>OGCL01002593.1_pt1 | contig 12256 bp, 11 predicted proteins | sample 1570041 | NCBI WGS metagenome assembly OGCL01 (sample SAMN06266162, study PRJEB24511) | hot springs metagenome | isolation source: Hot spring water | place: South Africa: Limpopo | collected 2015-06-22 | reverse complement strand
ATAAAAGGTCGAAATTGAGTTTAGTTTCAGGACTCATTTTCTTATTATCACCAATCCAAAAAACATCAACTTCACCGTAATCCAAAAGATGTCGAGCTATAGCAAAACCATCTCCCCCATTGTTACCAACTCCACAGAAAATTCCAATTCTTGCCTGGTGCAAATGTCATAACCCGCCTAGAGGAGTTGCGTCGCGAAGCGGTGGCGTAAGGGTGGTGACATTGGTTTACAATCTCTGTGGTCTGTTTTGCTTTAAGGATGAAAATCAATGTTTGCAGAACTATTGAAAGGGCGCTCGTTGGTCATCAACCAGGTCATAGTACTGGTAGTGCTGCTGGTCCTCGGTACGGGAGGGATTTATGCGGTGCGGGTCATGAACGACTCGGCCGTACAAATGGGTCAAGGCAAGGATGTGGTGGCGGACATTCTCCCGCCGCCCTTGTATTTGATCGAGGCGCAACTCGTCAGCATGGATCTCGTTGCGGCAGCCTCGGGCGAGCGCGCCGCGTTGATTGCCAAGCTCAAGGCGCTCAAGTCTGAGTACGATGCGCGCAATCAATACTGGACGGATAGCGACCTCGTGGCGGATGTGAAAAGCCACCTGCTCGGCGAGCAGCGCACCCATGGCGAGGCGTTCTGGAGCGAAGCGTTCGACCGGCTGATACCCGCCGTGGAAGCCGGCAATCAGGATGCGGTCATTCAATCGGCGCGTATCTTGCGCGGCTACTATGAAGCTCACCGCAAAGGCGTCGACGCCACGGTCAAGGGGGCGAGCCGCTACGCTGATGACAAGCAAACGAACTTAGAGGCAATGGCCACGCGCGTAGTCTGGACCCTCGGTATCAGCGTTTTGCTTGGCTTGCTGCTCGTTCTCGCATTGGCGATCCCGACAGTAAACCGCATCTATCGCAGTCTGCAAACCGCCAACGATGCGGTCACGGCCATCGCTTCGGGCGATCTCGCTCGCCCGATTCCGCCGGCAACCCAGGACGAAGTGGGGCAATTGGTCGACCAACTGGTGGTAATGCGCAACGGCCTCGCCCACCTGGTAAAGGAGCTGCGGCAAGACATCGCAACCCTGAGTGCCGAAGCACGCAGCTTGCGCGCCGCTGCGGACAGCGGCGCCGCTGCCACCGAGCAGCAGTTCGAGAGTGCGTCCAGCATTGCCGCTGCCGTAGAAGAACTGTCAGTGTCGATCGACCACGTAGAAGGAAATGCCACTGAAGCACGGCAGATTACGCGGGAGTCGACCGAGCGCTCCAGCCACGGTGCTCAGGTGATCCATCAGGCCATCGAGGAGATGCACCAGATCGCAGAGGCGGTGAAGGCCACGGCTGTCAGCATCCGCAGTTTGGAGGCGGAGGCGCATCACATTTCCGCCATCGTGAGCGTGATCAAGGAGATTACTGATCAGACCAACCTGCTAGCGCTGAACGCCGCGATCGAAGCGGCGCGCGCCGGCGAACAGGGACGCGGCTTCGCGGTGGTGGCGGACGAGGTACGCAAGCTCGCCGAGCGTACCCGTCAGGCAACGGTGGAAATCACCGGTATGATCGACAAGATGCAGAACGGCGCCAAAACTGCGGTCGTCAACATGGATACGGGTGTAACGCGGGTGGAGTCCGGGGTCGAACTGGCTTCACGCGCGGGCGAAGAGCTGGCGCAAATGCAGGACGCGATCCGCCGTATCAACGACGCCGTGGAGGCAATCAGCTCGGCGTTGAAGGAACAGTCTGCCGCCACCCACGACATCGCGGGGCGCATCGAAAAGGTCTCTCAGAGCACCGAGACAACCGCGACCGGCTCGCGCAAGACCAGCGCGGCGGCGCACAAGCTCGACGAGCTTACCAAACATCTGGAACATCTGGCGGGTAAATTCCGCGTGGACTAGTTTTTCAGCTGTTTCCTCGCTCCCACAGGACTGAAAGCCAATTTGTGGGGTGCCTTGATCGCGACAGATGAACAAAGGTCGCGGAAGGGATCGCTAATAGCCATCCACGATACCCGCGCTGCGTGCCCGTGCGATGAGTTTTGTATGATTCGAAAATTATGGGCCGACGATTTACAACGAATAGGGTGAATCAAACCAGTTTTTGAGCACGGCGATGTCGCGTTCTGGTAGATAACCGTAATCTTGGCTCAAATCGCGTTGCACGGCTTCCGCCACCCAAAGCGGTACCCACCCTTTAAGCAAATAAAAAAACCATGCGAAAGGGTAGCCCACTTGCGTATCGAAACGGTTGAGCAAGGTCGCCAATCCTCGGCCTTTTTTACCAACAGTTTCCTCGAAACGCGGCAGTTCCTGATTGCGATTGTTGACGATTTCCACCGCCATGATGTGTTCACCGTGTCGTCCTAAATGCCGTGATAGACGTAAACTCCAATCATGACAGAACACTGCATGGCGCGCTGCGGAAGAGGCATTCCAATCGTCCATGAAACGCTGTACCGGATGGCGATCGGCACGATGCTTGGCAAGCTCGACCATGAACGGTGCGACTTCGGTTTTGCGGCGATAGGTATAACGCGCTGTGCCTACCGCGAACGGTTCTACTGACTTTGGTTTGAAAGGATCGATGAGCTCCTCGATATCACTCGGCGGATGAGTACTCGCCACCACATAACGCTCAGCGAATTCTTGGGTACGATCGACTTCAATTTGCACGAAATCTTCGGCTTTTGAACCGGTTTGCGCAACCAGATAAAGCGTGACGCCTTTGTGTTGCGTGGCTAAAAAATGATTTTCCCTGCAATAATCGAGCAGCGTATCGAAGTGATGGCCGCATTCGATCAGGGTGCGCTCCGCCCATTCATTGAGATCGTGCGCGATACGGCTACCGTCGGGTTTGACAACGCCACCTAAGCGATACCATTCATGCCCGATGCGCGCCAAGTGGATTGGATAATCCGGATAGGCTTTTTGCAGGAACTCCAACAAGACCTGATCGCCAGCGCTCGCCAGGGTCTGCCGGCACAGACGTTCTAGGACATGGCCATCGAAGTTGTACGTCGGCACAGGGGAGGGGGCTTTCGCGCCGTTCTCGCGATAGATGGATTCAATCATCATCGATCACTTCCGCGAAGACGAGACCCGTGGCATGGCGGGGCTCGTCGGTGATTTTGAGGCAGTGTTCACGTCCATCCACCAGGTAGAGATTGAAGCCACGATGCGCCGAATAAGCCCTGGGATGATGGACATCATCATCAAGGCAATACGTGAAATGAATTTCATGCCAGGTAGCACGCAAATCCTGTAATGTCATTTCCGACAAACCTTGTTGCTCGACGGTCGCAACAATGCGCTGGATGAATTCTGGGCTGAGCGGCATTCAATCCTCCAAGGGTTCTTCATCATCGAAGCGAACATAGCGTTTGGACGTCAAACCCATCGCTTTGCTTAACCACGGCGGCGGATTGTCGTTGAGCATCGCTTGGAATTTGTCGATCACTGCGTCCGCTTCGGCTTCTTCGGGGAGCTTCATCGGATAGATGTTGGCTTTGATGACTTTGGCCGCCGCCGGTCCTCCGATCGAAACGACGTAAAGAACTTGGCAATCTTTGATGAGTTCGGCGCGGAACGCATTGCGATCTTCCGCTTCGTCGGCGCCCATCGTGGAACGGATGGCAATGAGCTTTCTGGTGTCTTTGGAGACTTGATAGATCAGAAAGCGCAAACAAGAACCGAAATGGCCATCCATCCGCGTGCCAGAATTGGACGCCAAGGCGATGCGGATCGACCCAGGGAGGTCGCCTTCGTGGTAGGCTTCCGCTTGCGGCAACGCGCTGTCTTCGGCTTCTCCCCACAAAATGCGGACTGCTTCCTTGTAGTGGGGAATGCTGACTTCCCCCAAATGTTCGGTATCCTCTTCACCATCGGGACTTCCCAACCCGGTTTTGAGTTGGGTCACGGTGACGCGCGCGAGCTTGTCTTCGGTGAGCGGCGCGCCGAGCTTGTTGAGCAACACCTCGACCAGTTGTTTCGGACTGATGCCCGGCAACGCCCGCGAAGCTAAACCGATACGTAAGGCGACTTCGCGAGAGAGCGTGGGAGCTGCGCGAGTAGTCATGACAACCTCCTTTATTCTTATTCGACACGTTTTACGCGCAGCGTAATCGGCAGTTTGGGCGGCGCATCCAATGGCGCCAGATAAAAGCGCTGACCGTCGGAAAGGACGATCTCGCCTCCCCATTTGTCGTCTTGTTGAAATTCGAGCGATTCGACGGTTTCTTCCAAGTCTTTCTTGGCGACGTAAAAAACCAATTTGTCGTTATCGCCTTTGCGGAACATCACTTCAGGCATCGGCGTTCTCCGAAAAGGGGTAGAGCGTATTTACCGTTCCCACGCTGGAGCGTGGGAACGAGAGAAAACCGCTGGACAGTCTCGAAATTGATCGTTCTCACGCTGGAGCGTGGGAACGATCAAACGATCAACCCGTTTTCCCATATCTTAAGGGGCCGAACGGATGACCATCGGGGGATGATGATGCGAATGCATTCCCCCGCGACCGATTGGTTCAGAGGCTCAAGACTGTCATGTTCTAAAACGGATCAACGAATCAAGTCGTAGTTGTAGTCCGTCGTTCCCATGCCGCGGGTTTCTTCGTCCAGACGTTCCAGCACAGCATTGACCAGGGTCGTCAAAATGTACATCGCGCCTTCGTATCCCAAGGTGGTCATGCGGTGCAGATGATGACGATCGAAGATCGGGAAACCGATACGGATCAACGGGACTTCGAATTCCTTGCCTTTGTGCAAGGTATCGCGTTGGATGAATTTGCCGTAAGAGTTGCCGATCATGAAATCCGGCTTGTCGGTAAACACCAAGGAGCGCATGTGCCACAAATCGTTGCCCAAATAAACTTTACCGTTCTTGCCATAGGGCGATTCTTCCAAGACTTTCTCGACCGTTTTTTTCCAACGTTTGTTGGCGTTGTGGCAGAGAATGTGCGTGGGTTCGGCGCCGAGTTCCAAAAGGAATTTGACCATGCCCAGCACGAAATCGGGATCCCCCCACAATGCGAATTTCTTGCCGTGCAACCAAGCGTGGGAATCGGTCATGGCATCGACCAGACGTCCGCGCTCTTTTTCCAAAGACTCGGGAATCGGCTTGCCGGTCAATTCCGAAACTTTCATCAAGAATTCGTCGGTCCATTCCAAGCCCATCGGGATGTTGAGCTTAGGAATGTCGTGTTTCCACGTCATATCGATGAACTTCTTGGTTTTTTCCAGATGCCACGGTTGCAACAGAATGGTGGTGATGGCGTTGGGGGCATCTTTCATCTCTTCCTGGGTCGTGCCACCGGAATACATGCGGAATTGACCATCCGCTGGGGTATCCAGAATCTCGGTCGGGTCACTCAATAAGGTGTGCGCAACCCCCATTTCGTCGAGCATGCGGTGGATGACGCGATAATTGCCCAGGTAGGTTTCGAAGCCTGGCACGAAATTGATTTTGCCATTCTTGCCCGGTTCCTTGCCTTCCATGTGATTCAACGTGAAATAGCGGGCGATGCCTTCGAACATATTGTCCCAGCCCGTGGTATGGCTACCGACGAAACTCGGAGTATGAGCGAAAGGCACTGGATAATCTTGCTCGATGTGACCTTCCTTTTTCGCATTGTTGATAAAGGCGTTGAGGTCATCGCCAATCACTTCCGCCATGCACGTCGTACTCACCGCGATCATATCGGGTTTATACAAGGCTTTGGCATTGGCCAAGCCATCGAACATATTCTTTTGCCCGCCGAATACCGCCGCGTCCTCGGTCATCGAGTCGGAAACACAGGCGATGGGTTCTTTGAAATGGCGGTTGAAATAAGTGCGGAAATAAGCGACGCAACCTTGTGAACCATGCACGTATGGCAAGGTTTTCTCGAACCCCAAAGCGCAGAGCACCGCCCCCAAGGGCTGGCAGGCTTTGGCCGGATTAACCGTCAGTGCCTCGCGTTGGAAATTCAGTTCCTGATATTCCTTGGACGTAGTCCACTGGAAAACCTCGTCGATTTTCTCTTGAGGAGGACGTTCTTCATAGAGCGCGCGTTTATTGGCCAGATTGTCTTTGTAGTCCTGATCGCGGAAAAGGGGATAACTCGGTTTGATGTTCTCGACTGCTTGGCTCATGGTTTTGCTCCTTTGCGTGCCACCAATCTGTGGACGAACGCAAATAGGGTTACGTAAGGCGGGCGCATGACCGCCCGCCATTCGATGCCGTTTCGGTTGGCCGGCGCGTTGGGCTGTCCCAATACCGGCCTAAATGGAATTTTGCCGTTATGCGCTGGCGGCGCGCATCGCTTCTTGGCTATTCGCTGCGGCGCGCTTCCAAGGCGCCTGGATTTGCTTCCAGCAGGGATTATTCAAGGTCATGTCCATATCTCGGGCGAAGATCGCGAAGCCGTCGTAACCGTGATAGGGTCCGGAATAGTCCCAAGAGTGCATTTGCCGGAAAGGAATCCCCATTTTTTGGAAAATATACTTTTCCTTGATACCGGAGCCGATGAGATCGGGCTTGATCTTCTTGACGAATTCTTCGAACTCGTAGCCGGTGACATCGTCGTAGAGCAGCGTTGCATTGCCCATTTCCTTGATAGTCCGGTCATAGTCGTCGTTATGAGCGAACTCATAACCCGTACCGACTACTTCCATGCCCAAGTCTTCGTAAGCGCCAATGACGTGCCGCGGACGTAAACCGCCCACGTAGAGCATGACTTTCTTGCCTTGGAGACGAGGCTTGTATTTGGCGATGACCGCCTCGTATTCGGAACGGTATTTTTCGATGACACGCTCCGCGCCCTCTTTGATTTTGTCATCGAAATACGATGCGATTTTACGCAAACTCTCAGCAATTTTTGTCGGACCAAAGAAGTTGTATTCGATCCAGGGAATGCCATATTTTTCTTCCATGTGACGCGCGATGTAGTTCATCGAGCGGTAGCAATGGATCAAATTGAGCTTGACTTTCGGCGTCAATTCGATTTCCGACAAGGTGCCGTCGCCGGACCATTGGGCAACGACCCGTAAGCCCATTTCTTCCAAAAGCGTGCGGGACGCCCACGCATCGCCACCGATGTTGTAATCGCCGATGACGGCAACGTCGTAAGGGGTGGTTTGGAAACTATTGTCGCCGTCGCGCCGATCCAATACCCAATCGCGGATCGAATCGTTAGCGATGTGATGGCCTAAGGATTGCGATACACCGCGGAATCCTTCACAGCGTACCGGTACCACGGGCTTGTTGATCTCGGCGGCGGCCTTTTTGGACACCGCTTCGATATCGTCGCCAATCAAACCGATCGGGCACTCGGATTGCACGGAAATCCCTTTATGCAACGGAAACAAGGTTTCGATTTCCTGGATCAGCTTGGCGAGTTTCTTATCCCCCCCAAACACGATATCTCTCTCTTGGAAGTCCGAAGTGAAGTTCATCGTGCCGAAGGTGTTCACGCCAGTAGTGCCCACATAGTAATTGCGGCGTCCGGCGCGCGAATACTGACCACAACCCACCGGCCCGTGGGAAATATGGATCATGTCCTTGATCGGCCCCCATACCACCCCTTTAGAACCGGCATAGGCACAGCCGCGGATGGTCATTACGCCGGGCAGTGATTTACGGTTCGACGTAATGCATTTGCTGGATTTTTCAATCGATCGATCATTGACCGCGAGATGTTTGGCGCGGTCTTTCTTGGCTTTGTCAGGATAAACCTCGAGTACCTCGCGAATGAGGGACTCAGTTTCCTCACGGGTCAATGCTGCCATAATGGCCTCCTCAAGTATGAACGTGTTGGGTGCCTAGCAGGCCATAAGCGTTTATGGACTTCACCAACTAGGCTACCCATTAGTTAATGTAACCCTTGCTTAAGCAGCAATCGCTTCTTCCGCTGCGGTTTTGCCGATGATGCTCTCGTCTTCTTGATCCAAGATACCGAATTCCATCAGCAAATCTTCCAATTCATCCATGCTGATCGGCGTTGGGATTACCAAATTTTTGTTTTCGATAATCTTTTGCGCCAAAGCACGGTATTCGTCAGCTTGTTTGCAGGTTGGGTCGTATTCGATGACGGTCATACGGCGGATTTCCGCGCGCTGCACCACGTTGTCGCGGGGAACGAAATGAATCATTTGCGTGCCAAGCTTTTCCGCCAAGGCCATGATCAATTCATCCTCGCGGTCGGTATTGCGCGAATTGCAGATCAAACCGGCCAAGCGGACGCCGCCGGAGTTAGCGTACTTGACGATTCCCTTGGCGATATTATTGGCGGCGTACATCGCCATCATTTCACCGGAAACGACGATATAAATCTCCTGCGCTTTGTTTTCGCGAATCGGCATGGCGAAACCACCGCAGACCACGTCGCCCAAGACGTCGTAGAACACGAAGTCGAGGTCTTCTTCGTAAGCGCCTTCTTCTTCGAGGAAGTTGATGGCGGTGATTACTCCGCGTCCCGCGCAACCAACGCCCGGTTCCGGCCCCCCTGACTCGACGCATTTGACGTCGCCATAGCCGACTTTCAACACGTCCTCCAGCTCCAAATCTTCCACGCTACCGGCTTCGGCGGCCAAGTGCATGATCGTGTTTTGCGCTTTGGCATGCAGAATCAGACGCGTCGAGTCGGCTTTCGGATCGCAGCCGACGATCATGACTTTCTTTCCCGCCTCGGCGAGCGCCGCCACCAAGTTTTGGGTGGTGGTGGATTTGCCGATACCGCCTTTACCATAAATCGCGCATTGACGTAGCTTTGCCATATGTCCTCCAGATGGGTTGATTGAGTGAGTGGGCAAAAGTAATTGCGATGCAGCAAGACCCGTGCCACAGACGCTTATCAACAACAAACATTTGATTATCATGATTTATTTGTTTGTTGACGTTTGTGTGGGTTTTGTCGCGAGTCAGACAATGGCGGCTTTTTGTAGGGTTATGTCGTAAAGTTTGTGGCGTATGGACTCGAAGGTCGTTTTGCGAGGGATGGCATAGGCAATAAGCGGGTTTTGTTAACAGTTTACGCTCGAAAGTGCTGGCATTGTCGCATTTGCAACAAGCATCGCCCGCATGCGGACTTCATCGGCGCGCGGTATATCTCACTGTAAATTAAAGATTTGTAGGCTTGGCGGCACGCTACTGGTAAATTTGGCGTAGCGTTTGCTTGATCGAGATACCCTCTTTATCAACCGCAAGGATTTCCTAACGATGCTACTCGACACTTATCAAGCGCGGGGATTGTTGTTCAACGTCAATTTGAAAGAAGCGACCCGTCAGCCTAGTACTATGGCTTACCGCGGCGATTTGGTCCTTAAAGAAGGCGAAATCGCCGACGCCCAAGGCCGCCGCAAACCACCGCTCGCGTTGCTCAAAGAAGTTGCCTTACTGGAAGAAAACGACAAAATCGTTTTTATCACCGGCTTCATCGACAAGCTGGCGGAACTCTCTTTGTTTGTCACGATGTACGGACCCGATTGCGCGACGAATCTCGCTGCGGCTTTGTTCATCGCCGACATTCCCCAAGCGATGACGATGACTTTCGAAGGCTTCGATTTTCTGTTGATTCCTTTGACTCAAGGATTCGTCTGGAATGAATTGGTGGACGAATTGGGCTTGGAAAAAAGCGATTTCAAAGGGCAAAACGCCGGCGACAAGGTGCTGACCTTGGCCGATGAATTTCGCAAATACCGTCCGCAATATCCACAAGTGGCCTATGAAATCGCGTTGGGCCAAACCACCGATGGCAAACGGGAAATTCATGGCGCGGTGTAAGAATTTGCATGACGATCGACGCCTGCGCGATGCAAGCGTTCGGCACTTAAAGATCCATCCAAACAACGGCGAGGTACTCTCATGGGCAAGATAGGCATTTTTTTTGGAACCGATACCGGCAACACCCGTAAAGCCGCCAAGAAAATCCATAAAAAACTCGGTGACGCGGCTGACGCGCCAGTCAACATCAACAAAGCCAGCGTGGACGATTTACTGCAATACGACGGGTTGATTCTGGGCACGCCGACTTTGGGCGATGGCGAACTGCCGGGCCTCACCGCCGGGGCGCAAGCGGAAAGCTGGGAAGAATTCTTGCCACAACTCACAGGCAAGGATTTTTCTGGTAAGACCGTGGCCTTGTTCGGATTGGGTGATCAGGAAGGTTACGGTCACGAATTCGTCGATGCGTTGATCGTCTTGTATGATGTCTTCAAAAAAGCCGGGGCCAATCTGATCGGTGCCTGGCCGACGAGTGGTTATACCTTCGAAGCCTCCAAATCGATCATTGACGATCAGTTCGTCGGCTTGGTGCTCGACGAGGACAACCAAAGTGATTTGAGCGACGAACGAATCGACACTTGGTTGGAACAAATCAAGCCCGCATTGGGCGTTTGAACGCGATTGTCACAAGGGGGAAACCATCATGGAATTGCCCGTACTACACAATGATAAACCGGCGAAAACGGGATGTAGTGCCTCGTCTTGCGGCTCCAACGACACGCAAATGAGTCACTTGCCGGAACACATTCTCAAGAAAGTCCAAAACCACCCGTGTTATTCCGAAGAAGCCCATCACTACTTCGCGCGCATGCACGTGGCCGTGGCGCCGGCGTGCAACATCCAATGCCATTACTGCAACCGCAAGTACGATTGCGCCAATGAATCCCGTCCCGGCGTGGTATCGGAACTCCTGACGCCGGAACAAGCCGTGAAAAAAACCTTGGCGGTTGCGGCCAAAATCCCGCAAATGACCGTGCTCGGCATCGCAGGTCCCGGTGATCCCTTGGCCAATCCCCATCGCACCTTCGCCACGTTTCGCATGCTCAGCGAACAAGCGCCGGATATCAAACTCTGCGTTTCCACCAATGGGCTTGCCTTACCGGAAGCGGTCGAGGAACTGGCGAAACACAATATCGATCACGTGACCATCACCATCAATACGGTCGATGCGGAAATCGGCGCGCAAATCTATCCGTGGATTTTCTGGAAAAATCAGCGTATCAAGGGCAAGGAAGGGGCGCAAATCCTCATCGCACAACAGCAGAAAGGCTTGGAAATGCTGGTCGCGCGCGGCATTTTGGTCAAAGTCAATTCGGTGATGATTCCCGGCGTCAACGATAGCCATCTCAAGGAAGTCAGTCGCATCGTCAAAGCCAAAGGCGCTTTTTTGCACAACGTCATGCCGCTGATCGCCGAAGCCGAACATGGTACCTTCTATGGCATTATGGGACAGCGCGGGCCGACGCCGGACGAACTGATGGATTTACAGGAAGCCTGTGCGGGGGATATGAACATGATGCGCCACTGTCGCCAGTGTCGCGCCGACGCGGTGGGGCTATTGGGAGAAGACCGCGGCGCCGAATTCACGCTGGATAAAATCGAGCACATGGAAATCGACTATCAAGCGGCAATGCAACAACGTCAACAAGTCCAGGCCGGCATTCTGGCTCATATCGAGGAAAAGCGCGCCAGCAATCACGAAAAAGCCCGCCCCGTCGTTCCTCCTGGAACCCGTCCGGTGTTGATGGCTGTCGCCACCTCGGGGCAAGGGCTCATCAATGAGCATTTCGGTCACGCCAAGGAATTCCAGATCTACCAAGCCTCATCCGAAGGCGTGAAATTCGTCGGCCACCGTAAAACCGATCAATACTGCTCTGGCGATGCCACCTGCGGCGAGGGCGAATCGGTGTTGGCGCACACGATTCGCGCTTTGCAAGGCTGCGAGGCGGTATTGTGCTCGAAAATCGGCTACGAACCGTGGGAAATGCTCGAACAGGCTGGTATCCTACCCAACGGTGAACATGCCATGGAAAACATCGAAGACGCAATCATCGCGGTTTATTTGGAAATGTTGCAAGCCGGCCAACTCGATCAACGCAATGAACCAGTAGCGCCGGAAGCTATGGCTATGACGTGATGCCATTGGCATAGTGAGCTTGCCACCGTATTTATGGACAGCCATCCTCATTAAGCGGCCATTCGAGCTTCGAAGTCATAGGGTGACTGGTAGTTGAGCGTCGAATGCCGGCGTTGCCGGTTATAGATAGGCCTCGATGTGTTCGAACACATCCGACTTGGTTTCTTCCCGCGTGGTGTAGTTGGTCCTCCGTCTGCTCGACCTTCCTGCCGTAGGTCTTGGGCGTGCGCGGCTGGATCAGGCGATGCTCGATGCCCCGGACATCGCAGAAGCGGATCGAACTCATGCGTGCCCGTAGCCTGACGGCTTTCTGGCGTCAAACAGGTAATCTGTGAATGCCTTGCTGTGATCGGTAAGAAGCTTCGCGATTT
>OGCL01002592.1_pt1 | contig 12265 bp, 6 predicted proteins | sample 1570041 | NCBI WGS metagenome assembly OGCL01 (sample SAMN06266162, study PRJEB24511) | hot springs metagenome | isolation source: Hot spring water | place: South Africa: Limpopo | collected 2015-06-22 | reverse complement strand
CGCCATGGTCGAGCTCGACGATGCCGCCCTGGTGCGGGCTGCCGTCGGCCAGCACGACGCGGCGCTCATAGGGGCCGTAGATGTTTCTGGCGCGCAGCACCGTCTGGCCGCCGCGCTCGACGCCGCCCTCGGGGAGGGCGAGGTAATACCAGCCGTTGCGCTTGTAGAATTTCGGCCCTTCAGCCACCGGGCCGCGGTAGATCACCGCGCCCTCGTCGAGCAGGCGGGCGCCGTCGGGGCTCATCTTGTGCAGGATGATCAGGCCAGCCCCGAGCTGGCTGCGGACGAGGTAGGCCTGGCCGTCGTCGTCCCACAACGGGCACGGATCAATGAGCCCTTGGCCCGCCTGAATCAAATGCGGCTCGGTCCACGGCCCGGTGGGTTGCGCCGCCGTGACGACGTATATGCCCTCGTCCGGCGTGGCAAAGAAGATCCAGAACTTGCCGTCGTGATACCGGATCGCCGGCGCATAAACGCCCAAACTGTGGCGCACCTTCGAGTAGTAATTCTTTGGCGTCAAGATAGGCAGCGCGTGTTTGACGATCTGCCAGTTCACCAGGTCGGCCAGCACGATCACGTCGGCCACGCTGTCCACCACGTAGGTGTCGTCGCCCTCGTAGCCGATCATGGTGTCGTTGCCCTTGCCGCCGTTGAGGATGTCGGCGTCGGCAGTGCCGGTGAGGGTGTCACCCAGGTCGCTGACCACATTGGCAATGGTTTCCGTCCACGTCAGTCGCTGGTCGGCGAATTGCACGGCTTCCACATTGCGAACGGTGATGGTTTCGCCATTGCCAGTGAAAACCGTGTCGGTGGCGGTGGGGCGGGTCAATGCATAGTCGGCCCGATTGCCACTCAGAAACAGCGTGTCGCTTCCGGTGCCTCCATCGACGGTGTCTTTGCCGCCGCCTGCATACAGGTCGTCATCCCCGGCGCCGCCGCTGAGCACGTTATTGCCCGTGCCACCTTGCAGGACGTTATGGAGGGGGTTGCCCGTCAGGTTGGCGTTGAGTCCGTTGGCTACCGTGGCGTGCTCCAGGTTGGCGGCTAGCGTGTACGTGCCTGCAGCGTTGAGGCTGACTTGTGCAGAGTCTTCGCCCTCATCCACGTTTTCCACTATCGCGTCGGCTGTGCTGTTGATGAAGTAGGTGTCGTCTCCTGCGCCGCCGATAAGTCTGTCAGTCCCTAGCCCACCGTCCAGAGTGTCGTTGCCGTCCAACCCGAAAAGAATGTCTGCGCCTGTGTTGCCTGTGAGCGAATCGTGACCAGTGGTGCCGGTGTAAGTTGTCATTGGGGGAGTGTGTGCTTGCCGGGTAGGAAAAGATGCGCCGCAATTCGTGACAGGCGCGCGTGCTCCTAAATTGTATGAACGTGTTGCGTTCAAATTCCGCAATTTGGAAATATGTGGTTCTTGGGACTATCCCAGCATTGGGGCGTTTGACTTGGGGGAAATGCGGTGCACGGCGAAGTTATGCCTTGACAGTAGCTAGCGAGTTCCAATAGATTACTAACCAGTCAGTCATTAAAGGTGTTCCATGTTGATCAAGCGGCCTAACCAGGCGGTCTTTTTTTATTCGCTTTTGGTTACGGTTTTACTTGTGGGGTGTTCGCGCCCCGCGCCGCCCGAGGAGCCTGTGCGCTCCGTCAAACTGCTTACGGTGGGCGTGGGTGCGCTGCAGTCCAGCCTGGAGTATTCGGGCGAGGTGCGGGCGCGGGTCGAGTCGCGCCTGGGCTTTCGGGTGGCGGGCAAGATCGTCAAGCGCCAGGCCGAACTGGGCCAGCATGTGAAGGCCGGGCAGGTGCTGGCGCAGCTGGACCCGAAGGACTACCAGCTGGCGACCGACGCTGCGCGCGCGCAGCTGGCATCGGCCACCACGCAGCGTGACCTGGCGGCGGCAGACCTCAAGCGCTACCAGACCCTGAAAGACCAGAATTTCATCAGCGGTGCCGAGCTGGAGCGCCGCGAAGCCACGCTCAAGGCCGCGCAGGCCACGCTGGACCAGGCGCGCGCACAGCTGTCGTCGCAGGGTAACCAGGCGGCCTACACCACGCTGGTGGCTGATGTGTCGGGTGTGGTGACCGGCATCGATGCCGAGCCGGGCCAGGTGGTGGCTGCGGGCACGCCGGTGGTGCGCATTGCCCAGGACGGCCCGCGCGATGTGGTGTTTGCGGTGCCTGAGGACAAGGTGGCGCAGATTGCCGTGGGCTCGGAAGTGGCTGTGCGTGGCTGGTCCGGTGGCGCCACGCTGGCGGGCGCGGTGCGTGAGGTGGCGGCGAGCGCCGATGCAGCCACGCGCACCTACCAGGTCAAGGTGGCCATCGACAGCGCAGAGGCCCCCGCGCTGGGCGCCACCGTGTACGTCACGCCCAAGGCACTGAGCCATGCGGGCATCCCGGCCATCAAGCTGCCCACCAGCGCGCTGCGCCAGGAGGGCCAGGCCACGGCCGTTTGGGTGTATGACCCGGCCAGCAGCAGTGTGAAGTCGCAGCCGGTGCAGATCGCCACGGCCGACGGCAACGAAGCCGTGGTGGCGGCGGGCCTCACGCCCGGCATGCAGGTGGTGGCGACGGGCGTGCATGTGCTCTCGCCCGGGCAGAAGGTGATGGTTTATCAGCCAAAAACGGCTTCTTCGCCCGCTGGTAAAGCGAAAGCAGCTCCTGAATTGGTAGCAAACCCGGCCTCGGCTGCCAACTGAGGGCCACGCATGTCACAACAACCCAAAGAGGGGTTCAACCTCTCCAAATGGGCGCTCGACCATCCCGCGCTCACCCGCTACCTCATGGTGGTGTTGATGTTGCTGGGCTTTGCAGCCTACTTCCAGCTGGGGCAGGACGAAGACCCGCCGTTCACCTTCCGTGCCATGGTGGTGCGCACCTACTGGCCTGGCGCCACGGCGCAGCAGGTGGCCGAGCAGGTCACCGACAAGATCGAGCGTACGCTGCAGGAGGTGCCTTACGCCGACAAGATCCGCAGCTACTCCAAGCCCGGCGAGTCGCAGATCATTTTCCAGATCAAGGACTCGTCCAAACCCGGCGATGTGGCCAACGTCTGGTACACCGTGCGCAAAAAGGTGGGCGACATGCGCTACACCTTGCCGCAGGGCATCCAGGGGCCGTTCTTCAACGACGACTTTGGGGATGTGTACGGCGTGATCTACGCGCTGGAGTCCGAGGGCTTCAGCTACGCCGAGCTCAAGCAGTTTGCCGATGATGTGCGCCAGCAGCTGCTGCGCGTGCCCGATGTCGCCAAGGTCGAGCTGTTTGGCGTGCAGGATGAAAAGGTTTTCATCGAAATCTCGCAAAAGCGCCTGTCACAGCTGGGCCTGGACATGAACCAGGTGCTGGCCCAGCTGGGCCAGCAAAACGCGGTGGAAAGCGCTGGTGCCATCCAGACCCCGCAGGACCAGGTGCAGGTGCGGGTGCAAGGCCAGTTCAATGCCGTGGAAGACCTGGCGACCATGCCGATCCGGGGTCCCTCGGGTGCGCAGCTGCGCCTGGGCGATATTGCCGAGGTCAAGCGCGGCTATGTGGACCCGGCCACCGTGAAGGTGCGCCACCAGGGCCGCGAGGTGATTGCACTGGGCGTCTCCATGGCCAAGGGCGGCGACATCATTGCGCTGGGCAAGGCGCTGCACACCGCCACCGACCGCATCGGCGGCACGCTGCCAGCGGGCGTCAAGCTCGTGAACGTGCAGGACCAGCCCAAGGCCGTGTCCACCTCGGTGAACGAGTTCGTCCGGGTGCTGATCGAGGCCGTGGTCATCGTGCTGGCGGTGAGCTTCATCAGCCTGGGCTTTCACAAGCGGCCGGGCAAGAACCCGCTGTGGAAACGCTGGTACATCGACCCGCGCCCCGGCCTGGTGGTGGGCATCACCATCCCCATGGTGCTGGCGGTGACCTTTCTGGCCATGTGGTACTGGGGCATCGGCCTGCACAAGATTTCGCTGGGCTCGCTCATCATCGCCCTGGGCCTGCTGGTGGACGACGCCATCATTGCCGTCGAGATGATGGTGCTCAAGCTCGAAGAGGGCTACGACAAGGTGCGTGCCGCCACCTTTGCCTACGAACTCACGGCCATGCCCATGCTCACGGGCACGCTGATCACGGCGGCCGGGTTCTTGCCCATCGGGCTGGCGAAGTCCACCACGGGCGAGTACACGTTTGCGATTTTTGCCGTGACGGTGATCGCGCTGGTGCTCAGCTGGATCGTGTCGGTGTACTTTGTGCCGTACCTGGGCACGCTGCTGCTCAAGGTGCCGCCGCATGTGCTGGCCGCGCAGGCGAACAAGGGCGTGACCGATGACCCGCACGAGGTGTTCGACAGCCCGTTCTACCGGAGCTTCCGCCGTCTGGTGGACTGGTGCGTGCAGCACCGCTGGCTCACCATCGGCGCCACCATCCTCACCTTTGCGCTGGGCATTGTGGGCATGGGCAAGGTGCAGCAGCAGTTCTTCCCGGATTCGAGCCGACCTGAAATCCTGGTGGACATCTGGTTCCCCGAGGGAACGTCGTTTGCGGGCAACGAAGAAGTTACCAAGCGCGTGGAGCAGCGCCTGCTGGCTGAGCCCGGCGTGACGGCCGTGAGCACCTGGGTGGGCTCGGGCGTGCCGCGCTTCTACCTGCCGCTGGACCAGGTGTTCCCGCAAAGCAACGTCTCGCAGTTCATCGTGCTGCCGCAGGACCTGAAGCTGCGCGAATCGCTGCGCGTGAAGCTGCCCAGCTTGCTGGCCGAGGAATTCCCCGAGGTGCGCGGCCGTGTCAAGCTGCTGCCCAACGGACCACCGGTGCCGTACCCCGTGCAGTTCCGTGTGGTGGGACCGGACCCGCTGGTGCTGCGCGAGCGCGCTGACGAGGTGAAGGCCCAGCTGCGCCAGAACCCCGACATGCGTGGCGTGAACGACAACTGGAATGAGTCCGTGAAGGTGCTGCGCCTGGAAGTGGACCAGGCCAAGGCGCGCGCGCTGGGCGTCACCAGCCAGTCGATTGCCCAGGCGTCCAAGACCATCCTCTCGGGCACGCAGGTGGGGCAGTTCCGCGAGGGCGACAAGCTCATCGACATCCTGCTGCGCCAGCCGCTGGACGAGCGCAACGCCATCACCGACATTGCCAACGCGTATCTGCCCACGGCTTCGGGCAAGTCGATCCCGCTCACGCAGATCGCCAAGCCCGTGTTCACCTGGGAGCCGGGCGTGATGTGGCGCGAAAACCGCGACTACGCCATCACGGTGCAGGGCGACGTGACCGAGGGCCTGCAGGGTGCGACGGTGACGGCGGCGCTGCAGCCTGCGCTGCAGAAGATCGAGGCGCAATGGCGTGCCTCGGGGCAAGGCGCTTACCGCATCGAAGTGGCGGGGGCGGTGGAGGAAAGCTCCAAGGGCTCGGCCTCGATTGCGGCCGGCTTGCCGGTGATGCTGTTCATTACCTTCACCCTGCTCATGCTGCAGTTGCACAGCTTCAGCCGCGCGATGCTCGTCTTCCTGACCGGGCCGCTGGGCCTGGCGGGGGTGGCGGCGGCGCTGCTGGTGCTGAACCGGCCCTTCGGGTTTGTGGCGTTGCTGGGCGTGATTGCGCTCATGGGCATGATCCAGCGCAACTCCGTGATCCTGATCGACCAGATCGAACAGGACCGCGCGCGCGGCGTGCCTGCGTGGGATGCGATTGTCGAATCCGCCGTGCGCCGACTGCGCCCCATCGTGCTCACGGCCGCTGCGGCGGTGCTGGCCATGATCCCGCTGTCGCGCAGCGTGTTCTGGGGGCCGATGGCGGTGGCCATCATGGGCGGGCTCATTGTGGCCACCGTGCTCACGCTGCTGGCGCTGCCTGCGATGTACGCCGCCTGGTTCCGGGTCAAACGGCCCGCGCCAGAGGTTCTTGGAGGGGTTTGATTCCCACCCAGCCCGCATCAGGGTAAAATAGAAGGTTGACCGATTTCACGCAGGCGGCAGCTGAGGTTGCCGCCTGTTTGTTTGTTGTAGAACCGCGCGGGTGGCGAAATTGGTAGACGCACCAGGTTTAGGTCCTGACGCCAGCAATGGTGTGGGGGTTCGAGTCCCCCCCCGCGCACCACCCATGTGAGACTTTGCGGAACACGGCGCTGCTGCGCTGCAGCCAGCACGATCCACATTCATAAGAGGAATAGCCATGGCCGTTACTGTTGAAACCCTTGAGAAGCTCGAGCGCAAGATCACGCTGAGCGTGCCCGTCACCCTGATCCAGTCCGAAGTCGATACGCGCCTCAAGCGCCTGGCTCGCACCGTCAAGATGGACGGTTTCCGTCCTGGCAAGGTCCCCATGAACGTGGTGGCCCAGCGTTATGGCTACTCGGTGCAGTACGAAGTGCTCAACGACAAGGTCGGTGAAGCCTTTGCCGTGGCTGCCAACGAAGCCAACCTGCGTGTGGCCGGCCAGCCCCGCATCACCGAAAAGGAAGGCGCTCCCGAAGGCCAGGTGACTTTCGACGCCGTCTTTGAAGTGTTCCCCGAAGTCAAGATCGCCGACCTGTCGGACGCCGAAGTCGAAAAGCTGTCGTCCGAAGTGACCGACTCTGCCATCGACAAGACCATCGACATCCTGCGCAAGCAGCGCCGCAGCTTCGCCCAGCGCGCCCTGGACGCTGCCGCCCAAGACGGCGACCGCGTGACCGTGGATTTCGCCGGCAAGATCGACGGCGAACCCTTTGACGGCGGCAAGGCCGAAGACTTCCAGTTCCTGGTCGGCGAAGGCCAGATGCTCAAGGAATTTGAAGACGCAGTGCGCGGCATGAAGTCGGGCGAAAGCAAGACCTTCCCTCTGGCTTTCCCTGCCGAATACCATGGCAAGGACGTGGCTGGCAAGACTGCCGACTTCCTCGTGACCGTGAAGAAGATCGAAGCGGCCCACCTGCCCGAAGTGAACGACGCACTGGCCAAGTCGCTGGGCATCGCCGACGGTTCCGTGGACGGCCTGCGCGCCGACATCAAGAAGAACCTGGAGCGCGAAGTCAAGTTCCGCCTGCTGGCCCGCAACAAGCAAGCCGTGATGGACGCCCTGGTGGCCAAGGCTGAGCTGGATCTGCCCAACGCCAGCATCCAGGCTGAAATCGCCCGCCTGCTCGAAGGCGCTCGCGCCGAGCTGAAGCAACGCGGCATCAAGGACGCCGACAAGGCCGAGATCCCTGAAGACGTGTTCCGCCCCCAGGCCGAGCGCCGCGTGCGCCTGGGCCTGGTGCTGGCCGAGCTGGTGCGTGCCAACGAACTGCAGGCCAAGCCCGAGCAGCTCAAGGCCCACATCGACGAGCTGGCTGCCAGCTACGAGAAGCCTGAAGACGTGGTGCGCTGGTACTTCGGCGACCGCCAGCGCCTGGCCGAAGTCGAAGCCGTTGTGATCGAAAACAACGTGACCGAATTCGTGCTGGGCAAGGCCAAGGTGGTCGAGAAGACCGTGTCGTTCGACGAACTGATGGCCCAACAGGGCTGATGGGTCTGGCCGGGCGGTTGGTTGCCTAACTGCCCGGTTGTTGCCGTCACACAGGGGCTTGTGCTTTCGTGCACAGGCCCCAATTCATTTCTGGGTACAGTACCTGCTTGACTGGAGAAAACATGAGCGCATTGGAAACACAAGGCCTGGGCATGGTCCCCATGGTCATCGAGCAGTCGGGCCGTGGTGAGCGGTCCTATGACATCTACTCGCGCCTGCTCAAGGAGCGTGTGATTTTTCTGGTGGGTCCGGTCAACGACCAGACCGCCAACCTGGTGGTGGCGCAGCTGCTGTTCCTGGAGAGTGAGAACCCCGACAAGGACATTTCGTTCTATATCAATTCGCCCGGCGGCTCGGTGAGCGCTGGCATGGCGATTTTTGACACCATGAACTTCATCAAGCCCGATGTCTCGACCCTGTGCACGGGCATGGCGGCCAGCATGGGTGCCTTCCTGCTGGCGGCGGGCGCCAAGGGCAAGCGTTTTGCACTGCCCAACTCCAAGGTCATGATCCACCAGCCGCTGGGTGGCATGCAGGGCCAGGCCACCGAGATCGAGATCCACGCGCGCGAGATCCTCAAGACCCGCGAGCAGCTCAACAACATCCTGGCCGAGCGCACGGGCCAGTCGCTGGAAAAAATCCAGCGCGACACCGAGCGCGACTACTTCCTGTCGGCCGACGAGGCCAAGGAATACGGCCTGGTGGACCAGGTGATCAGCAAGCGCTCCTGATCGCCACAGGCTCGCACAGCGGCGTTTTCCCCCGGGGAAGACGCCGTTTTTTATTTGGTTATCATCCCGACAACTTTCCGTACGTAACAAGGCATTGCCCCCATGGCCGAGAAAAAAGGCTCTTCCAGCGAAAAAACCCTTTACTGCTCTTTCTGCGGCAAAAGCCAGCATGAAGTGAAGAAGCTGATCGCCGGTCCGTCGGTCTTTATCTGCGACGAGTGCATTGACCTGTGCAACGAGATCATTCGCGATGAACTTCCGGCTGGTGACTTGGCCCGTGAAGGCCGCAGCGACCTGCCCACACCGGTAGAGATCAAAAACAACCTCGACAACTACGTGATTGGCCAGGAAGTGGCCAAACGCACGCTGGCGGTGGCGGTGTACAACCACTACAAACGCCTGCGCCACAAGGACAAGGCCCACAAGGACGATGTGGAGCTGTCCAAGAGCAACATCCTCTTGATCGGCCCCACGGGCTCGGGCAAAACGCTTCTTGCTCAAACGCTCGCGCGCATGCTGGACGTGCCCTTTGTGATGGCCGATGCCACCACGCTGACCGAGGCGGGCTATGTAGGCGAGGACGTGGAGAACATCGTCCAAAAGCTGCTGCAAAGCTGCAACTACGAGGTCGAGCGTGCCCAGCGAGGCATTGTCTACATCGACGAAATCGACAAGATTTCGCGCAAGTCGGACAACCCCAGCATCACGCGTGACGTGTCGGGCGAAGGCGTGCAGCAGGCGCTGCTCAAGCTCATCGAGGGCACCATGGCCAGCGTGCCGCCCCAGGGCGGGCGCAAGCACCCGAACCAGGATTTTCTGCAGATCGACACGACCAACATCCTGTTCATCTGCGGCGGTGCGTTCGCGGGCCTGGAGAAAGTGATCGAGAACCGCACCGAAGCGTCGGGCATCGGTTTTGGTGCATCGGTCAAGAGCAAAAAGCAGCGTTCGCTGACCGAGGTGTTCACAGAGATCGAGCCCGAGGACCTGATCAAGTTCGGCCTGATCCCCGAACTGGTGGGCCGCATGCCCGTGGTGACGGCGCTGGCCGAACTGAGCGAGGACGCCCTGGTGCAGATCCTGACCGAGCCCAAGAACGCGCTCGTCAAGCAATACAGCAAGCTGCTGTCGATGGAGGGTGTGGATCTGGAGATTCGCCCTGCGGCCCTGAAGGCTATTGCCCGCAAGGCCCTGGCTCGCAAGACCGGCGCCCGGGGACTGCGTTCCATTCTGGAGCAATCGCTGATCGGCACCATGTTCGACCTGCCCAACACCAGCAATGTTGAAAAGGTGGTGGTGGATGAATCCACCATCGAAGAAAACAAGCCGCCGCTGCTCGTCTACCGCGAAGCGGCCAAGAAGGCCTGAAATGACCGGAGCGGGCGCCCTGTTGCTGCCCCTTGCACCATCAACCCTTGCGCCAGTACGGCTGCGCGCAAGGGTTGAAAATCCCCACATGTGGAACCACTTCCACAGAGCACTTTGAGGATTTCCATGTCCGGACATACCCCCCTGCCAGCCACCCCTATTGACCTGCCACTTTTGCCTTTGCGCGACGTGGTGGTGTTCCCCCACATGGTGATCCCGCTCTTCGTGGGCCGTCCCAAGAGCATCAAGGCGCTTGAGATGGCCATGGAGGCCGATCGCCGCATCATGCTGGTTGCCCAGAAGGCTGCCGCCAAGGATGAACCCTCGGTGTCGGACATGTTCGACGTCGGTTGCGTATCCACCATCTTGCAGATGCTCAAGCTGCCTGACGGTACGGTGAAGGTGTTGGTGGAGGGGCAGCAGCGCGCGCTGGTGACCTCCATTGACGACACCGAAACGCATTTCATGGCCACCGTCACGCCGGTCGAGGCCACGCCCGAGGCGAACAAGCCCAGTGAGATCGAGGCCCTGCGCCGTGCGGTGATGCAGCAGTTTGACCAATACGTCAAACTCAACAAGAAGATTCCGCCCGAGATCCTCACATCCATCTCCAGCATCGACGATCCCGGCCGCCTGGCCGACACCATTGCCGCGCACCTGCCACTCAAGCTGGAGAACAAACAGGTGGTGCTGGACCTGTCGGACGTGAAGGCGCGCCTCGAAAACCTGTTCGAGCAGCTCGACCGCGAGGTGGACATCCTCAATGTGGACAAGAAGATCCGGGGCCGCGTGAAGCGCCAGATGGAGAAGAACCAGCGCGACTTCTACCTGAACGAGCAGGTCAAGGCCATCCAGAAGGAGCTGGGCGAGGGCGACGAAGGTGCCGACATCGAGGAGATCGAGAAGAAGATCAAGCTCGCCAAGATGCCCGCCGAAGCGCGCAAGAAGGCTGAGGCCGAACTCAAGAAGCTCAAGCTGATGTCGCCCATGTCCGCCGAAGCGACCGTGGTGCGCAATTACATCGACGTGCTCACAGGCCTGCCCTGGAGCAAAAAGACCAAGATCAAGCATGACCTGGTGAATGCCGAGGGCGTGCTCAACGAAGACCATTACGGCCTGGACAAGGTCAAGGACCGCATCCTCGAATATCTCGCGGTGCAGCAGCGCGTGGACAAGGTGAAGGCCCCCATCCTGTGCCTGGTGGGGCCGCCGGGTGTGGGCAAGACCTCGCTGGGCCAGTCGATTGCCAAGGCCACGGGTCGCAAGTACGTTCGCATGGCCCTGGGCGGCATGCGCGACGAAGCCGAGATCCGTGGGCACCGCCGCACCTACATCGGCGCGCTGCCGGGCAAGGTTCTGCAGAGCCTCTCCAAGGTGGGGACGCGCAATCCGCTGTTCCTGCTCGACGAGATCGACAAGCTGGGCACGGACTTCCGGGGCGATCCATCGAGCGCGCTGCTCGAGGTGCTGGACCCCGAGCAGAACCACACCTTCGGCGATCACTATGTCGAGGTGGACTTCGACCTCTCCGACGTGATGTTCGTGGCCACGTCCAACTCGATGAACATCCCGCCCGCTTTGCTGGACCGGATGGAGGTGATTCGCCTGTCGGGTTACACCGAGGACGAAAAAACCAGCATCGCCATGAAGTACCTGCTGCCCAAGCAGCTCAAGAACAATGGCGTGAAGGACGAGGAACTGCTGATCACCGAAGCCGCCGTGCGCGACATGGTGCGGTACTACACGAGGGAGGCGGGCGTGCGTTCGCTGGAGCGCGAGCTCTCGAAGATCTGCCGCAAGGTGGTGAAGGGCCTGCAGCTCAAGAAGCTTACGCCTCAGGTGGTAGTGACAGCGGACAACCTCCCCGACTTCCTGGGTGTGCGCAAGTACACCTATGGCCGCGCCGAGTTGCAAAATCAGGTGGGGCAGGTCGTGGGCCTGGCCTGGACCGAAGTGGGCGGCGACCTGCTGACCATTGAAGCGGCCATCATGCCCGGCAAGGGCGTGATCACGCGCACCGGCTCGCTGGGCGATGTGATGAAGGAGTCCGTGGAGGCAGCACGCACTGTGGTGCGCAGCCGCGCGCGCATCCTGGGCATCAAGGACGAAGCGTTCGAGAAGCGCGACATCCACATCCACGTGCCAGACGGCGCCACACCCAAGGACGGCCCGAGCGCGGGCGCTGCGATGACCACCGCGTTTGTTTCGGCGCTGACGGGCATCCCTGTGCGCGGTGATGTGGCCATGACCGGCGAAATCACGTTGCGGGGTGAAGTCACTGCGATTGGTGGGCTTAAGGAAAAGCTGTTGGCAGCTTTGCGCGGCGGCATCAAGACAGTGTTGATCCCTGAAGAAAACGTGAAGGATCTGCAGGAGATACCCGACAACGTGAAGAGCGGGCTGGAAATCGTGCCCGTGCGCTGGATCGACAAGGTGCTGGAAGTGGCGCTGGAGAGCAAACCCGTGCCCTTGACGGACGAAGAGGTGGCGGTGGTGGCGCCGGCTCCGGCCGAAAAAGCAGCCGCCTCGTCAGCGGTGGCCGATGGTTTGAAACATTGACGCAAAATTTTTTGAAGAGCTCCAAAAATGCGCTACAATTCATTCCATCGCAGCAAACGTTGTACAATGTAAGGCTTCGGTAAATGCGGGAATAGCTCAGTTGGTAGAGCGCAACCTTGCCAAGGTTGAGGTCGAGAGTTCGAGACTCTTTTCCC
>OGCL01002591.1_pt1 | contig 12269 bp, 9 predicted proteins | sample 1570041 | NCBI WGS metagenome assembly OGCL01 (sample SAMN06266162, study PRJEB24511) | hot springs metagenome | isolation source: Hot spring water | place: South Africa: Limpopo | collected 2015-06-22 | reverse complement strand
TGAACAGAGCGGGTGCGCACTTGTGCACAATTGCGAGGCGACTTGTCAATCGACTTTTTGTGATTGCGCTAAACCCTTGATTCTTCGTCTAGATTCTATAAGTCAATGAAAAATATAGATTTTTTATGCTGGTGAAAAAATCGCCAGTTTGACTCAAGGCCGCGCCGTACAGGCCTTGGCGGCGCTTGCGCCCATCTTATCCACGAAGTTATCCACAGCTTCTGTGGATTACCCCACGCACTTGCTCTAGGCCGCGGGTTGGCCTTGGCCAAGCGATTGCCCGGGGCGCAACAGGTGGCTGGACAGGGCTGCGCCGAGGTGCGACATCGAGCCCCTGGCGCAGGGCTTTACCTCGGCGAAAAAAGGAGTAGAGTGGCGCGCCTTCCCGGCTACCCCTTCCGTGTTTTATGCCTCGCGCACTGCCCCGCAGCACTGCTTCAGTCTCTTCCCCGGTCAAACGCCTGCCCACTCGTGTCGCCCTCTGGCTGCTTGACAGTCCCCACCTGGGACATGCCGTCAGCGTCAAGCGCTTTGCCGGGCGCCTGCTCAAGCAGCCGGCGTTGCAGGGCGAGGTGCCGGCGCAGAGTCGACTGGGTACCCTGTTGTGCCGTGATTGTGGCAACCCCCGTGACCGCCGTATCGGCCTGGAGCTGCTGCGTCAGGCGGCGCGAGCCGGCGACCGCCGCGCCCAGCTGGAACTGGGCCAACTGTGCCACGAGTCCAGCAGCGAGCCACAGCAGGCGCGGCACTGGCTGGAGCTGGCCGCGGGGCAGGGCTGCGAGCAGGCCCGGCAGCTGCTCAAGCGCCTCTGAGGCATTCTGATTCCGCGCGAAATACTGGTTATACTCCCAGTACTTTGCTCCGGAGTCGCCCACCTTGATCGAGCTTGCCCCCCTGTTGATCCCGCTGCTACTGGGCTTTGCCGCGGCAGCCTTGCCGCTGGTCTTTCTGGCCTGGTCGCTGCAGCGCAAACTGGCCAGCCAGGCCCTGCACTTCAGCCTGTTGCAGGAGCGTCTGAGCCATGCCCAGCTGGCCCAGACTGGTCTGGCTGCGCAGTTGGACGATTGCCGTGAAGAACTGCTGGCCATCAGCGAGATCAAGGTGGAGCAGCAGAGCGAATTGGCCGCCCTGCGCCGTGAGGCGGAGCTGCTCCAGCACGAACGGCAGATCGCCCGCGAGGCCGCCCATGCCTGGCAGCAGCAGCGTGAGCAGCAGGAAGGTGAAATCCGCCGCTTGGATGCCCAGCGAGCCGCCCTGGCGGCCGAACTCAAGGAGCAGCAGGACAGCCATCAGCAGCGCCTGAGCGACCTGCAGGGTTCCCGTGATGAGTTGCGCGCCCAGTTCGCCGAGCTGGCCGGGAAGATCTTCGATGAGCGCGAGCAGCGCTTCAACGAGACCAGCCAGCAGCAACTCGGCCAGTTGCTCGACCCGCTCAAGGAGCGCATCCAGGCCTTCGAGAAGCGGGTGGAGGACAGCTACCAGCAGGAAGCCCGCGAGCGCTTTTCGCTGGGCAAGGAGCTGGAGCGCCTGCAGCAGCTCAATCAGCGCCTGGGCGATGAGGCCACCCACCTGACCCGCGCCCTCAAGGGGCAGAAAACCCAGGGCAACTGGGGCGAGCTGGTACTGGAGCGGGTGCTGGAACATGCCGGCCTGGAAAAGGGTCGCGAATACCAGACCCAGGTCAGCCTGAAAAGCGCCGAGGGCGAGCGCTTTCAGCCCGATGTGCTGATCCGTCTGCCCGGTGAACGGCAGGTGGTGGTGGACGCCAAGGTCAGCCTGAGTGCCTACCAGCAGTTTATTGCCGGCGAAGACGAGGCGAGCCGCCAGCAGGCGCTCAAGCAGCATGTGTTGTCGCTGCGCAGCCACCTCAAGGGATTGTCGCTAAAGGATTACCAGCGCCTGGAAGGGCTGCACAGCCTGGATTTCGTCCTGCTCTTCGTGCCCATCGAAGCGGCCTTTGCCGCGGCGCTGCAGGCCGATCCGGGGCTGTTCCAGGAGGCCTTCGACCAGCATATCGTGATCGTCAGCCCCACCACCCTGCTGGCCACCCTGCGGGTGATCGACAGCCTGTGGCGCCAGGAACGGCAGAACCAGAACGCCCGGGAGATCGCCGAACGGGCCGGGGCGCTGTACGACAAGTTCGTTGCCTTTATCCAGGACCTGGATGAGATGGGCGCGCGTCTGCAGCAGCTGGACAAGGCCTATGCCGGGGCGCGCAACAAGCTCTGCGAGGGCCGCGGCAATATCGTCAACCGGGTGGAGAACCTCAAGCTGCTTGGCGCCCGCGCCAGCAAGAGTCTGGCGCCGGAACTGCTGGAGCGCGCCGCAGCCAGGGGGCAGCTGGAAGGGAGCACCGCCGGGGACTGATCAGGCGGGCTCGGCCTGGCGCTGCGGTGCGCGGCTGTCCTGCTGGCGGGCAAATTCGCCGACCCAGGCGGCCAGCTGCTGCGGCTGGCTCAGCAGTTGCCAATGTCCGGCAGGGATTTCACGCACGGTCAGCGCGTCGGTCCAGTGCTGCAGGCCGTCGAACAGCTGTGGGCGCACAAACAGATCGCGGGTGGGGATCACCAGCTGCACCGGCACCCGGGTATGGCGCTGGCGCGGCTTGAACAGGCTGCGGATAAAGTTGGCGCGGTACAGGCGGATGCCGTGGATGGCATCGCTGAGCTGGCTGGGATTGAGCGCCGGCTGCACCCCTTCAAGGCGGCCGATCAGTCGGTGCCAGACCCTGGCCAGGCCCAGGCGCCAGGTCAGCTCCGGCAGCCAGGGCAGGTGGAACAGCAGCACATACCAGGAATGCAGCAGCTGGCCGCAGGCTTCGCCCCAGGCGCGCAGGCTGGGCTGCCTGAGGCGCTGGCGCAGCCAGTGGCCGACATGATCCAGGCAGGGCCCGGAGAGGCTGGTGTAGGAGGCGAGAAAGTCCGTGCTGTGCGGCTCGCACACCGCTTCCCAGCTCTGGATCGAGCCCCAGTCATGGGCAATCAGGTGCACAGGCCTGTCCGGGCTGACGGCCCGCACCACGGCGCGCAGGTCGCGGCCTAGCTGGGGCAGGCGGTAGGCGGCGTTGCCGGCGGGCTTGTCCGATGCGCCGAAGCCGCGCACGTCGTAGGCGAAGAGTTGAAAGTCATCCTTGAGCTGCTCGATCAGAGGCAGCCAGGTGTGGTGGCTGTCCGGGTAGCCATGCACTAGCAGCAGGGGAATGCCGCCGGGCTTGCCCCAGCTGTAGACCGCCAGCTCCACGCCATCGCTATTGACCCGCCGCACTGCCTGCATCGCTTCGCCTCCCGCTGGATGGGCCGATTCTCGGCCATCGCAGCGGCGCTCGCAGCCGGCGAAAAGTCGGGCGTTACAGCGCCAGCAGGGTCAGGGAGCCGAGCAGCAGGCCGGCTGCCATGACCGGCAGGGTCAGCACGGCCAGGGCCCGGCCGCCGATCAGGCTGAGCAGCAGGCCCTTGACCAGGCTGTTGCTCAGGGCAGCAAGGAAGATGCCGCGCACCGCTACCTGATTGCCCAGTTCGCCCTGGGCACTGCGCGCCAGGGACAGGGTGATGGCATCCACATCTGCCAGTCCGGAGAGCAGGGCCACGGCATACACGCCGTGATCGCCAAACCAGGCCTGGGCCGCTTCCACCAGCAGCAGAATAAGCCCCAGCAGGGCGGCGAAGCGCAGGGCCGGCGCCAGTTCGAAGGGGTTTTTCAGCGGGGCATCGGCGTTGTCCGCCGTTTCATCACCGGCACGTCGGTAGTACAGCCAGGCGCCACCGGCATAGATCAGCATGGCCACACTCAGGGGCCATATCAGTTGCGGCAGCAGGCTGGCATTGACCAGGCCGACCTCCAGCAGGATGCGCGGGAACATCAGCGCCGAGGTCGCCAGCAGGCCGCAGGCCAGCAATGCATTGATCCGTCGTCCCTTGGCCAGGCGCGCCAGGGTAATGGTCATGGCCGTGGAGGAGACGATGCCGCCGAGCAGGGCCGTGATCAGCAGCCCATGACGGGTGCCAACCAGGCGGATGGCGATGTAGGCGGCAAAACCGATCGCGGCGATCAGCACCACCATCCACCAGATCACATAGGGGTTGAATGCCTGCCAGGGTCCATAGCCCTGGTTGGGCAGGGCCGGCAGCAGTACCAGGGAGATAAACAGCAGCTTGAGGGTGCCGGACAGCTCCTCTTCGCTCAGTCGCTGCAGGGCGCCGTGCAGCACCCGCTTCAGGCTCAGCAGCAGGGCCACCGCCACGGCACCGGCGGCGGCCAGAGGGGGGTGGCCGGCCACCGCCAGGCTGCCGAGCAGAAAGGTGATCAGCAAGGCCACCTCGCTGGTCAGGCCCATATCACCGGTGCGTTGCAGTTCGCCGAAATAGGAGGCGATCACCAGGGCGGCAAAGCTGGCGAAGATCACCGCCCAGGCCGCTACGCCAAAACGCTCGCCCAGTAGCAGGGCGAAGCCGCCGAGCAGGGCGCTGAGGGCAAAGGTGCGGATGCCGGCCACCAGCTGCCGATCATCGTCGTTACGGCCTTGCCAGCCGCGTTCGGCGCCGATCAGCAGGCCGGCGGCCAGGGCGCTGGCAAAATTGAGCAGGGTATCGAGAGCGTCGGGCATGCCATGGCCTTGCACAAGGGCGATGCCGGCAGTTTAGCTGCCGGCGTGCGGGGGATATTGCCCCAGCTCAACGCAGGCTCAGGTGGCGGCTGAGCAGGGCGCGCAGGGCGGCTGGCTTGACCGGCTTGGCCAGGTAGTCGAGACCGGCGGCATGCACCTCGCCGACCAGTTCCGGGCGACCATCGGCGCTGATCACCACACCTGGCAGCGGCTCGCCCAAGCGGGTGCGCAGCCAGGCCATCAGTTCGGTGCCGGTTTCGCCTTCGTCCAGGTGGTAATCCACCAGAGCCAGTTGTGGGCGCACGTCCTCGCTGAGCAGGTGTTCGCACTCCAGGCGGTTGCGCGCCGTCCATACCTGACAGCCCCAGCGCGACAGCAGGCTGTGCATGCCGGCGAGGATGCTGTCCTCGTTGTCGATGCACAGCACCTGGGCGCCGCTCAGGGCCTGGCCATTGATTTCCACCGCGGCCGCCACGGGCTTGGGCGCGCTCTGTTGGGCCAGGGGTACGCACACGCTGAAGACGCTGCCCTTGCCCGGCCAGGAGCGCACCTCCAGGCGGTGGCCGAGCACCCGGCACAGGCCGTCGGCAATCGCCAGGCCCAGGCCCAGGCCTTTTTCCGCGCGGGTCTGGTGGCTGTCCAGGCGTTTGAACTCTTCGAAGATCACCTTGCGCTTGTCCTCGGGAATGCCCGGGCCGCGGTCCCATACTTCCAGGCGCAAGTGCCCGCCCTGACGGCGCACCCCCAGCAGCACACGGCCCTTGGCGTAACGGAAGGCGTTGGTCAGGAAGTTCTGCAGCACCCGGCGCAGCAGCTTGCTGTCGCTGTCCACGCGCAGGCGACTGCCGCGGATACGCAGGTCGATGCCTTGCTCGGCAGCCAGGGCGCGGAACTCGGTGCCCAGGGTGGCGAACAGCTCGTTGAGCACGAAGGGCTGGCGCTCCGGGCTGATCCGGCCGTTTTCCAGGCGCGAGATATCCAGCAGGTCGCTGATCAGGTCTTCGGCCGAGCGCAGCGAGCTGTCCAGATGGCGCACCAGCTCCCGGGCTTCCAGGGGCAGGCTGTCTTCCTGGTGGGACAGGGCGGCGGAGAACAGCCGGGCAGCGTTCAACGGTTGCATCAGGTCATGGCTGACCGCGGCGAGAAAGCGCGTCTTCGACTGGTTGGCGGCCTCGGCTACGCCCTTGGCCTCGCTGAGCGCCTGGTTGAGCTGGGACAGCTCGAAGGTGCGCTCGGCCACCCGCTGTTCCAGGCCTTCGTTGGCTTCCTTGAGGGCGCGCTCGGCTTCGCGGAACTCGGTGATATCGGTAAAGCTCATGACGAAGCCGCCGCCAGGCATGGGGTTGCCGATCAGCTCGATGACCCGGCCGTTGGGGAACAGGCGCTCGGAAGTGTGCGGCGTGCCCTGGCGCATCCAGTATAGGCGCTTGCTCACATGCTCCTCGATATCGCCGCCGCCGAGCAGGCCGCGCTGGGCGTTGAAACGGATCAGCTCGGCCACCGGGCGCCCCACGTAGACCTGGCCCTCGGGGTAGTTGAACAGCTCGATATAGCGGTGGTTCCAGGCCACCAGGCGCAGGTTCTGGTCGACCACGCTGATGCCCTGGGTGATGTTCTCGATGGCGCCCTGCAGCAGGGCGCGGTTGAACTGCAGCACCTCGGACGCTTCATCGACGATGCGCACCACGTCCTCGACCTGCATCTCGCGCCCTTCGATGGCCGCCTTGACCACCGCGCGGGTGCTGGAGGCGCCCAGCACGCCGGCCAGCAGGCGTTCGGTATGGGCGATCCAGTCGCTGTTGGCGGTCTGGTTGGGGTCGAAGGGTTTGCCCTGGCGGTAGGCGAAACGCATAAAGCTCTGCCGCGCCCGGTCTTCACCGACAAAGCGGCTGGCCAGCAGCAGCAGGTCGTCCACCTGCACCGCCAGCATGCTGCGGCTGCTGGGTTTGGCGCCGAAGTCATGACCGATAAAGCGCCCGGCCTGCCAGTGCTCGGCGACGCGGGTGCGGGAAAAGTAGGAAACCCAGGCAAACAGCAGGAAGTTGCCGCTCAGTGACAGCACCACGCCACGGGTCAGGGCATCCACATGAAAGCCGATGGGGGCATACAGCAGGGACTGCAGGCCTGGGAAAACCTCCAGCGGCCAGCCCAGGCCGCGGGCCATCAGGGGCAGGACCAGGGTGTAGAACCAGATCAGCGCGCCGAAGATCAGCCCGGCGAACACCCCCTGGCGGTTGGCCTGCTTCCATACCAGGGCGCCGAACATGGCCGGGGCCAGCTGGCCGATGGCGGCGAAGGACACCTGGCCGATGGTGGCCAGGCTGGTGCCTTCGCCGAGCAGGCGATAGCAGACATAAGCCAGCAGCAGGATCAGTACGATGCTTACCCGGCGGGCGGTGAGCATCCAGTGGCGAAAAGCCTCGAAGGGCCGCTCGGCGTTCTTGCGGCGCAGCAGGGCCGGCAGCAGCATATCGTTGGAAATCATGGTCGACAGCGCCACCGAGGCCACGATTACCATGCCGGTGGCCGCCGAGGCACCACCGATAAAGGCCAGCAGGGCCAGGGCTGGATGGGCTTCGGCCAGGGGCAGGCTGATCACGAAGGAGTCCGGGGTGATGCCGGCTGGCAGCAGCATCTGCCCGGCCAGGGCGATGGGCACCACGAACAGCGCAGCCAGCACCAGGTAGGCGGGGAATACCCAGCGCGCCAGGTTGAGGTCCTTGGGCTCGATATTTTCCACCACGGTGACGTGAAACTGCCGAGGCAGGCAGATGATGGCGATCATCGCCAGGCCGGTCTGGGTCAGCATGGCCGGCCAGTTCACCGTATGCGCCCAGAATTCGTCCAGAGCCGGGCTGGTCTTGGCCTGGCTGAACAGGTCATCGAAGCCGTTGTACAGGCCGAAGGTGACGAAGGCGCCCACGGCGAGAAAGGCCAGCAGCTTGACCAGGGATTCGAAGGCAATGGCCAGCACCATGCCGCGGTGGTGCTCGGTGACATCCAGATTGCGGGTGCCGAACAGGATGGTGAACAGCGCCAGGATCAACGACACGATCAGTGCCGTGTCCTGGGCGCTGGTGCCGATGGACTGGGCGTCGACGCCGATCAGCAGGTTGACCCCGAGCACGATGCCCTTGAGCTGCAGGGCGATATAGGGCAGCACCCCGACCAGGCAGATCAGCGCCACCACCACCGCCAGGTTCTGCGACTTGCCGTAGCGGGCGGCGATAAAGTCGGCGATGGAGGTGATGTTCTCCTGCTTGCTGATCATCACCATCTTGTGCAGCACCCAGGGGGCGAAGATCAGAATGATGATCGGCCCCAGGTAAATCGGCAGAAAGGCCCACAGCTGCTCGGCGGCCTGGCCCACGGCGCCGAAGAAGGTCCAGCTGGTGCAGTACACCGCCAGCGACAGCGAGTAGACCCAGGCCCGTACCCGTGGCGACATGGGCGTGCTGCGGCGGTCGCCATAGAAGGCGATGGCGAACAGCAGGGCCATATAGATCAGGGCAACGCTGGCAATCAGCCCGCTGGACAGGGTCATGGGTACTCCACTGGCAAAACGCCGGGCCGTGCCCGGAAAACAGGAGGTGCAGCTGGCCGCTCCAGGCCACTGGGCCTGTGCAGTCATGGGGCAATACTGCATAAGAGTGTTGCAGCAATCCAGCCGGGCGTCAGGCACGACCAAGGTCGCAGGTCGGCGGGCTTTATCCCTGTTGTGGATTGTGCACAGCGGGCGGGTCTGTTAGCGTCGCCGGCCTGCGACTCTGTCCGTGGAGGGACCCCGATGTTCAAGCCGCACCCTGTCAGCCTGCAACGCGGAGCGTTGCGCCTGGACCCCATGCAGGAAAGCGATATCCATGCCCTGGCCGAGCTGGCCGAAGCCAATCGCCAGCAGCTCGTCTATATGAATGGCACCCAGCGCCTGGACTGGTATCGCCAGGCCCTGCAGGCGCAGCAGGAGGGCAGCGCGCTGCCACTGGTGGTGCGCCTGGGCGAGCAACTGCTGGGCACCACCCGCTATGGCGACTTTATGCCCAGCCTGCCGGCCTGCGAGATCGGCTGGACCTGGCTGGATCAGGCCCAGCATGGCACGGGCCTGAACAGCCAGATCAAATACCTGATGCTGCGCCATGCCTTCGAAAACTGGCAGATGGTGCGGGTGCAACTGAAAACCGCCGCCAGCAACCTGCGCTCGCAGCGCGCCATCGAAAAGCTCGGCGCCGTGCGTGAGGGCCTGCTGCGCAACCATCGGCGTCTGGCCGATGGGCGCCTGGACGACACGCTGCTGTACAGCATCACCGATCATGAATGGCCGGCCCTCAAGCAGCAGATGGAAGCGCGCTTTAGCGCCTGAACCATGGAGCCTGTGGTGAGTATCAGCCGCCCCCGCAGCCTGCTGCATGGCCTGCGTGACAGCGTGCCGATGATCGTCGGCATTCTGCCCTTCGGCCTGATCTATGGCGCCCTGGCCAGTCTGGCCGGCCTGACCCTGGGTCAGGCCCTGGGCATGTCGCTGCTGGTGTATGCCGGCTCGGCGCAGTTTATCGCCATCAGCCTGCTTGGCCTGGGCAGCGGCATGGCGGTGATTCTGCTCACCACCCTTATCGTCAACCTGCGCCATGTGCTCTACAGCGCCGCCCTGCAACCCTATGTCGGTGGCCTGGGGCAACGCTGGCGCCTGCCCCTGGCCTTTGGCCTGACCGACGAAACTTTTGCCGTGGTGCAGCGCCGTTACCTGAGCCGGGGCATGCGCGACCATGGCCAGTGGTATCACGCCGGCGTCGCCGTGGCGCTGTATCTGTCCTGGGTCGGCAGCTCCCTGGTCGGGGCGCTGTTCGGCCAGCAGGTGCCCGATCTGGCGGGGTGGGGGCTGGACTTTGCCATGCTGGCGACCTTTATCGGTATTGTCGTGCCGGTGCTGCGCAACTGGCCGCAGATCGCTGCGGCGCTGGTGGCGGGCGCCGTGGCCCTGGTCTGCCATGCCTGGCCCTACAAGCTGGGACTGATGGCCGCGGCGCTGAGCGGCATTGTGGTGGGCGTGTGCCTGGAGCGGCGCAGCGGGGAGGGCAGCTGATGCAGATCTGGCTGCTGATCCTGGGCATGGCGCTGATTACGTTTCTGATCCGCTACAGCCTGTTTGCCTTTCCCGACCTGCGCTTCCCGCCGCTGGTACGCCAGGCGCTGCACTATGTGCCCACGGCCGTGCTGACCGCCATCGTGGTGCCGGGCATGCTCCTGCCCGATGGCCAGAGTTGGCAATTGAGCCTGGATAACGCCTACCTGCTGGGTGGCCTGGCGACCATCGCGATCGCCGCGCTCAGCCGGCACCTGCTGGCGACCATTGGTGGTGGCCTGCTGGTATTTTTTGCCCTGCGCGCCTGGTTGGGGCAATTGCCGCTTTAGAAGGCTGGGCGCTGGCTTGAGTGGCGCCGTGCTGCACCTGCTGCAAGGGCATGCGCAGTGGCCGATGCGTCACCAAGGCCGTGCAGATAACAGTTTTTGCCGAAATTAGCCCAATTTTTGTGGCCCGCTGTGGCTTTGCGCCTGCTCCTTGCAGTCAAATGCTCAACGCCCGCCTGGCTAAAACAGAGGTACATGGACGATGACCCAACAATCGCAATTCGCCCTGCTGGGCAAGAAGCGTTTTCTGCCGTTCTTTATCACCCAGCTGCTGGGTGCCTTTAACGACAATATCTTCAAGCAGGCGCTGATCCTTACCATCCTGTTCAAGCTCAGCGCCGAGGCGGACAAGAGTCTGCTGGTCAATCTCTGCGCCCTGCTGTTTATCCTGCCGTTCTTTCTGTTTTCCGCTTTGGGCGGCCAGTTCGGCGAGAAGTTTGCCAAGGATGCCCTGATCCGCCTGATCAAGCTGGCCGAGGTGTGCATCATGCTCCTGGGCGCCGTCGGCGTGCTGCTGGGCAGCCTGCCGTTGATGCTGGCGGTGCTGTTTGCCATGGGCACCCAGTCGGCGCTGTTCGGCCCGGTGAAGTATTCGATCCTGCCCCAGCACCTCAGGGAGGAGGAACTGGTGGGTGGCAATGCCCTGGTGGAGATGGGCACCTTTCTGGCCATTCTTGCCGGCACCATAGGCGCCGGCATCATCATGGCCAACAGCGCCTATGCCAGTATCGTGGCGAGCTCGGTGGTGGTGGTCGCGGTGGCCGGTTACCTGGCCAGTCGCGGCATTCCCCGGGCAGCGGCGGCCATGCCCGAGCTCAAACTGGACTTCAATATCCTGCGTCAGTCCTGGCTGATCATGAAGCTCGGCCTGGGCCAGCGCCCGGCCGTGTCGCGTTCGCTGATCGGCAACTCCTGGTTCTGGTTTCTCGGCGCCATCTACCTGACCCAGATTCCGGCCTACGCCAAGGACTGGTTGCATGGCGATGAAGGGGTGGTGACCCTGATCCTCACCGTATTCTCACTGGGTATCGGCCTGGGCTCGATGCTGTGCGAGCGCATGAGCGGACACAAGGTGGAGATTGGCCTGGTGCCTTTCGGCTCCATCGGCCTGACCCTCTTCGGCATGCTGCTGTGGTGGCATTCCGGTGGTTTCCCCCAGGCTGCCCAGCCCCATGACTGGTTGACCCTGCTGGGGTTTGAACAGGCCTGGTGGGTGCTGGGGTCGATCCTCGGCATTGGTCTGTTCGGCGGCTTCTATATCGTGCCGCTGTATGCCCTGATCCAGTCTCGCACCGTGGAGCATGAGCGGGCTCGGGTGATTGCCGCCAACAACATCCTCAATGCGCTGTTTATGGTGATCTCGGCCATTGTCTCGATCCTGTTCCTGTCCGTGGCCGAGCTGTCGATCCCCCAGCTGTTCCTGACCATTTCCCTGATGAACATCGCGGTCAACAGCTACATCTTCAAGATCGTCCCCGAATTCAGCATGCGCTTTATGATCTGGCTGCTCAGCCATTCCATGTACCGGGTCGAGCACAAGGGGCTGGAGGCCATTCCGGACGAGGGCGCGGCGGTGCTGGTGTGCAACCATGTGTCCTTTGTCGACGCCCTGCTGATCGGTGGCGCGGTGCGCCGGCCGGTGCGTTTTGTCATGTACTACAAGATCTATAACCTGCCGGTGCTCAACTTTATCTTCCGTACCGCCGGCACCGTGCCGATTGCCGGGCGCAGCGAGGACCTGCTGATCTATGACGCCGCGTTCAGGAAAATCGCCGAATACCTGCGCAATGGCGAAGTGGTGTGCATCTTCCCGGAAGGCAAGCTGACCAGCGACGGCGAGATCAATGAGTTCAAGAGTGGCATCGAGCGCATCATCGAGGAAAACCCGGTGCCGGTGATTCCCATGGCCCTGCAGGGGTTGTGGGGCAGTTTCTTCAGCCGTGATCCGCACAAGGGCCTGTTCCGGCGCCTGTGGTCGCGCATTACCCTGGTGGCCGGCGCGCCGCTGGCGCCGGAGCTGGCACGCTGCGCGGCGTTGCAGGCGCAGGTGGCTGAGTTGCGGGGTGAGCGGCGTTAACGGGCATGCCGCGATGGCACCCCGAACGATGAAAAGTCTGCACTGCATGCCCGTCCTCATCCGGCGCTTCGCGCCACCTTGATCCACAGGGATGTGGTGAATGCGGCAATCCCGTAGGGAGCGGGAGCCGCCTCCCGGAGGGAGAAGGACAGCAAGGAGGGCGTCGCTGCGCGACTTTCACACTAA
>OGCL01002590.1_pt1 | contig 12271 bp, 10 predicted proteins | sample 1570041 | NCBI WGS metagenome assembly OGCL01 (sample SAMN06266162, study PRJEB24511) | hot springs metagenome | isolation source: Hot spring water | place: South Africa: Limpopo | collected 2015-06-22 | reverse complement strand
GAAGGGGATTCGCGTCCGGCGGGCACGGGGCTCGGCCTGTCGATCGTGCGCGGGCTGGTCGAGGCGCATGGCGGCACGGCGCGGGCCGAAGCGGGGCCCGGTGGACGCGGCGCCGCGATCGTGGTCAGGCTGCCCTTCGCCCCCGCCTGCAGCGATCTCTCCGAATGACCGAGCCCAAGCCCGCCCGCATCCTGGTGATCGACGACGAGGCGCCGATCCGGCGCTTCCTCGCGATCGTGCTCGGCGCCGGCGGCTTCGAGATGCTGGAGGCCGACCGCGGCCGCCTCGGCGTCGAGCGCGCCGCGACGATGGCGCCGGACGCGGTGCTGCTCGATCTCGGCCTGCCCGACATGGACGGAAAGGCGGTGATCGAAGCGATCCGCGAATGGTCCAGCGTGCCGATCCTGGTCCTGTCCGTGCGCGATGGAGAGACCGAGAAGATCGCCGCGCTCGACGCCGGCGCCGACGACTACGTCACCAAGCCGTTCTCGACTGGCGAATTGCTGGCCAGGCTGCGGGCGTTGCTGCGCAGCCGCCGCGACCGTGCGGCAGAACCGGCCGCGATCCGCATCGGCGGGCTGGAGATCGATCTGGCCAGCCGTTCGGTGGTCGTCGATGGCGCGGCCGTCAAGCTGACGCGGAAGGAGTTCGACGTCGTCGCCCTGCTGGCGCGCAATGCCGGCAAGCTGGTCGGGCACAAGCAGTTGTTGACGACGATCTGGGGGCCGGCCCATGCGGCCGACACCCATTACCTGCGCATCGCGGTCGGCCATATCCGCGAGAAGATCGGCGACGACGCCGCCGATCCCCGTTTCATCGTCACCGAGCCTGGCGTCGGCTACCGGCTCGTCGATGCTCATGGCCCCATCGATTGAGCGATCATGGGGGCACAAACTGTGACCGTTGGCCGGACGAGACAGTGCGCCACTTCCCGACATTGGCAGATGCCGAAAAACTGACCTCACGACCGTCGGACTTATCGTGAGATCATCGTCTGGATCAGGTCGCCGGCACCGAGATTGCCATGCCGTCGCGCTGGGGGTCGGCGCCGCCCGTGCAGAGGCCGTCGTCGATCCGGATGCCGTGCAGGGCGGCGAAGGGATAGCTCTGGGGCGAGCGCTTCACATCGTAGCCGATCGCCGATAGCTCCTCGCCGACGCTGCGCCGGATACGGTTCGAAATGTCGATGCTGTTGGAGACCGCGACGATGCGCGGTGCCGCGACCGCCTCCAGCATGCCCATGCCGAAATCGACGACGTTCATCACGCCCTGCGCCATGGCCGGCGCGATGTAGCTGCCGCCGGGCGCTCCCATCACGATGAAGGGCTTGTCGTCCTTGAAGACGATGGTCGGTGCGGCCGAGGAGGAGCGACGCTTGCCCGGTGCGATCGAGCCGGCCCGGCCGGGCCGCGGATCGAAGCGGCTCATCGTGCCGTTGTAGATGAAGCCGAGACCTTCGGTGATCGCGCCCGAAGGGGAACCCAGCGTATGGGTCAGCGCCACGGCGTTACCGTGCCGGTCGACGACGGAGACATGGGTGGTCTCCCGCGAGGAGGAGCGCTCCAGCCGCTTCACATCGGCGCGCTCGCCGCGGCGGATGCTCTGCGCCTGCGCGGCCGCATGCTCTTTCGAGATCAGCCGCTCGACCGGCACCTCGACATAGGCCGGGTCGCCCATGAAGGCGTCCTTGTCGATCGTCATTCGCTTCATCGCCTCCGCCAGGAGGCGGACATGTTCGGTCGAGCCATGGACGAGTTCGCCGATGGCGAAGGGCTCCAGCATGTTCAGGATCTGCAGCATCGACATGCCGCTGGCCGGCGGCGGGCTCGTCGAGATGCGCAGGCCACGATAGGAGCCCCAGATCGGCTCAGCCACCGTCAGCGCATAGGCGGCGAGGTCCTCGCGCGAGATCAGCCCGCCATGGTCAGCGAAATCGGCCGCGATCTCCTCCGCCAGTTCGCCGTGATAGAACAGGTCGGCGCCGCCCCTCGCCAGCCGCTCCAGCGTGTTGGCCATGTCGGGATTGGCGATGATGTCGCCGGGTCGCTTCAGGCTGCCGTCGGGACGGAAATACAGCCGCTTGCCAGTTTCGCTGTAGCGTAGCTTGTCGGCGGTGTTCACTTGCCCCGTGCTCTTCTGGTCCTGGCTCCAGAACCAGTGCATGTGCGGGCGCACCAGGACACCCTGGCGCGCCTGCCGGATCGCGGGCGCAATGATGTCGGCCCAGTCGAACGTGCCGTAGTTGGATAGCGCGAAATCATAGCCCTTGACGCTGCCCGGCGTGCAGACGGCGAGATGGCCGAACTCGCTGATCCCTCCCTCCAGCAGGAAGGCGAAGCCGTCGCGCGACTGGCCGGTCAGCTTGTCCGCCCACATATCGGGCGTCGCCGAGAGCGAGGCCCTGGCATAGAACTCGATGATCTGGTGGACGCCGCGCTTGGGCATGTAGAGCTGCATCGAGCCAAAGCCGCCGATGCCCGACATCAAAGGGTCGACGACGCCCTGCATGAAGGCGCAGGCGATGGCGGCATCGATGGCATTGCCACCGCGCTCCAGGACCGCAGCCCCGGCTTCCGCCGCCTCGGGCTGGGGGCAGACGATCATTCCGTTCTTCATGGTGCCTATCCTTTGCTGCCCAGCAGCGTCATTCTCGGGCGCAGCGCAGCGGAGACCCGAGGATCTCGCAACGCGACCACGCTGGTTTCCGGAATGGTCGGGTCAAGTCCGGCCATGACGCTTTAACTCAGGCTACCCCAGCCGCCAGAACAGCCTGACGCCGCCATCCTCCGTGCCTTCCAACCCCGGAACGGCCGAGAGCAGCTTGCGGGTATAGGCGTGCTGCGGCGTGTCGAAGATCGCGTCGCGGCTGCCTTCCTCGACGATGCGGCCCTCGTTCATGACGACGACGCGGTCGGCGATCTGCTCGACCACGCCGAGATCATGGCTGATGAACAGGCAGGAGAAGCCGTGCTTGCGCTGCAGTTCGGCGAAGAGCTCCAGCACCTGGGCGCGAACCGTCACGTCCAGCGCCGAGACGGGCTCGTCCGCGATGACGAAGCTCGGCCGCCTGACCACCGCACGCGCGATGGCGACACGCTGGCGCTGCCCGCCGGACAGCTCGTGGGGATAGCGCCCGGCGAAGCCCTCTCCGAGGCCGACCTCGGCGAGAACCTCCGCCACGCGCGCCTGCCTCTCCGCGGCTCCGATGCCCTTCAACAGCCGCAGCGGTTCGCCGACCAGCTGCTGGATCGTCATGCGCGGATCGAGCGAGGAATAGGGGTCCTGGAAGACCATCTGGCAGTTCAGCCGGTAGTCCCAATAGGCGGTCTCGCTTTTGAAGATCGGCCTGCCGGCGAAGAGGATCTCGCCGCCGCTGGCCTTGACCAGCCCGGCGATCGACTGGCCGAGCGTCGTCTTGCCCGAGCCCGAGCCGCCGACCACCGCCACGACCTCGCCGGGCCGCACGTCGAGCGAGATGCCGTGCAGGGCGCGCTTGGGCGCGCTCTTGCGGAAGAAGCGCTGGCGCCCGGGGTAATCGACCACGAGATCGCGCACCGAGACGATCGGCGTCTTCGCCTGCGGCAGGTCGCGAGGCTCTCCCCGATGCGGCATCGCCGCCAGCAGCTTGCGGGTATAGGGGTGCTGCGGCCGCGCCAGGATGTCGGCGCTCGCCCCCTGCTCCACCACCTCGCCCTGGCACATCACGACGATGCGGCTGCAATAGCGCGCGACCATGCCGAGATCATGCGAGATCAGCAGGACGGCCGTGCCGTTCTCCTGCGTCAGCCCCACCATCAGTTCCATCACGTCGCGCTGGACGACCGCGTCCAGCGCCGTGGTCGGCTCGTCGGCCAGCAGCAGGGCCGGCTTCAGCAGCATCACCGAGGCGAGCATGATGCGCTGGCGCATCCCGCCGGAGAACTGATGCGGGAAGGCGTCGAGCGCGCCTTCGGGATCGCTCAGCCCGACGCGGCGCAGCATGTCGAGGATCAGGGCGCGGCGCCCGGCGGCGTCGAGCGAGCGGTGCAGCGCGAGCCCCTCCTCGAGCTGCCGGCCGATCGTCATCGACGGGTTGAGCGAGGTCATGGGCTCCTGGAAGACCATGCCGACCTTCGCGCCGCGCACGGCCCGCAGCCGCTGCGGCGCCATGGCAGTGATCTCCTCGCCGTCGAAGCGGATCGACCCGGTCAGCCGCTGCACGGCCGGCGGCACGAAGCCCATCACGGCGCGGGCGGCCAGCGTCTTGCCGGAGCCGGATTCGCCGACGATGCCGACGATCTCGCCGCGCGAGACGGTGAAGGACACGCCTCTCACGACCTCACGACCGGAGGATTTGATCGCGAGGGTCAGGTTCTCCACCTCGAGCAATGCGGCACTCATCGCGAGCCTCGCATGCGCGGGTCGAGCCGGTCGCGCACCGCATCACCGAGCAGGTTGATGCCGAGCAGCGTCAGCGAGATGCACAGGCCCGGGAAGATGCCGAGCCACATCGCCTGGCCGATATAGGGGCGCGAGCCGGCGAGCATGTTGCCCCAGGTCGGCGCCGGCGGCGGCACGCCGAGACCCAGGAAGGAGAGCGAGCTCTCCGCCAGCAGCACATAGCCGAACATCGAGGTCGCGAGCACCGTCAGCGGCGCGATGCAGTTCGGCAGAATGTGGCGCGCCATGGTGTAGCCTTCCGAATTGCCCATCACGCGCGAGGCGGCGATGAACTCCTTCTCGCGCAGCGACAGCACCGTGCCGCGCACGATGCGGGCGACAGAAGGCGTGTAGGCGATGCCGAGGGCCAGGATGATGCCGTATTTGTTGGCGCCGACCACCGCGAGCAGGCCGAGCGCCAGCAGGATGCCGGGAAAGGCAAGCAGCGCGTCGTTGAAGGCCATCACGACGCGGTCGACCCAGCCGCGCAGATAGCCCGAGAACAAGCCGATGATCGTGCCCAGAGCCACCGCCAGCGCGACCGTCAGCAGGCTGATCCAGACCGAGGTCGCAGCCCCCGCCATCAGCCGCGAGAGCACGTCGCGGCCGAACTCGTCAGTGCCGAGCCAGTACAGCGAGGAGGGCGGCGCGAGCTTGTGGCGGAAGGACAGGCGCAGCGGATCGACCGGTGTCCAGACCGAGCCGATGGCGGCGACCACCGCGAGCGTCCCGATCAGCGCGCCGCCGATCAGGGCATTGAGAGGGGGAAGCTTCATTCGGCCATCACCCTCGGGTCGAAGATCGGGTAACAGAGGTCGATGACGAGGTTCACCAGCACATAGGTAAAGGCGACGAAGAGCATGCAGCCCTGGATGACGGGATAGTCGCGGGCGAAGATCGCATCGACCAGCAGGCGCCCGAGCCCGGGAATGGTGAAGACGGTCTCGACCACCGCGATGCCGCCCAGCAGATTGCCGAGCACGAGGCCGATCAGCGTCCAGGTCGGCCCGAAGGCGTTCTTGAAGGCGTGCCGCCAGAGCACTGCCATCTCGGAGAGGCCCTTGGCGCGGGCATGGGTGATGTAGTCGAGCCGCATCACCTCCAGCGTCGAGGCCCGCGCCATGCGCAGCAGCACGCCGATCTCGTGCAGGAACAGCGTCAGGATCGGCATCACCAGATAGAGCGCGCCGCGCCAGGGATCGTCGCCGATCGAGACATAGCCGACCACCGGCAGCCAGCCGAGCTTCAGCCCGAAGAACAACAGCAGCAGCAGGCCGAGCCAGAAGGTCGGCACCGACAGCAGCAGCGTCGCGATGGCGACGAGCCCGAGGTCGAGCGTCGAATCCTGCTTCCAGGCGGCGATCACGCCCGCCGGTACGGCCACCAGGCTGGCGAAGAGCACCGCCACCAGCACGATCTGCGCGCTGATCCAGAAGCGCGACAGGATCAAAGGCAGGATCGGCTCCTGCGTGTTGATCGAGAGGCCGAGATCGCCCCGCAGCAGGTTGCCGAACCAGATGCCGAACTGAACCGGCAGGCTCTGGTCGAGCCCCAGCCGTGCCCGCAGATCGGCGATGGAAGCCGGAGTCGCCAGATCGCCCAGCATCAGCGACGCCGGATCGCCCGGAATCAGCCGGATCAGGACGAAAACCGACACCGCCACGATCAGCAGCGTCGGCAGGGCCATGGCGACCCTCGTCAGGGCGAAGCGCAGCATCGGCAGCCTCCGGGTTCGAGCGTCAGCAGGGCGACATCCGGCTCATCGGGCGACGCTCATGTCCCCCTCTCCGGCATCACCGCCATAGCCCGGAACCCGCTGTCGCTCGTTGAGGCGGAGGCGACGTGCTTCCTCCAGCGCGGCGCTTGAGGATCTGGCGCTCGTGACAGGAACGGGAGCCGAGGGCGCTGGGCCGCTCAGGGCGCCAGCGACACCTCCCACAGGCGTGGCAGCGAGGTCAGCGACGAGACGTAGCCGTTGACGCGCTTGCCGACCGCGCCGGCCGCGATCCCGTTGTAGAGCATCACCATCGGCACATCCGCGAGGAAGCGCTTGTGAAGCTCGTCGAAGATCGCCTGGCGCTCGGCCTTGTCCGCCACGATCATCGACTTCTCGAGCAGCGCCTGCACCGCGGGATCGTCCCAGAGCTTGCGCGGCTGCTTGTCCTTAGGGCCCGTCATCGATTCGAAGGACAGGGACGGGTCCATCCGGCCCGAATACGGGAAGGCCTGGATCTGGTAGTTCCCTTTGTTGTAGCGGTCGAGCTGCGTCGCCCACTCGAGCACCTCGATCTCGACCTTCAGGCCGACCGCCTGCAGCATCTGCTGCGCCACCACCGCCGCGTTGAAGCTCTGCGGATAGCGCTTGTTGGCCAGCATCACGATCTTCTCGCCCTTGTAGCCGGCCTCGGCCAGCAGCTTGCGGGCGGCGGCGGGATCATGCGCGATGTCCTGCTCCTGCACCTTGCCGTGATAGGCCGAGAGCGTCGGCACGATCGAACCGTTGGGCTTGCCGAGCCCGTCAGTGACGCTCCCCACCAGTTCGACCTTGTCGATCGCCGCCGCGATGGCGCGGCGCAGCTTGACATTGGACAGCACCGGATCGCGCGTCTGGATGATCAGGCCGACCAGCCCCATATGCGAGACGACCGAGAGCTTGACGCGGGGCTCGGTCTTGAGCTCGGCGACATCGGCATTGGCGACGTCGGGCACGACGTCGATGTCGCCGCTGACCAGCGCCGCCTTGGCGGTGGCGCTGTCGGGAATCACCACGAAACGGAGTTCGTCGACCAGCGGGCGCTTGGCGCCGCCGAGTCCGTCGATCTTGCCGGGCCGCGCCGCATAATCGGCGAAGCGTTCGAGCCGGACGAACTCGCCGCGCTTCCATTCGGCGAATTTGAACGGACCCGTCCCGACCGGCCGGGCGAAAGAGCCGTCAGCTCTGACAGAATCCCGGTGCAGGATGCCGGTCATGGCGCAGTCCGTCCGGGCGAGCGAGGTCAGGAACAGCGCGCTCGGCTTGTCCAGCCGGAAGACCACGGTGCGCGGGTCCTGCGCGGTGACGCTCTCGACCTTGACCAGCCCGCGCCCGTCGAATTCCGACAGGCAGCGCCAGTCCGTCTTCGGATCCATGTAGCGGTTCCAGCTCCAGACGACGTCGGCCGCGGTCATCGGCGCGCCATTGTGGAACTTCACACCGTCGCGCAATGTGAAGCTGTAGCTCCGGCCGTCTTCGGAGATCGCGACGGATTCGGCGAGCAGCGGCTTCGGCGTCGCATCCTCGCCATAGGCGACGAGCCCCTCGATGATGTGGAGGACGACGGCGTCGGTGTTGTGGTCGCGGTTGACGCCCGGGTCGATGGAGCGGATGTCGGCGGGCAACTGCACGCGCAACGCCGTCGCGGCCTGCGCTAGCGGCGCCAGCATCGCCAGGGCAAGCCCGGCAGTCAGGGTCGTCGTCTGGATGAGTCGTCGCATCGGCCTGTTCCCCTTTATGATCTCGGCATGCTGCGGCTGGTCGAAAGAGCCCTACCCGGCGGCCTCAGACAGGGTGCGCGGTGCGTTGGTGAGGCTGTAGCGGGTGAAACTCCGGTTGAGGGCCGGCAGCGGGCAGACCTCCATCAGCCCGAGCGCCGGCTGCATGATCACCATGGCGACGGTCGCCGAGAGGTTGCCCGTGTCGTTCGGCCGCGGCGGTCGGCAGACCGAATGGGGCGTCAGGAAATCGTCGAAGAAGGCGTGCTTCAGATCATCGACGGTCAGCTTGCCGCCGGCCTCGTCGAGCAGCTTCCGGACCCGCCAGTCGCGATAGAAGCTCTCCGGCACCCGCGGCGTCCCGGTGTCGCGCAGCTTGGTCAGCGCGACCCGGCCGACCCAGTGATTGGCATGCACGATCAGCCCGTCGCTCGGATAGAGCGGGAAGGCTTCGTCGGGCGCGCATTCGAAGTCGATGCCGAAGCCCTTCACCGTCGAGAGCATCATGTTGTTCGAGCAGGCCTTGGGCGTCGTCGCCACGGCCTTGATGGCGAAGGCGAGATGCTCCTGCTCCAGCACCTTGCGGCGAATCAGGGCGAGCGGCACGCCGGGCTGGGTGAAGTCGCGCTCGGATTCGAGATAGTTCGCGGTGATGCAAATGCCGGCTTCGTTCATGCCGCAGCGGGCGAGGCCCCCGGCCTCGACAAAGGTCAGGAAGTCGGGGCCGTCGTCGCGGCGCACCCGCAGCACGATGGCGGTCTCGGCACACTCGGCCTTCCAGTCCCAGTTCTGGCCATGGATCAGCGTGCCGTCGGCGCTGCGCTCGGGCAGGATGATGGCGCCCGTGCAGCCGTCGTCGAGTTCCTCGGTCACCTCGACCGGCCGCTTCCTGACGAGCCGCGCCTTGGCGATGACCTCAGTACGGGCGTTGATCATGACGATGTCTTCGAGCGCCACGCCCGCGCCGTCGGCGATGCCGCGCATCTCCTCGATGTAATGGGCGCCGAACGCCTCGATCTCGCGGGCGAACTCGCCGATCAGCGCGCTCTTGGCGGCTGCGTCGTAGCCGAGATCGCCGAGCTGGCCGCCATAGAGTTCGATCGAGCGCTTGACGCGGGCCGGGACCGCCGCGCCATGCTGGCGGCCGCGCTCATAGGCCGAACCGGAGACATCCACGAAGGGGCAGGGCTGGATCACGGTGTTCGTCTCCCGGCGATGGTCTGTCGTCGCCCGATTATGTATTTCATTTGCAAGTAAGACAATCAAGGCTTTCCATGTCTCACGCCTCCCGTCTGCAGCAGGATCTCGCCGAGCGCATTCTCGACCTGGCGCGCGATGATGGGCTGGCCGTCGGCGCCCATCTCAACGAAAGCGTCATCGCGCGCCGCCTCGGAGTCTCGCGCACGCCGGTGCGCGCCGCCTTTGCGCGGCTGGAAGAGCGCGGCCTGGTGCGCCGTCATCCCAATCGCGGCCTCGAGTTGATCCGCCCGCCCGGCGAGGCGGCGGGCGATGCCGCACCGTCCGATCCTGTCGAGCTCGCGCTGATCCACCTCGCTCATGAGCGGGAATCCGGCGCGCTGGCGGATGAATTCTCGGAGCAGGAGGTTATGCGGCGCTACGGGCTGGGCCGCCCCGAGGCGAAGCGCCTGCTGGCGCGGCTCGCCGAACTCGACATGGTCGAGCGCAAGCCGGGCTATGGCTGGCGCTTCCTGCAGGAGCCGCGCGATCCGCGGGTTCATGACGAGCGCTATCGCTTCCGCCTGCTGATCGAGCCCATGGCCCTGCTCGAGCCGGGATTCGCGCTGGAAGCGGCCTGGATCGAGGAGATGCGCCGGCAGCATCGCGCCACCCTCGCGGCGCCCTGGCGCGAGACCTCGGCGATCAGCTTCTTCGAGATGAACGCTGCGTTCCATGAGGGGCTGGCCGCAGCCTCCGGCAACCGCTTCATCCATTCGGCGATCCGGCGGCAGAACCAGCTCAGGCGTCTGTCGAACTACGACTGGGTCTTCGGCTTCGAGCGCGTCGAGGTGAATTGCCGGGAGCATCTCCAGATGCTCGACTCGATCGAGGCGGGGGATCTCGAAGTGGCGGCCGCGCAGATGCGCCGCCATCTCCAGCGCGCGAGCCGGCTGCGCCGGGCCGACGGGCTCGACTGAAGCGATATTGTCTTTTCGTCTACCGAAAGACATTGTGGGCTCCAGCAACTGCGGAGCCCGAGATGCCAGCCTCTTCCGTCCCGACCGGACTGGACAACCAGCGCGATTCCTTCTGGATGCCCTTCACTCCGATGCGCACCTTTCGCAGGGAGCCGCTGCTGTTCGAACGCGCGGAGGGCGTCCACTATGTCACGCCGGACGGAACACGCATCCTCGACGGGATGGCCGGGCTCTGGTGCGTGAACGCCGGCCACGGCCAGCCGCGCATCGTCGAGGCTATCCGGGCGGCCGCAGGCACGCTCGACTTTGTGTCCTCCTTCAAGATGAGCCACCCGGCCGCGCGTGCCTATGCGCGCCGGCTCTGCGACTTCGCGCCGGAAGGAATCGACCATGTCTTCTTCGTCAATTCAGGGTCAGAGGCCGTCGACACTGCGCTGAAAATCGCCAGGGGCTATCACCATGCCCGCGGCCAGGGCGGGCGCACGAAGTTCATCGGCCGCGCCAAGGGCTATCACGGCATGGGCTTCGGCGGGTTGTCGGTCAGCGGCATCGGCCGGCACAAGGCGGCCTTCGGGCCCCTGCTGGAGGCCGCCCATCTGCCCCTGCCCTATGACCGCGCCGGCATGGCCTTCTCGCGGGCGCAACCGCAGCCCAACGAGGCGGCTTCCAGTGCTTTGGAGACGCTGCTCCAGAGTCACGACCCGGCGACCGTCGCCGCCGTCATCGTCGAGCCGGTGACGGGCTCGGGCGGCGTCTACCCGCCGCCACTGGGCTATCTCGAGCATCTGCGGGCGATCTGCGACCGGCATGGCATCCTTCTCATCTTCGACGAGGTCATCACCGGCTTCGGCCGTCTGGGCACGCCCTTCGCCAGCCAGTTCTATGGCGTCACCCCGGACCTCATCACCTGCGCCAAGGGCATGACCAACGGCGCCGTCCCGATGGGCGGCGTGCTGCTGTCGGGCGCGGTCCACGACGCCTTCATGGCGGGACCACCGGAGGCGATCGAACTGCTGCATGGCTATACCTATTCCGCTCACCCCCTCGCCTGCGCGGCCGGGCTGGCGACGCTCGACGTCTTCGCCGAGCAGGACATCCTGGCGCGCGCGACAGAAGGCTTCGCGCATTGGCGGGACACGGCCTTCTCGCTGCGCGACCAGCCGCTGGTCGTCGACATCCGCGTCGCCGGCTGGCTTGGCGCCATCGATCTCACGCCCCGGCCCGGCGCCGAGGGCCAGCGCGGCGCGCTCTGCGCGCGGCTCTGCCTCGAGGCGGGTCTGCTGCTGCGCAATGCCGGCGACACGCTGATCCTCTCGCCGCCGCTGGTGATGCAACCGGACACCGTCACCGCGCTGTTCGCCACCGTCGCGGGAGCCCTTGCCCGCATCGACTGAGGCCGCCGGTCGGCGGGGTCCGAACCTTCCGGCCGCACTCGCGTTGGTGCGGCAAAGGGCGGAATTTTCCGTCGCGATGCTCAAGGACACGCACCATGTTCAGGATGATCCTCGCCGGAGCGGCGGGTTGGATGCTGGCGACCCGGCCGGAGCTGCGCGAGCGCGTCTTCGGCGTCACGCGCGATCTGTTCAACCGGCTGACGGCGCGCTGAGCCGGCCCCCACGCGGCCGAGGCGCCGGGCTGCGGAGGCTCCGGCCTGTCAGACTGTTCCGGGAGGTCCGAGCGGGCTAGAAGCAGCCCCCCATGAGTCCGCTCCCCCCTGCCGTCACCCTGCCTTCGACCCGTTCCGCCTGGCTTGCCGAGGCGGCTGCGACGCTGCGGCTGGGCTGGCCGCTGGTGCTGACCAACCTCGCCCAGACGGCGATGACGGCGACCGATGTGCTCATGATGGGCCAACTCGGGCCCAACGCCCTCGCAGCCGGGGCACTGGGCTCGAACCTCTACATGGCGGTGCTGATCTTCGGCATCGGCGTCATGGCGGCCGTAGCGCCAATGCTCTCGATCGAGCTCGGTCGCAACCGCCACGCTGTACGAGAGATCCGACGTACCGTGCGCCAGGGCTTCTGGGCGGCGGCGACGCTGGTCGGGCCGATGTGGCTCTTCCTCTGGCAGGCGGAAGCGTTGCTAGCCGCCATGGGACAGGACCGGGGGCTCGCCGCGGCAGCCGGCAGCTATGTCCGGACGCTGCAATGGAGCCTGCTTCCCTTCTTCTTCTATCTGGTCCTTCGCGGCTTCGTGGCCGCGCTTCAGCGACCGCTGGCCGCGATGCT
>OGCL01002589.1_pt1 | contig 12272 bp, 21 predicted proteins | sample 1570041 | NCBI WGS metagenome assembly OGCL01 (sample SAMN06266162, study PRJEB24511) | hot springs metagenome | isolation source: Hot spring water | place: South Africa: Limpopo | collected 2015-06-22 | reverse complement strand
AGAACGATCTCTATCTAATGGTTTGGACAAGTCGGCTGGGTGAAAGAGGAACCCCGCGCTGTATGCGTAGCTGAAGCGTCGGGAGGATGTCAGAACTTAAGCAGTTGCCCGTTGCTAATTGGGCAGGGATGGGGACCAGATCATGGTTCCCACAAAATTTTCTACAAAATACTAGACAAATAGTCGCTAGCCTTGCTAGACTAGATAAGCATGGGAAAAAGATACTGCTTGGATAGCTCTATGGCTATCTTTGTAAGTCTAAACATGCGTATAACACAAGGCGCTTAGTCTCCTAACTTACAAGTTACAAGAGTGTTCTAGAAGTAAAAACGATCAGGGCCGACTTTAATTTAGTTTAGTTAAAGCCTCGGTTCATCGCCCTTCTTGATAAGCATGCCCTGCTGAAGTCTGAAATTCAGCTTAGCAGTGCTGTTTTTTGTCCCCATTCCCCCAGATGGTTGCTGTTATGGCTGTTGGTATATTAGGTGAAAAGTTGGGCATGACCCAAGTGTTTGACGCGGAAGGCAACGCTGTCCCCATCACGGTGGTGCGGGCTGGACCCTGTCGCGTAACCCAGATCAAGACCCAAGACAAGGAAGGCTATCAAGCCATTCAAATTGGCTTTAAGACTACACGGGAAAAGTTACTGACCAAACCCGAACTAGGACACCTAAAAAGGTCAGAATGCCCTCCTGTTAAGCATTTGCGGGAATATCATGTCCCCGATGCCTCTGCCTTTCAACTGGGGCAAGAACTCACTGTCGCCCAATTCCAAGATGGTCAGGTGGTGGATGTGAGCGGCACAAGTATCGGTAAGGGCTTTGCTGGTACGGTAAAGCGCCACAAATTTGGCAGAGGTCCCATGGCCCATGGCTCCAAAAATCACCGTGCCCCTGGATCGATCGGGGCGGGTACTACCCCTGGTCGGGTTTACCCCGGGAAGCGCATGGCGGGGCGCATGGGCAATGCCAAGTGTACGGTACGCAAGCTGACCATTTTTCAAGTAGATGCGGAGAATAATCTGCTGTTGATCAAAGGCTCGGTGCCTGGTAAGCCAGGCGCTCTGCTCAGTGTTATTCCTGCCAAAGTTGTGGGAGGGTCTAAATAATGTCATTAACTCTAAAAAATTGGCAAGGTGAGGCGGTGGGCGAAGTTTTCCTTGAACTGCGTACCGCCAAAGAAGACACTGCCAATGCCCTAGTGCATCGTGCCTTGGTCAGGCAGTTGGCACACGCCCGTCAGGGAACCGCCAGCACCAAAACACGGGCAGAGGTTAAAGGCGGCGGCAAAAAGCCGTGGCGGCAAAAGGGAACGGGTCGGGCAAGGGCTGGTTCTTCGCGGTCTCCCCTGTGGCGCGGTGGCGGCGTGATCTTTGGTCCTAAGCCCAGAGATTATGACCTAAAAATGAACCGCAAGGAGCGCCGTTTGGCACTGCGTACCGCTTTGATGTCCCGCCTTGAGGATACTCTGGTGGTGCAGAATTTTGCGGAACTGCTCCCCAGCCCCAAGACTAAGGAGGTAGCACTTGCTCTATCTCGCTGGGGCATCGAACCCGACCAAAAGGTACTGCTGATCGTTGAGGAAAAGCTAGACACCATTTTTCTGTCGGTGCGAAATATGCCTTGCGTGAAGCTGATGGTAGCGGATCAGTTAAATATCTTTGACTTGGTCAATGCCGACAAGCTGGTGATCACGGAAGGGGCGATCGCCAAAATTCAGGCGGTCTATGGCAGTGATGAAAAGGTAACTAGCGAAGCCCACCCAGAGGAGGAAACTGCCCATGTCTAGAGTTGTGCCCCAAAATTTCGATCCCCGCGTGCTTGCCGATCTGGTGCATCACCCCATCATCAATGAAAAGGCGACCCGTCTACTGGAAGACAATAAATATATGTTTGAGGTGGACAAAGACGCTACTAAGTATGAGATCAAAGCGGCGATCGAGTCGCTGTTTGCTGTCAAAGTTACTAAGGTGAATACTTACAACCCTCCAGCCGTATCCAAGCGGGTTGGCAAGTTTGTGGGCAAGCGATCGCGACACAAGCGGGCGATCGTGACCCTAGCTGAGGGTAATAAAATTGACCTCTTCCCTGATGTTTAAGGAACCTAGGAGCAACTTATGGGCATTCGCAAACTCAAACCCTATACCCCCAGCACCCGTCAGGTGGCGCTCAGCGACTTCGCCGAGATCACCAAAGACAAACCCGAAAAGTCCCTCACAGAAAACCTGCACCGTGCCAAAGGGCGCAACAACCAAGGGCGGATCACCTGCCGCCACAGGGGCGGTGGCTCCAAGAGGCTCTATCGCAAAATTGACTTTAAGCGCAACAAGCGGGACATGACCGCCCAAGTGATTGCCATTGAATATGACCCCAACCGCACAGCCCGCATTGCCCTGTTGGAATATGCCGATGGCGAAAAACGCTATATCATCTGCCCCAAAGGTTTAGAGGTAGGCATGACCGTGCAGGCGGGGGAAACGGCTCCCCTAGAGACGGGCAATGCCCTGCCCCTAAAAAATATCCCCCTTGGTCTGGTGGTGCACAATGTGGAGCTAGTCCCGGGGAAAGGTGCCCAAATGGTGCGATCGGCTGGGGCAGGAGCGCAGATTGCCGCCAAAGAAGGGGATTTCGTTACTCTGAAAATGCCCTCTGGTGAAGTGCGCATGGTACGCCGTGATTGCTACGCTACGCTGGGGCAGGTGGGCAACTTGGATCACAGCAACCAGAGTCTGGGTAAAGCGGGGCGCACTCGCTGGCGGGGGCGCAGACCCCAAGTCAGAGGCTCCGTGATGAACCCTGTGGATCACCCCCACGGTGGTGGTGAAGGCTGTTGCCCCATTGGACGACCTGGTCCTGTTACCCCTTGGGGCAAACCTGCGCTGGGTTACAAGACCCGCAAAAAGCGCAAGCTCAGTAACAAAATGATTGTGCGCCGTCGTAAGAAATAGGAGGAAATAACTATGGGGCGATCGCTAAAGAAAGGACCCTTTGTAGCCGATCATCTGCTCAAGAAAATTGAGGATATGAACTCAGGCAAGCGCAAACGGGAAGCCATCAAAACTTGGTCGCGGGCATCAATGATCCTGCCGCAAATGATCGGGCATACTATCTCGGTTTACAACGGCAAGGTGCATGTACCCCTCTATATCACCGACCAGATGGTGGGGCACAAGTTGGGGGAATTTGCTCCCACGCGTACCTTTCGCGGTCATGCCAAAAGCGATAAAAAAGCAAAGAGGTAGGCAAGGAGCATAAATATATGATTTTGCAAGAAAACGAAATTCCCGCAGTGGCGCGCTTTATCCGAATGTCCCCCTATAAGGTGAGGCGGGTACTCGATCAAATTCGCGGCAAGTCCTATCGGGATGCCCTGATGATCCTCGAGTTTATGCCCTACCGCGCCTGTGAACCCGTAACCAAGCTCCTGCGTTCCGCCGCCGCCAATGCCCAGCACAATGCGGGTCTGGATGTAACTACCTTAGTGGTGTCTCAAGCCTATGCCGATGGCGGCTCCAGCCTCAAGCGCTTTCGTCCCCGCGCCCAAGGTCGGGCATACCAAATCAGGAAACCCACCTGCCACATCACCATCACCGTCAAACCCGCGCCCCCACAGGAGGACAACAACTAATGGGACAAAAAATTCACCCCGTTGGCTTGCGCCTTGGCATTACCCAATCCCACCAATCCCATTGGTTTGCTGAAGGGAAGCGCTACGCCACCCTCATCGAAGAGGACTACAACATTCGCAAATACATTGAAAAGAGCCTAGTCGGGGCAGGCATTTCCAAGATCATCATCGATCGCAAAGCCGACCAAGTAGATATCGAAATCCGCACCGCTCGTCCTGGGGTCGTCATTGGCAGAGGCTCAGAAGGAATTGAAAAACTCCGCAAAGGCATCTTTGATCATCTGAAAAAAATTGGCTTGATCGCCCAGTCAGGCACCAGCCAGATTCGCATTGCCGTCAAAGAAATCGAGCGGGTGGATGCGGAAGCCTCATTGCTAGCCGAATACATGGCACAACAGATCGAAAAGCGGGTCGCCTTTCGGCGGGTGGTGCGGCAAGCCATCCAGCGGGCACAGCGGGCAGGCATCGAGGGCATCAAAATCCAGATCAGCGGTCGCCTCAACGGCGCCGAAATTGCCCGTTCCGAGTGGGTCAGGGAAGGCAGAGTGCCCCTACACACCCTCAGGGCAGACATCGACTACGACTACAAAATTGCCCAGACCATCTACGGCGTCATCGGCATCAAAGTCTGGGTATTTAAGGGCGAGATCATCGCAGGCGAAGAAGCCCTACCTGCCCAAATCAAGACCCAGCGCCGTCAACCCCGTCGTACCCAATTTGAAGACCGCTCCAGTGCAGAAGGATAGAAAATATGCTCAGTCCCAGACGAACTAAATTTAGAAAACAATCCCGCGGGCGCATGGCTGGTGTTGCCACCAGAGGTAACACCCTCGACTTCGGCGATTACGGTATGCAAGCCCTAGAGTGCTCATGGATTACCTCCCGCCAGATCGAGTCCGCCCGCCGTGCCATGAACCGCTACATCCGCAGGGGCGGCAAAATTTACATCCGCATTTTCCCCGACAAGCCCGTTACCCAAAGAGCGGCGGAAACCCGTATGGGTTCTGGGAAAGGCGCCCCCGAGTATTGGGTGGCGGTGGTCAAGCCCGGTCGGGTGATGTTTGAAGTGGCGGGGGTCAGCGAAGAAGTTGCCAAAGAAGCGATCCGCTTGGCACAGGCAAAAATGCCCGTCAAAACCCGCTTTATTAAACGGGAATCTGATTTGCAACCAGAGAAGGAGGGATAGACCATGGCACTACCCAAAATTAGTGATGTCCGCAACCTCAGTGATGCTGAACTGGCGGAGGCAATCCTTAAACAAAAGAAATATCTATTTGAACTGCGGTTTAAGCAAGCCACCCGCCAACCCGTGAAACCCCATGAGTTTCGCCACGCCAAGCATCGCCTCTCCCAATTGATGACCGTGGAGCGGGAACGGCAGTTAAATTCCCAATTAAATGCCCAGACTGTGGAGGAAGCATAAAATGGCGGCAAAGGAACGCGTAGGCATAGTAGTCAGCGACAAAATGCAAAAGACTGTGGTGGTGGCGGTGGAAAACCGTTCCGCTCACCCCAAATACGGCAAGATCGTGGTCAAAACCAAAAAGTTTAAAGCCCACGATGCCGAGGACAGATGTAAAGAGGGCGATCGCGTCCGCATTCGCGAAACCCGTCCCCTAAGCAAAACCAAGCGCTGGGAAGTGATCGAAATTTTTAGCCTGAGTGGGGAGGCACAGTCATGATCCAACAGGAAACCATCCTCAATGTGGCAGACAACAGTGGCGCCAAAAAATTATTGTGCATCCGTGTACTCGGCGGCGGTAACCGTCGCTATGGCAGTGTCGGAGATGTGATCATCGCCACCGTCAAAGATGCCCAGCCCAATATGCCCGTCAAAAAATCCGATGTGGTCAGAGCCGTGATTGTCCGTACTGTGCACACCATCTGTCGCGAGAGCGGTATGCGCATCAGATTTGATGACAATGCCGCCGTGATCATCAACCCAGATGGCAATCCCAAAGGCACTAGGGTATTTGGTCCTGTGGCGCGGGAATTGCGGGACAAAAACTTTACCAAAATTGTATCTTTGGCACCGGAGGTAATCTAATGGCAAAACAACCGCAGTATCGGGGCGATCGCACCAGCTTTAAGATGCATGTCAAAAAAGGCGACACAGTGCAGATCATCTCTGGCTCCTACAAAGGCAAAGTGGGTAAAATCCTCAGGGTCTTTCCCCAGACCAGCCAAGTAGTGGTGGAGGGGGTAAATGTGAAAACCAAACACCTCAAACCCCAGCGCGACGGCGAGCAGGGGCAAATTATTACCCAAGAATTTCCCATTCCCAGTTGTAAGGTAATGCTCTACTCAGAAAAGGAAAAGATCGCCAGCCGCATCTGTTACACCTTTACCGAAGATGGCAAAAAACGCCGCATGCTCAAAAAAACAGGGGAAATTCTCAGTTAACCCCAACTAGCCCAAATCTTGACCACGCCCAAGAACCCGCAGGAGACCAACTATGCACACCCCCCTCAAAGAAATTTACGAAAAACAAGCGATCCCCAAGCTCATGGAGGAATTTAAGTACACCAACATTCACCAAGTGCCCAAATTCACCAAAGTAGTGATCAATCGGGGCTTGGGCGAAGCGGCAGGCAATGCCAAAATGCTCGAGGCTTCCCTGAAGGAGATCGGCATGATCGCTGGACAAAAGCCAGTGGTAACCAGAGCCAAAAAAGCGATCGCTGGCTTCAAACTGCGGCAAGGTATGCCCGTAGGCATGATGGTAACCCTGCGTAGAGAGCGCATGTACGCCTTCCTCGACCGCCTGATTAACTTTGCCTTGCCGCGGATTCGCGATTTTCGCGGGGTCAGCCCCAAAAGCTTTGACGGGCGGGGGAACTATACCCTCGGTGTCCGCGAGCAGTTGATCTTCCCAGAAATTAACTACGATGACATCGACCAAATTCGTGGTTTAGATATTTCCATCATTACTACCGCCAATACGGACGAAGAGGGGCGCGCCCTCCTCAAAGCCGTCGGTATGCCCTTTAGACAGTCTTGAGAGGTTTTTTATGGCAACCAATGACACCATCGCAGATATGCTCACCCGCATCCGCAATGCCACCTTGGCAAAGCATGAAACCGTCGCCGTTCCCGTAACTCGCATGACCTCTAACATTGCCCGTGTGCTCAAGCAAGAGGGCTACATCAGCGAGATCGAAGAAGTTGGCGCAGGCGTCGATCGTAAGCTAGTGCTATCCCTCAAGTATCAGGGCAGACAAAAGCAACCGATCATGACCATGATGCGCAGGGTGAGTCGCCCTGGTCTGCGGGTTTATTCCAACCATCGCGACTTGCCCAGGGTCTTGGGCGGCATTGGCATTGCCATTATTTCCACTTCCCGCGGCATCATGACCGATCGCGAAGCCCGTGGCAAAAGGTGGGCGGTGAAATTCTCTGTTACATCTGGTAGGAGGCACAGCAACTATGTCACGCATCGGCAAACGACCCATTCCCATTCCCAACAAAGTTTCGGTCGCCATCTCTGGGCAAGAAGTTACCGTCAAAGGTCCCAAAGGGGAACTGAAGCGCACCCTCACTCCCGCCGTGCAAGTAGTACAGGAGGGCAGTAAACTCCTAGTTACCCGCACCGAAGAGACCCGTTTTGCCCGCCAACAGCACGGGCTGTCCCGCACTCTGGTCGCCAACATGGTGGAAGGAGTGAGCAAAGGCTTTTCCCGCAAACTGGAAATCCAAGGGGTAGGCTATCGTGCCGCCGTCAAAGGCAGAACCCTGCTCTTGTCAGTAGGCTACAGCATCAAGGAACTGCCCTTTGAGCCACCCGACGGCATCACCATTGAAATTGAAGACCCCACAGGCAAAAAAGTCCTCCAAGGCACTCTGATTGTGGTCAATGGCATTGACAAGGAAGTGGTGGGTAATACCGCCGCCAAAATTCGCTCTGTGCGTCCGCCCGAAGTCTATAAAGGCAAGGGTATCCGCTATGTGGGTGAGTATGTCCGCCGCAAGGCTGGTAAGTCTGGTAAGAAGAAATAGGGAGCTAGATGACTATGACACTAAACCGCAGGGAAGCAAGGGATAATCGCCATCGGCGCATTCGCAAAAAAGTATCTGGAACGCCCGATCGCCCCAGATTGTCAGTTTATCGTTCCAATCAGCACATCGTTGCCCAAGTAATCGATGATGTGGCACAACACACCCTAGTTGCCGCCTCCACCTTAGAGCCTGAACTCAAATCCAGCCTCAATTCCACCGCCAACTGTACCGCCTCCGCCAAAGTCGGCGAGTTGGTTGCCAAGCGAGCTTTGGCTAAAGGTATTACCAAAGTGGTATTTGATCGGGGCGGGAACCTCTACCACGGCAGAGTCAAAGCCCTTGCCGAAGCCGCCCGTAACGCAGGTTTAGAATTTTAAGGAGAAGGATCATGGCAGAACGCAAAACTAAAGACCGCAACCAGGGCAATAGCGCCCCCGAAGGGGAAAGCAGGGAAGAAAAACGCAAAAATAAGCGAAGCGACAAAAAAAGTGCCGAACGAGCCGCCCGTGATGCCAAAGAATCGGAGTGGCAGGAGCGGGTAGTCCAAATCCGCCGTGTTACTAAAGTGGTCAAAGGTGGCAAAAAACTCAGCTTTCGGGCGATCGTGATCGTGGGCAACGAAAAAGGACAGGTAGGTGTCGGTGTGGGCAAAGCCGCCGATGTGATCAACGCCGTCAAAAAGGGCGTAGTCGACGGCAAAAAACACCTGATCACCGTGCCCCTCACCAAAGCCAGTTCTATTCCCCACCCCAGCAACGGCACAGCCGTAGGCGCCTCAGTGATCATCCGTCCCGCTTCTCCCGGTACTGGTGTAATTGCAGGGGGAGCCGTGCGTACCGTACTGGAAATGGCGGGTGTAAAAAATATCCTCGCCAAGCAGTTAGGCTCTGGCAATCCCCTAAATAATGCCCGTGCCGCCGTCAAAGCTCTTTCGGCTCTGCGTACCTTCAAGTCCGTAGCCCGCGCTAGAGAAATCCCGCTCGAGCAGATTTTTGACCGCCCTGTGGATAAATTTTGATACCTTTAGTCAATAGGAAAAGAAACTATGCGAATCGATGAATTAAAGCCCCAAACAGGCGCAAAACGGCGCAAGCGGCGCATTGGTCGCGGTATCTCTGCTGGTCAGGGCGCCAGTGGCGGCTTTGGCATGCGGGGACAAAACTCCCGTTCTGGTCGCCCTACCCGCCCCGGTTTTGAGGGTGGTCAAATGCCCCTCTACAAAAGGGTGCCCAAACTAAAGCACTTTGAGATTGTCAACCCCAAACGCTTTACGCTTGTCAACCTCGACAGCCTGAGCCACCTGCCTGCCCATACGGTGGTTACTATGGAGTTTCTGCTGGAGCAGGGCATTGTTACCCAAAATGACGGGGATTTGCGGATTTTGGGCAGAGGGGAAATTGCTGTTCCGCTCACTGTTCATGCCCATTCTTTTTCCAGCGGGGCTAGAGCAAAAATTGAGTCTGCTGGCGGGACTTGCATCACCAACTAATGGGTACTGGCGGCAGGGGATTTTAGCCTTGTCAGCTTGTATAATCTAGCAAACGCTGATTATGGTTTGCAATGACCCACTGGCTTAAACCTGCCCAGAGACTGGGTAGCCTGCCCCAATATGTTTTTGCCCGACTAGATGAGCTAAAAGTTAAGGCGAGACTGCAGGGTTTGGACTTAATTGATTTGGGCATGGGTAACCCCGATGGTGCTACCCCTCTCCCTGTTATAGAAAGTGCTAGCAAAGCGATTTATGATCAGCGGCATCATGGCTATCCTCCCTTTGAAGGTACAGCTAGTTTTCGGCAAGCCATTACCGACTGGTATCACCGCCGCTATCGGGTGCGACTCGATCCCGACGGAGAAGCACTGCCTCTGATCGGTTCCAAAGAGGGCTTGACCCATTTGGCACTGGCATTTATCGATCCTGGTGATTTGGTACTTGTACCTAGCCCTGCCTATCCTGCCCACTTCCGAGGACCTCTGATCGCAGGGGCCAAAATTTACGAGCTGATGCTCTCCCCTGCCAACAACTGGCTGATCGACCTTGAGGCAATTTCCCCTGAAGTAGCACGGCGGGCAAAGGTGTTTTACTTTAACTACCCCGCTAATCCTACGGCGGCGATCGCTCCTAGAGAGTTTTTCCAAAAAGTAGTGGAGTTTGCCCACCAATATCAAATTTTGCTGGTACACGATCTGTGCTATGCCGAGCTTGCTTTTGACGGCTATCAGCCCACCAGTCTGCTGGAAATTGACGGTGCTAAGGAGGTGGGGGTAGAATTCCACACCCTATCCAAAACTTACAATATGGCTGGCTGGCGGGTGGGTTTTGTGGTGGGCAATCGGGATGTGATTCAAGGCTTGCGTACCCTCAAGACTAACTTGGACTACGGCATTTTTGGCGCTATCCAAACTGCGGCAGAGACAGCCCTCAATCTGCCTGAGCGCTATCTTGAAGAAGTGAGGTGTCGCTATCGGGAGCGGCGGGATTTTCTGATCCATGCTTTGGCGGAACTGGGCTGGGACATCCCCAAAACCTACGCCACCATGTACCTGTGGGTTCCTTGTCCGCGTGGCATCTCCTCTACTGACTTTGCTCTAGAAGTACTGCAAAAAACTGGAGTAGTCCTCACTCCAGGGACTGCCTTTGGCGGAGGCGGCGAAGGCTATGTGCGGATTAGCTTGATTGCTGATTGCCAGCGCCTAGGTGAAGCGGTAGATCGCCTCAAGTCAGCGGGAATTGTTTACAGCTAGTTTCGCTAGGGATAGGGAGTAGTGGCTTGCAGTTTTGCCCGTGCTGTCTTCACCGCCAGTTCCGCTTGAATTTTGGCTTGCTTGTCGCTATCGCCTACGCTGGCTAGTCTTTGTTCGGCAGAATTTAACTCTTGACGGGCAGAGACAGCATCAATATCAGCCGCTGAGGTGGCACTTTTCACCAAGACGGTTACTTCGTTGTCTTCCACTTCAGCAAAACCGCCATTGACAGCGATCGCCTGCCACTGATTGTTAGCACGGTAGCGCAGTACTCCAATATCTAGGGCAGTGAGCAGGGGGACATGGTCGGTCAGGATACCTAGCTGTCCTGTGGTACTGGGCAGAATTACTTCATCGGCTACCGAATCTAAGAGGGTTTCAGCGGGGGAAATTACTTTGATGGTCAGGGTCATAGCTTTTTGATCTTTTTTGATCTAGTAGTGAGACAGACAAGAGGGGCATTTGCCCCCAAGTCGTTATTCAGGTTATTTAGCTGAGGCTTTGAGTTTTTCCGCCTTGGCGATCGCCTCGTCGATGTTACCCACCATGTAAAAAGCCTGCTCAGGCAGTTCATCCAATGCCCCAGACAGAATCATCTGGAAGCCCTTGATGCTCTCTTCAATGGTTACATACTTACCAGGCGAGCCAGTAAACACCTCAGCTACAAAGAAGGGCTGAGACAGGAATCGCTCAATTTTGCGCGCCCGCGCTACGGTTACCTTGTCATCTTCCGACAACTCGTCCAAACCGAGAATGGCGATGATGTCCTGCAATTCTTTATATCTCTGCAGGGTGCGTTGTACCGCCCGCGCCGTTTCATAGTGCTCCTTGCTGACCACAGAAGGTTGCAACATGGTGGAAGTGGAACCCAAGGGATCGACCGCAGGATAAATCCCCTTAGCCGCCAAACTGCGGGACAGCACCGTAGTCGCATCCAAATGGGCAAAGGTGGTGGCAGGGGCAGGGTCGGTCAAGTCATCGGCAGGTACATACACTGCTTGCACCGAGGTAATAGAGCCATCCGCCGTACTGGTAATCCGCTCCTGCAGGTCGCCCATTTCTGTGCCTAGGGTGGGCTGATAGCCTACGGCTGAGGGCATTCTCCCCATCAGAGCGGAAACTTCCGAGCCAGCTTGCACAAAGCGGAAAATGTTGTCAATAAACAGCAGTACATCCTGCTTGCCCACATCACGGAAATACTCCGCCATGGTCAGCGCCGACAGACCAACCCGCATTCTGGCGCCAGGCGGTTCGTTCATCTGTCCATAGACTAGGGCTAGGTATTGCAGAACCCCAGATTCCTTCATTTCGTTGTAGAGGTCGTTGCCTTCGCGGGTGCGCTCACCTACCCCGCCAAATACAGACACGCCAGAGTGTTTTTTGGCAATGTTGTTGATCAGCTCTTGAATCAGTACCGTTTTGCCTACACCAGCGCCACCGAATAAGCCAATTTTGCCCCCACGGCGGTAGGGAGCCAGCAGGTCAATTACCTTGATGCCCGTGAAAAGCACTTGGGATTCGGTGGACAGGTCGTCGAATTTGGGCGCGGGCTTGTGGATGGGGTAGTAACCTTCGGCCTTGGGCTGCGGCATACCGTCAATGGCTTGGCCGACGACGTTGAACAGGCGGCCCCGGATTTGGTCGCCCACCGGCACCGAAATGGGTTTGCCGGTATCGACGCAGTCCAATCCCCGCCGCAGTCCATCCGTGCTGCATCGCCTGGCAGCGGCCGCACGCGTTGGCATGCGGCCGTGCGTAAGAAAGGCTAGTCGTCCGCACCATCATGAGCAAGGAACTGCGTCTCTTCACCAGCGAATCCGTCTCCGAAGGCCACCCGGACAAGGTCTGCGATCAGATCTCCGACGCGATCCTCGATGCGATCCTGACCCAGGACCCCGAGTCGCGCG
>OGCL01002587.1_pt1 | contig 12277 bp, 12 predicted proteins | sample 1570041 | NCBI WGS metagenome assembly OGCL01 (sample SAMN06266162, study PRJEB24511) | hot springs metagenome | isolation source: Hot spring water | place: South Africa: Limpopo | collected 2015-06-22 | reverse complement strand
TTTTTGGCGTTTTCAAACAGAAATCAAGACCTCGGACCTGATCTGAGGGCACAAAAGTTCTTAAATCAGTTGAAATCTCAAAAGAATGCCGCTGATTGGCAGGTCAGGCAAGCAGAGGATGCGCTTCGACTGTATATCCATAACTTCTTGGACGGTAAAACCTCTACTCTTAACCCCGACGCGCCTAAAACAAGGCTCCCCGATGTTTCAAAAATCCTTGCTGACATGCGGCAGGCCATACGCATCAAGCATTATTCTTACAGAACGGAACGCTCCTATCTGGAGTGGGCCGAAAGGTTCGTGGAATATACCTCAGGCATTAAAAAGAGAGATATCAGCGCTGCTGGTTTAGACTCAAGCGATGTAAAGGATTTTTTGAGTTATCTGGCACTTAAACGGAGGGTTTCGGCTTCAACACAAAACCAGGCCTTCAACGCTCTTCTGTTTCTTTTCAGGAATGTGCTAAAGACAGAGCTTGGTGACTTGAGCCAAACAGTAAGGGCAAAACGCGGGCAGAAGCTGCCGGTTGTTTTATCGCCAGAAGAAATCCAGGCGTTGTTTAAACAAGTTAATGGTCTGAATCTTCTGATCCTTCAGTTACTTTACGGATCAGGGTTCCGCCTTTTGGAGCTTGCCCGCCTGAGGGTCAAAGATATTGATTTCGGCCAAAACCTGATCTTTGTAAGGGGAAGCAAGGGAGACAAAGATAGAACGACCTTATTGCCACAGATCGTCAAGGACATGCTGAGGGAACATCTCGATGACGTCAAAAAGCTGCATGATAAAGACCTTCAGGAAGGATACGGAGAGGTCTATCTTCCAGATGCTCTGGAACGGAAATATCCAAATGCGGCTAAGGATTGGGGGTGGCAGTATGTTTTCCCATCGTCAAAACTCTCTATTGATCCAAGAAGCGGAAAGATCAGACGCCATCATATCAGTGAAAAAACGATTCAGAATATTGTGAAAGAGGCGGTCCATAAGGCAGGCATTGTGAAGCATGCCTCCGTGCATACCCTCAGGCACAGCTTTGCCACGCATCTTTTAATGAACGGAGTGAATATCAGAGAGATACAGAATTTATTAGGCCACAAACATGTTGAAACCACCATGATCTACACCCATGTGGTCAGAGATATGGTCAGTGTTCCAAAAAGCCCTCTTGACAGTCTTTATGATAAAAAGACACTATAAATCTGTAAGTTTCTCACGAAACCATGGGGCAGGTAATCGTGAAAAAATAAATTCTGTGTTGTTAAATAGGAAAACATATTCATTTGAGAATCTCCCCTATCCCTCTTTGCCAAAGAGGAGTCATGTTCCGGCTTTTTAAGAGGAGTGAGGAGAGATTCGATGATTAGAATTTTCCGCTGAGGGTTAAAGGAGGTTTCAAGTGCAACAACTTTTCTATCCGAAGTCGGTGGTGGTCGTGGGTGTTTCAGAAAGGCCTGATAATCTGGCAAGAAATATCGTTGAAAACCTATTCGAATTTCAATTTAATGGGGAAATTCATCTGGTAGGCAGAAAGGATGGGATTCTCTATGGAAGAAGGATCCTCACTTCGATGGATCAACTCCCGGAGGGGATTGATGTCGCTGTTATTCTTACTCCTGCTCAAACCGTTCCTGATTTGATGGAGGCCTGTGGCCGAAAGAAAATCCCCTGGGCCATCATCGAATCCGGAGGATTCAGGGAATATTCAGAAGAAGGGGGCCGGCTGGAGCAAACCGTCCTCCAGATTGCGAGGAAATGGGGAATCCGGATTGTGGGGCCGAATGGAATCGGAATTACGAATGCTCATAATGGGTTTGTCGTCCCGTTTGTCAAGATGAAAAGCAGACCGGTGACCAAAGGGAAGCTCTCCATTCTCGCCCAAAGCGGAGGTGTCCTCCTCAATTATGCAAACCTCATGGTCAGTGCCAATGTGGGCCTTTCCAAGATTGTCAGCATGGGGAATAAGCTCGACCTGAATGAGATTGATTATCTTAAGTATCTTATTGAAGACCCCGAGACCGAGATCATCGGCCTCTATCTCGAAAGCCTCGAACGGGGGAGGGAGTTGATGGAGATTGCCCGTTCGACCTCCAAACCCATCATCCTCCATAAAGCCAATACGGGTGAGGGGAGCCGGGAAATTGCAAAGCTTCACACCGCTGCCCTTGCCAATGACGACAGGGTCGTGGAGGCTGCCTTAAAACAGGTGGACATCATTCGCACAAAGGATTTTCGATCCTTTGTCAATGCGGTCAAGATTCTTTCTTTGCCACCCTGCAAAGGGAAGAATCTGGTCATCATCTCCCGCTCCGGAGGAATCGGTGTCGTGGCCGCTGACTCGGCAGAAAGGCATGGATTTCGTCTCCTTCCCCCGGACCCGAAACTCCAGGAACAGTTTCACAATCTTTTCAGGGCGAAGGTGATTCAACCCACCAATCCCCTCGATCTTGGAGATCTCTTCAACTTTGATCTTTACACCACGATCCTCGAGCAGGGACTTCGGTTCCCGGCTGTCCATAGCATCCTTTTTATGCACGGCGCCACCGCAGAGGAAAAAGAGCCCTCTCGCAGGTTCGTTCAAGCTGTCAAGGACCTCTCCTTCCGTTACCAGAAACCGGTTGCCCTTCAATACAATACCGACGAAGAAGAGCAGGCCTATATCAAGAAAGCCCTTGGCTATCCCATCTTTACGGAACCCGAAGATGCACTCACCGCGCTCGCCATTTCATGGGATCATTACCGACGTTTAACAACCGCCAAAGAAGAAACTCCTCTCTATCCTGTTGACCGGAATCGAGCCTCCCTTAGCCTTCAAAATGCGATGAAAGAGAGAAGGGATCCACTTCTTTTAGAAGCCCTGGAAATCTTAAGGGCATACGGCATTCCTTCTGCCGACTACCAGGTCGTTTATCGGAGGGAAGATTTAGAAAAGGCCCTAAGTCAACTGGGAGTTCCAGTTGCCCTGAAGGTTATCGCGGCCGAGATATCACATAAATCGGATGTGGGAGGAGTGATCCTCCATGTTGATTCTCTGAAAAAGGCAGAAGAGGCGTATGACCAGATGCTGAATCTGGCTCCGGGGAACCGAGATGGCGTACTTATTCAAAAGATGGTCTCGAAGGGAAAAGAAATCATTCTTGGGGCAAAACGTGACCCCTCTTTCGGACCAGTTGTTCTCTTTGGTTTGGGTGGAATCTATGTGGAGGTTTTGAAGGAAACGTCCCTGCGGGTCGCCCCCCTTCGTCGTTCTGAGGCGGAGGAGATGATCACAGAATTGAGAGGGGCAGCGATTCTCAAAGGGGTTCGAGGAGAAAAGCCCTCTGATATTGACGCCATCATTGAGATGTTACTCCGGCTCTCTCAATTGATGATGGACTTCCCCGAGATCGAGGGGATTGACATCAATCCGGTAATGGCGCTTGAAAAAGGCGCAGTGGCAGTAGATGCACGCATTGCTTTAGGCAAAGAGCATAGTGCATAGAGCAAAAAGCTCAAAAGCCACGGGTCACTCCGCAATCCGAGATCCGCATTCCGGAATCCTGGGTCAAATTCCTAACTGTTCCCCTACCAGAATGACGGTCATCTCAATCCGGGCAGGTTTTTTGGCCAGGGTGACATAGATATTGCAGATTCGATCAGGAGATTTGCAATCGGTACATACTCCTGTTTCAACGCATGGGGTCTTCCGACCGAGCCGTTTTGCATTCTGGGGAGCAACCCATTCTTTAACCCGTTTCTCTGCGGCCGCTATATCCTTAACAATCTTATTCACACCAGTGACAATGATCGTCTTCCTGGGGCCGATGAACATGGCGCCTACCCGGTTGCCTGTAGCATCTACGTTAAATAACTTTCCATCTTCAGTCACTGCATTCGTGCCCGATAGAAAGACATCTGCCGAAAAAGATTTTCGGATCAGGTCAAAAATTTCACCTGGTGTCTTGCCCTGGCGTATTGGCCAGATAAGCTGGATGTTCCGGCTTGCCAGCGCCTCCGGCAATCCTGCCTGGATCAGGGTGACCGAACCTCCTACACCGACGGTGGCTCCATCCGGTATCTGCTTCATCACCTCATCGCAGGCTGTTTTCGAATCCGGAACAAAGAACGCCTCGAAGTTATTCTTCTTCAATGCCTGAATCGTTCGCTCGACCTGTTTGTCTTGAAACCACTGCTGCCATTGTTCCATAGTTCCTTCCTTTCCAAATTAATTTGCCTAAAGTATATTTTTACATTGTTTGAACATTACAGATTCGTCAAGAAGGATTGCCAAACTGAATAAAGCTGAAAAGGTCGAAATGGTCTTCGATATGAAAATCGGCTTCGAGGACTCCATTTTTGTAAGCGATGAACGGAACGCCTGATGAACGAGCCGTCTGCTGGTCAACCTCTGAATCTCCGATAAAAACCGCCTCTCCTTTTCTTAAATTCAAGTTCTGGAGAATCTTCTCAAGCGATTCGGGGTGAGGTTTCGGATGTTTCACATCGAGGGCTGTGACGACCATATCGAATAACGGCCATAGATCGAACCGGTCCATGATATGTTTCATCGAGGTTGTCCGATTGGTGTTGATGGCACGGAGGATTTTATTTTCCTTCAATTGATTTAAGGCTTCAAGAAGATGGGGTTCCATCTTCAGATAGGCAATGTAGTCTCTCAGGTCAATCTGTTTCAAAGCTTCAATGGCCTTCTTTTCCAGCTCGTCCCCCTTGCCGAATATGAAATGAATCGCTTCATAAACCGTATGCGAATGGACATACGCCATCTCTTCTTGTTTCAATAAGTCTCTTCCCACCATGACGCATAAATCATTATACAACCGGGTGTTTGCCTCAAAAGAGTCGAAAAGCACCCCATCGCAGTCATAAATCACACAGCGGATTTTCTGATGTTGAGCCTTAATGTTCGTCAAACCTCCGTCATCCTTTCGTCTCTCGTCCTTCGTCCATCACCTGTCATCCCTTGTCTGCCGGCCCTCGTCCGTCGCCCGTTGTTATAAAACGAACTCCTTCCCTACAAGCATAAGTCCTTCCCTGACCACTCCATCAAGATAGTGAAAAACTTTAATCTCTCTGTTTCGCTCAATTAAATATAGGCAATCATTGGTCTGTTCAATTTTTAGGGTCTTGTCAAGAGGGATGTCTAAAAACATCCCGATGAGCAACCGGTTGACGACCCGATGACCCACGATGAGGATCTCCTCACCTTCGTGTTGATGCAGAACTCTTTCGACGAATGGTCTTAGCCGCTTGGCCACATCTGCATAGTTCTCTGCTCCTGGGATCCGATAGGAGAAGCGATCATCCTTGAAACGGTTCCATTCCTTCTTAAGTTGTTCGTCAAATTGGAAGAGGTTCTTTCCTTCCAAAACTCCGAACCCAATCTCCTTAAGTTCGGTCTGTTTGAGAATCGGAAGGCCCAGATGTTGGGCAATGGGCTGGGCGGTGAAATAGGACCTCTGAAGAGGACTGCTATAGATGGCTTTGAGGGGGCGATCTTTGAGGTGTTCAAGAAGGGCCAGGCTCTGGGCATAACCAAGAGGGCTAAGCTCCGGATCGCTCCAGCCCTGAATCTTTCCTTCTGCATTCCACGTTGTCTCTCCATGTCGGGCAATATAAATCTTTATCAATGGACAAAATCTCCTCTTTTATCAATAGAATATATATACTCTAAAATTTTACCCTCCCCATCCGCAAGGGCGAGAAAATCATTTTATGCCTTTCTGGTTGGCCCTTCACCTCCATTTTCGTAAATTCACATTATTCGGAACTTTCACCTTTGGATGATCCGTCCGAGCGGTATTTCGAAGAGATAGGGAGTTCTTTGAACAGCACCGATGGAGGATTACATTGAGCTTACCCAAAGATGAAAGGAGGAATCTAAGTCTTTAGGGAGATCAAAAACTCCGCCGCGAACGCTTCAGAACCTCGAGCCTTACGACCAGCGATTTGAGAAGTTTCCTTACACGACTTCTGAGACAGAGCAGGAAGAACAACCCTTTAGAATTTTCTCTCCTTTAAAATCTGCTGATGTAATTGGTGGAAATCTTTTGGAGGAATTGCTCCAGATCTTCTCACCAGTTTAACTGCTCCGAAGGAGCAGGGGACTGCACAGACTCCGCAACCGATGCACCAATCTTGATCCACCACGGGAAAATCTCCCACCATGTGGATCACATGAACGGGGCAAATGTCTACACAGCCCCCGCATCCCGTGCATCGCTGCCGATCCGTCTCCCTGAGAAAGTAGGTGGCCATCAGGACATCCCTCGGGATCTTCTTTCTCCGGATCGTTCCAACAGACCAGCAACAACAACCACAGCAGTTACAGGTATGTTTAATCCCCTCACGGGCGTTGTCCACCATATGCACCAGGCCAGCCTCTTCCGATTTCTGAATGATATCGAGGGTCTCCTGTTTTGTGATCTCCTTTCCAATTCCCTTCTCGATTAGATATTCTGCCAGCTCGTCATATTTGATGCAGTTCTCCAGGGAGTGATGGCATTGCTTTTTATTAAGTAGCAAGGCAGTTGTCCGGCAAGGGCAATGGACAAGGGCGATCTTGCGGACTTTCTTGATCAGTTCTTCCATCATCTCAAATGGGAATACCGCATGACTCTCGGGGTCAAAGGAAGGAGTGGCAGGGAGATAACGGAATGCCTTCGTCTCTGTTTCTCCATATGCTTTCCGAAGTTCCTCGTTCTTGGCATATTTGCTGACGAGTTCCGCCATTTTTTTTGCATTTGGTGTGTCAACGCCTCGCCAGAAGAAGGTCTGGGGAAAACCATAGCCGAATTGCTGAAGGGCATATCCCATCTCTCCCTCCTTCAATGATTTGGAATAGAGAAGACCGCGCTGGGCTAAATGGAGTAGAACCCTCTCCAATTCTTCCTTCGGGAGGTTCACATGGGGTGCGATCTTGGATACCGGAGTCGGTTCAAAAGGGATGACCTTGGTGGGGATGGCCATGGCCACCTCCGCCTCCTGAAGGGTGAAGTTCTCCTGGAGGATTTCAAAGAGCTCTTCTTTCTCCGGATAACCCATGCCCAAAGCGGATAGATGCTTAGCAAGTGTATGATAGATGGTTTGGCTCATAGAATCGCTCCTTATGATAAAGATCCATATATAAAAAAAGAGCAGGATGATCCTGCTCTTTTTTTATATGGGGAGGAAGAGTAATTTGTCAACCAGGCATGAAGATATTTTACTCTTGATATTTCTTTAAATGTTTAACGAGGATGATGAGCATTAAAGGAATGATCGCTCCGACCATAACCACCGCTCCCCCTACGACATAAATGCCTGGGCCTATATCTTCAACCGTCCGGACAACCTGCATCACGGCAATGGAGACCATCGCGGCCAGGATGCACATTAAAATGATGATACTCACTATGTTAGCAGCACTTAATTTGATATTCATGGCACCCTCCTTTTATTAAAAGATGATTGAAGTGGATGTCCCATTCATATCGTATCCATAATGAAGCCTGTTTTACTCGTTCAAGATTATGGGCTACTGGTTTTAAGTCCTGCCGATGGCAGAAATTGTTCTCAGAAAAGTTCTGTACCTCGTAATGTTGTCCGGCTTAGGTTCGAGGTGCATTCCCCAAAATCTCAAACAGAGTTTACAAAGCCTTGGTATCTACAACTTATTTCTTTACGGCTACTGGTTCCATTCCGGGAAGCATTGCTTCCTCGACAACTTTCTTTTCTTTCTTGAATCCCATTGAAACAGTCGTCCCAATGAAGCTGAAGAAGAGGATTGCCGCTGGGATCAGTTGAAGAAGGATGATCACCGCCCCTATGGCAACGAATACCCAAAGGGCAGGCCCAGCTTCTTTGAAATCAATAGCCCGAGCAAATGCCGGAGTAGCAAGAAGTGTCATGACAGCTCCCATCATCCCTGTTTTTACCATCTCTCTCGTTTTCATGTTTTGTTCCTCCTTTTCTTTATTTTGTTAATTTCACCCTCTATACTGCATACTGAATGCCAACGTTAACAATTTTTTTAAAAATTTATAATTAATTGAATTTATAATGTTTTTTTAAATATCAAAAAATATTGGAGTCTTTGTTAAAAACTATATGTATTATAAATTTATGCATTAAAAAATTTTCTAAATTTAAAAATATTTTGTAAGTTGTTAAAATTAATATGTATTTGAACAATAAAAAAAATATGCATCTGAATTAATTTTATATTCATCAAATTTCTTTAAATTTTCTTATTTGAAGAGGACCAACATTTCAAGGAGGAAAGAGACGGTCAGGTAGATAGTTTGCTTGGAAGCGGCCTTTCATCTAATAGAAGATAAAAATACGCTTCCCAAAGATTTAGAGCGGTCTTCTTTAAAGGTTCAGATTCATGCGTATTGACCTTAAGAGTATGAATAGATTCGGTTTGATACAGGCGATGATTTTCCCTTTTTTAAACGACCCGTATTTTAAATCTTTATCTGCCTGGCGGCGGGCAGGGGACCAGATAGGTTTTCTCCTTCTTCGGCAATGTTGACACAGCCTCTCAAGGAAGAGGCGTTTGGTTTATCGGCGGCTTTTGAATTCTATCGCCACAAAAGGAACCTGCTTATTTTCAGGAAGGGTTGACGATGCAGAAGTTTTAAATTTATAATAAATTTCAACGGAGGATATTTATGTGGGACTATACGGAGAAGGTGAAGGATCACTTTCTGAATCCAAGAAATGTGGGAGAAGTTGAGAATCCAGATGGGCTTGGAGAGGTAGGGTCACTTGCCTGTGGAGATGCTTTAAGGCTCAGTTTTAAATTAGATGAGCAGAAAAGAATTAAAGAAGTTAAGTTTAAGACTTTTGGATGTGCAAGTGCCATTGCTTCATCCTCTGCCCTGACAGAAATGATTAAAGGGATGACCCTTGAAGAGGCTGAGAGGGTGACCAATCAAGATATTGCAGATTACTTAGGGGGGCTTCCCGAAGAGAAGATGCACTGCTCGGTGATGGGCAGAGAGGCCCTGGAGTCTGCCATCGCCAACTATCGGGGTCAGAAGGTTGTCAAAGAGGATTTTGAGATCATCTGCAAATGTTTCGGTGTAACGGATCGAGAGATCATCAAGGCCATTCGAGAAAACGACCTTAAAACCGTTGAGCAAGTGACTTATTACACGAAGGCAGGCGGAGGATGCGCCCAGTGCCATCCGAAGATCGAATCCATCATCGAGCAGGTGAGAAAAGAGATGGAGAAAGAAGGGCTGACCCCAAAGCCCGAGAAGAAGAAACTGACGAATATTCAAAAGATCAAACTGATTGAGGAGACCTTAGGAAGGGAGATCGTTCCTGCTTTGAAGGCCGATGGAGGAGATATTGATCTAATCGATGTGGATGGCAACAAGGTCTACGTCGCCCTGAGAGGGAAATGCTCCTTCTGCCCAAGTTCGGAATTTACATTAAAGCAGTATGTCGAATCGAAGCTTAAGGAATTCGTGAGCGATGATCTTGTGGTGGAGGAGGTGAAACCGTGAAGACCGTTTATGTAGATAATAATGCGACGACCCAGGTGGCTCCCGAAGTCATAGAGGCGATGCTACCCTACTTCTCGGAGTATTATGGGAATCCCTCCAGCATGCATTTTTTTGGCGGGCAGGTTCAAAAAAAGGTGAATGAAGCACGGGAAAAGGTTGCTGATTTTTTAGGAGCAGAGCCTTCGGAGATCGTCTTCACGAGCTGTGGAACCGAGAGTGATAATGCAGCCATCTTCGGGACCCTGGACTCCTATCCTGAAAAACGCCATCTCATCACCTCACGGGTGGAGCATCCTGCGGTGATGAATGTTTCCTCCTTTTTGAGCCGGAAAGGATACCGGACCTCAGAGATCGCTGTGGATCGAGAGGGACGATTAGATCTCGACGAACTGCGAGAGGCGATTACGGATCAGACGGCGATTGTCTCCATCATGTATGCCAATAACGAGACTGGTGTCATCTTTCCAGTTGAAACGATCGGGGAGATCGTGAAGTCCAACGGGATCCCATTTCATACCGACGCAGTCCAGGCGGCCGGCAAGATCCCTCTCAACCTGAAGAAGTCAACCATCGATCTTCTTTCCATCTCTGGCCATAAACTTCATGCCCCCAAAGGGATAGGGGTTCTTTATATCCGTAAGGGCACGAAGTTTTCTCCCTTTATGATTGGAGGCCATCAGGAGAAAGGGAGAAGGGGAGGGACAGAGAACGTTCCCTATATTATTGGACTCGGGAAAGCCTGCGAATTAGCCAAAAAGCATCTCGAGGACGAAAACACAAGAGTGAAAGCCTTAAGGGATTACCTTGAGTCGAAGATTCTGGAGAAGATTCCCAATACCTTAGTCAATGGCGATCGCAGCAACCGGCTCCCCAATACGGTGAGCGTTAGTTTCGAGTATGTCGAGGGGGAGTCCATCCTTCTGCTCCTTTCCGATTTAGGAATTTGTGCCTCCTCAGGGTCTGCTTGCACCTCAGGTTCTCTTGAGCCATCGCATGTCCTGCGTGCCATGGGAGTTCCTTTTACAGCCGCACACGGTTCCATCCGTTTCAGCCTTTCGATTTATAACACCAAAGAGGAGATGGACTACATCATCGAACATCTTCCCCCCATCATCCAGCGGCTGAGGGATATCTCCCCCTTCTGGAAAGACTACCTGAAAAGCCAGGGAAAGGGATAAAAGTTCAAAACAGAATACATATAGAACAGTACAGCTAATACAAACGCATCAAATTGTTTTACATGGTGCGCAAGGCTTTTGCCGTGCTGAAAGCAACCCTGAAGGGTTGTCCTACAAAAGATCTAATGCGTTCGTATTATTTCAATTGGAAGATCTCTGCCCGCCATATCCCCCGAACTTGGAAAAATAGTTTTTCAATCTCTCTTGGATTTTCATTGACAGAAACAGAGCGGACGGCTCGCTACGGAAGAAGGGGTGCGCGTTCGAGCCATGGTTCGCAGCCTGAGGAAAGCGGAGCGATTGCAGAACCTTCCGCTTGAGATTGTTCAAGCGGATCTGCTCGACCCTGATTCGTTAGGCAATGCTGTCAGGGGGTGTGATTTGGTGTTTCATTGTGCAGCCATTGTCCGTGAGACTGGAGATCCGAAGGAATTCTTTCGGGTCAATGTCGAAGGCACCGAAAATATTTTAAAAGCCTCAAGCGAAGCCGGAATAAAAAGATTCATTCACTTCAGCAGTGTGGCTGTCTATGGGATGAATCCTCCGGATGGAGCTGATGAAAACACTCCCTACCAACCCTGCGGGAATCTTTATTGCGATACAAAGATTGGTTCAGAGAAAGCAGTCTGGGCTGCTCATCAGAAGAAAAGACTCCCTGTAGTTGTCATTCGGCCTGCCAATGTATATGGCCCTTGTTCCAATCCATGGACGGTTCGCCCTATCAAACTGATTCTTTCGGGGCAAATGGTCCTGATAAATGGAGGAACGGGTCTCTGTAACCGTGTCTATATTGATAACCTCATTGACGCAACGCTGGCCGCAACAAAAAACGATCAATCTGTGGGAGAGGTCTATGTGATCAGCGATGGATATGCCGTGATGTGGAAAGAGTTTTTCGGATGCTATGCCCGAATGGCAGGGAAACGTAACATCAGATCCGTACCCGTATGGCTTGCAAAAACTATTGGATTGGGTATGGAAATTGCTTCAAAATTTACAGGCAAGACTCCCCAAATAACACGGGAAGCTATCGGTTATTTAACCAAACGGGCATGTTTCAATATTGAAAAAGCAAGGCGCGAATTGCATTACCAACCTCGTTTCTCTCTCCAGGAGGGGATGAGATTGACCGAACAGTGGCTGAGAGAAGGGGGATACCTTCCTAAAGGTTAGAAGAGGGTTTAATTAGGGTCTGTTTATAAACTGCAACTTGACTTATAACAACAGGTTACGCCGGAATGGGGCAAAAATCAAGTTGCAGGAGGAGGGGATGAAGGTCTATACTGCGACCCATTAGGAGTGGACACACCGAAGGTGTAGAGGTAAACTTTGTGCAGACAGGGGCAGAGAGTGAGCGGGTCTGTCGGGAGATGTTGGAGGGTTTATTGGAGCGGGGGTTAAGGGTTGAGCCAGGGTTGTTGTGTGTGATTGATGGATCCAAGGGATTAAGAAAAGCGATTTATGGGGTCTTTGGGGCCAGAGCTTTGGTTCAGCGTTGTCAGTGGCACAAGAGAGAAAACGTGGTGGGTTATTTGCCGAAGGGGATGCAAGCGTCCATGAGGCGAAAACTTCAGGAGGCCTACCAAGAGCCCACGTATGAGAGGGCAAAAG
>OGCL01002586.1_pt1 | contig 12282 bp, 11 predicted proteins | sample 1570041 | NCBI WGS metagenome assembly OGCL01 (sample SAMN06266162, study PRJEB24511) | hot springs metagenome | isolation source: Hot spring water | place: South Africa: Limpopo | collected 2015-06-22 | reverse complement strand
TTTTATCAAAATTACTTTACCCAGCCGGCTTTGTGATGTCCACTACTTTTTTAATATATTTGCAACTAAATTGGAGAAGAACCTTTTTTATTATCTGCGCGCTGGCGGCGAAGCCTCTCTGCTCCAGTCTGTGCCAAGATTTTCTTTTATTCTATACTTAGTATTCTATATTGTAAAATGTTACATGCTTTCTAAGGTATCAGAACCGATATTTGTTATGAAGCTTTTTATTCTCACATTATTTTTCTCGAGCTCAATTTTAGCTCACTCATTCTACCAAAAAAGACTGCTCTACAAACTCCTCGACCCACTCCATTAAAGAAATATTTTTTAATCTGGGCTTATTTTTCTTAATCTCTCCATCTAACCATTTTATGCTCTTTTCTACAACTCCCTCCCAGATGTCTTTTTTATGAACAAAATTCTTTCTAAGGATTGTTAGCACTATAGCAGTTGATAGAAGAACAAACTTGTCAGTTGCATTCTCTGTAATTATTGTGTTTGATAAATCCTTCAACTCTTTTATGGTGATACTGAACCCTCTTTTGGCTATATATTTATCAATAACAAAACCACCTGCAGGTCTTTGCAAAGTCAATAGGTGAACTACTATGTCCGTTTCTTGCGTTCGTGCTAAGAGTTCGATCGGCATAGCAAAGTTTGAAATTACTTTCGAGTATAAACGCTTTGTAGATGTTCCGTGAAAAAATTCGTAGCGCAAAGGGAAAAATGGTGCTACTGGGCGGTGGTGAACATTAGTATCACCCCATTCTTTAGTGAGCATTACTGGAACTTTGCTAATGATTATTTCCTTTTCTTTTTTTTCACTGTCTTTTCTCTTTTCGACTGATATGAAGCTTGTCTCCCTTGATATAATCTTAAATTCTTTTGAAAGCTCGATAATCTCTTCTTTAACCAACCTATCTTTTCTATCAATCTGCCTTGAACCGCTACCGGGAGCTTCTTCAAGTTCTCTGATTCTCTCTCTTGCCCACAATTGAGGAATCGGCAAGCCTTCTACTATATTGATGGTTTTTAGGTCAATAATCCATTCCAATGGTTTACTATCAAATACAGCCGTTATCTTTAATTTATCTGGTATTACAGATGTTAAATCAGTTTTACCAAATATGCTTACTGTGTGCCCAGAGAAGATTACAGTTTCTGCAGGCGCCTGTTCGACACTGTTAGCCCAGTGAATCTTAAAACTCATAAGATTGCCTGTCGTTACTTGTTTAAATAATTTCAATATCTTCGGCTCTATTCTCTCATCAGGGGCAATAAGTTCTGATGTGGCATTTGAGATTCTTGCTGCTTGCTTGAGAAAGTATTCATTGGGACCATATCCAATGCCAACGGTGAAAAGTCTGTTTTTGTTGCTTCCATTCCTGATAAGTTTAATAACTTCTGATTCGTTGCCTATCTGTCCATCGGTAATCAGGATGATGTTTTTAACTAAGCCGCTTTCTGTCTCATATATATCTTTTAAGGGTAATAGAATTTCTGTCCCACCAAGGTCTGCATCAATTTTTGTTACATATTGCAAAGCTTTAGCTATATTTTCATTATTGCCTGAAACTGCTGAATCGAATAGCTTTTCAAATGTGCTGCCAAATCTATAAACGTTAAATTTGATTTTTTCTTCAAGGGCTCTGATAAATATCTCAATTGCCTTTTTAGCCTCATTAATTGAACTGCCACCCATCGAACCTGAACAGTCAAGCACAAATATTATTTCTCCAGATGGTTTGTCAGCATGTTCAGACAAGTCGTTAAAGGATGCTGTAAAATCTATCTGGATGAATTTTCCGTTGTCTGCCTCATAAATATAACCTCTGTTTTCAAATCCTTTTTTGTGCTTTATATTCAATACAAAGTCTCTGTCCATTTTGACAGTCTCTGATGCAAAAGAAATTTTAACGGGATTATTGGAAATATTGATTGAAATTTGGTGCGACGGTGATTCTATGCTTAAGATGTTATCTCTATCATGAATATTGACCAGAGCTTTTAAACCGTAAGGAACATCTAATGCGAAAGGGGGGTTAACGATATCAGCTTCCGGTATCCCGTTAGTATGTGAACCATCGGGGATATATCTTGGTGATATGGTAGTAGGCAAGAAAAATCTTATTTCAGAATCAAAGGTATCAAGAATAGTTATATAATCAATCTCAATTCTTGCAACACTACCAGAAGGAAGATTGCCTACAGAAAGGGTAAAGATGTTAGGCCTCTCCTCATCTAAAAGATATGCACCATCTCTATTAGTAAGGGCTTTATCATATAATTCAAAAGCCTTGTCTCTGTCTTCAACCTCGCTATATATTGTTCTATCGCCGATTTTTACAATAAAGCCGCATACAGTGCAGTTTTCTGGCAGAGGGAACTTATAGACTGCTTCAATAGGATTTTCTTCGCTGTTTATAAATGTCTGGATAAGCTTGACTTTGCAACCTCTCCCAATGATATCAGCCATTACATTAACACCTCTAAGAGGGACGCATTTATGCCCTTTCGTGATTAAGCCAAATACTTCTCTCATTATCTTATTCATCTCCTTTTAAAAGTAATTTTGCAAGCCTGATTAGTTCGGTAATTTTTTTATGCTGTTTTTCTTCAATGTCTCTTCTGATGCCAATCTCAACTCCGGGAATAATCTCGTATCTTATCCACACATCCCGATGTAAAATCACCTTTTCTTGACTTGTCATTTTAATGGTCTCAGCTATGGTTGAGAGACTGAACCCTTTCTCTTGAAGTTCTTTAATCCGTAATAAATCATTCACATGACTGTCATTATAAAAACCTCCCCTCCCACGACCTGCAGGCGGAGCGATTAACCCTTCCTGAATATAATACCTTATGGTTCTGCGTGGAAATCCTGTTATTTCACTTAACTCTTCTATGCTATATTTATCGCTCATTTTAATAATATTAACAGTTCACTGTCATTTTGTCAATACCATACAAAAATAGCGCTCGGAAGGGTGTTTCAGGATTTTTATAATCGACGAATTTCATTTTAATTTTATTTTATCCTTTAATAATGCAAAGCCTTTTCTAAAGTTTCTTGAAAATCCACAGGTGTCCAAAAGAATATTCAAGCCGGGATATGAGATGATTTCTTTGCCAACGAACTACTTTCCCACATGGGTAAGTCTTTGTGAGACTTCAGATTAGTTTTGCAATATCAGCGGTTGAGGCTTCTGCTTCGTCTTCAGCCTCCTTGATGTTCCCCGTGGCTTTGACTCCAGAAATCGCATCATATCCCCCGGATTGCAAAGTGCAAAGTATATAAGAATTTATTTTGGATGGGTATGAATTAAAAATATTATTTATACGCCTTCTGTATTTTTATAAAAAAGGGGTTTTAAGAGAATATATTTTTTATCGATAATATCTATCTCACCATCTGTAATTAGCCTATCAATCAATCGGGTTACAGTTTCTCTGGAGAGAGAGGCATAGCTTGCAATGTCCTTATGGCTTAGTTTGATCGAGATAATAGTCCCCCTTGTATCTTTAATCCCGTAACTAAGACTGATGAGCTTAAGAACTGCTCTTATTTTTTCTTCAGCGCCTGTAAAGCCAAGCACCTTGATCATCAGCCACGCTTCTCTCAATCTTCCACATAATATTGAGATTATTTGTTTTAGAAGGCGCTGGTCGGTGAGGAAATAATTCTCAAAATCTTTTTGAAAAAGAAGCCCGATATACGAATCTTCCATAGCAATTACGGAAGCTGGAGAGGTTTTCTTGTCAAGGAGGGACATCTCTCCGAAGAAATCCCCTTTTTTATGAATTGCGAGTATTTGTTCCTTGCCTTCTAAATTAGTTTTGATGACTTTTACCTTGCCAGAATAAATTATATAAAGGTATTTTGGCGTATCCTCTTCTAGCAGGACTATTTCATTCTTAGAAAAATGCCTGTTGACAATAAGTTTTTGAAGTTTATGCAACTCTTCATCATTAAGAACTCCGAAAAGGGGTATCTTTTTCAATACGTGGGGGATACAAGACTTTTTGGATTTTAGAGACTCTGTGCTCATCTCAGCTTAGCCAAAAATAAATAAATAACTTAATCCCAAAAAGGTTCACTAAGTTCTTCTCAAACCTAAAAATACCGATAGCACACTATATAGGCTGATTGATAAATCATTGCGAGAACTCGCATGTTTCGTGGCAATCTCAATATAAAAGCCGAGATTGCGTCGCTCGGAATGAAAATTTTCTATCGCCGATCTTAGGTCCAAATTAATTAACAATGCTACAATATCTTATACAATTATATTAGACTATTATAAAACTTAAAACAATCACTTAGCATCCAAACGCGGTGATAGAACTAAAATACTTTAACAAAATTAACAAGTTAGATAGTAGGGGCTGATGAATGATTTTTATACGACACATTGTAAAAAACTTCATGAAATTTTGGCATAAGGCATTGCATTAAAAAGGATAAAGTAAAATTTAAATAAAATTTGTCGATTATAAAAATTCTGAAGCGGTCCTTCCTATCGCTGTTTTTGGGAATATTCCCGAATCATTAAAATTATATGAACTTTCTTAAATATCTCTTCAATCCTTCATCTATTGCCCTGATCGGCGCCGCTCATTCTGCCGATAGGCTTGGCGGTATAATGCTTCAAAACCTCACTAGATTTAAAGGCAAACTCTATCCTGTAAATCCTAAATACAAAGAAATTATGGGACTCAAGACCTATAGCTGTGCCGAGGAAATACCTAATCCTGTTGATTTATCAATAATCATGAGACCTGCTAGCGAGACTCCCGGAATACTTCGAGCAATTGCAAACAAATCGAAGATTGCTATTATTGCAAGTTCAGGTTTTGGGGAGGTAGGAGAGGCTACTCTTCAGGATGAAATCATGAAAATTGCACGCAAATCTGGCATCAGGATATTGGGTCCTAACTGTATGGGATTTATCAATAGGTATAAAGAAATAGATACCTTTTTTGTGCCTCTCGAAATGCTCGAAAGGCCCACGAAAGGGAAGATCGCTGTGGTGTCTCAGAGCGGGGCTCTTCTCCATTGCATTCTGGAGGCTATAAAAAGTTGGGGTGTGGGCATATCTATCGCGGTAGGCTACGGGAATGCTATTGATATTAACGAGTGCGATATTTATGAATATCTAAAGGAAGACCATCATACCTCATTGGTAATATCTTATATCGAATCAATAGCTGATGGGAGGAGATTTATCGAGACTGCCAGAAGTCTGGATGACAAGAAATCTTTGATAATTCTCAAAGCCGGGAAAAGTCTCTCAGGACAATATGCTACACTTTCCCATACCGGAAGGCTTGCAGGCAGTTACGAGGTTTTTCATTCTTTGTTAAGACAATTCGGGATTAAGGAAGCTCAAACCCTTGAAGATCTTCTGGATAGCGCAAAAGCTCTCTCTTTTTATCACCCTGTTGAAGGAAACAGGGTTTGCCTTTTAACAAATGGCGGTGGGGCGGCCGTTCTTGCTGTAGATGAGTGCATCAGGCAGGGACTTGATGTAAAAAAAGTCCCCGCCAATAAAATGCAAAAATTGAAAGCATTGTTTCCTGTTTTTTATGGTGTGAAAAATCCAATAGATATTACAGCTCAAGGCAGAGACGAGGATTATATCACTGCATTAAAGGAGATTTATGAAGATTATGATGGATTTTTGGTAATAGCCTTTATGGGAGTTCCAGGGATAACTAATAGGCTTGCTTCCTTGCTTAAAAATTTCAAAAAAAGTATGAATAAACCTTTGGTATTTCTCACAACAAGTAGTCCTGCGTCAGAAACACTTATTAGGGATGTTACCCGTGCAGGAATACCAGTCTTTACCTCTCCGGAAAGGGCAGCCAAAGGGTTAAAGGCTTTGCTTTTATGATTAATGTTTTATAAACTTCTCAAAAGCCTTTTTGTCATTTGACTTAAGAAGCGCCTCCTCAGGTGTTATTACTCGTTGCATCAGATAGTCCATTATCGTTTGATCCATAAGCTGCATGCCTTCTGCTTTTCCAGTTTGAATGATGGATGGTATCTGAAAAGTTTTGCTTTCTCTAATCATGTTGGCTGTCGCTGCATTTACAAACAAAATCTCCATGGCGGCAATCCTACCGCTCTTATCGGTTTTTTTTAATAATTGCTGGGCTACTACTCCTTTGAGAGATTCAGATAGCATAACCCTGATTTGAGCTTGCTGGTTAGCGGGAAATGCATCTATTATGCGGTCAACGGTCTTGGCTGCTGAGCTCGTATGGAGAGTCCCGAAAACCAAATGCCCTGTCTCGGCAGCAGTTATAGCAAGTTCTATTGTTTCAAGGTCTCTTAGCTCACCAACCAATATCACATCTGGGTCCTCCCTTAATGCTGCTCTTAGAGCTGATGCAAAGGAATCTGTGTTAGCTCCTATTTCTCTTTGATTAATATGACAATTCTTTGGATGATGAACAAATTCTATAGGGTCTTCAATAGTCAGTATATGGTCTTTTCTATTTTTGTTGATGTAGTCAATGATGGCAGCTAAGGTAGTGGTCTTGCCACTGCCGGTAGGTCCCGTAACGAGAATAAGCCCTCTATTTAGATTTGCAAATTTAAGGAGTTGTTTTGGTAAATTTAGTTCTTCGAAGGAAGGCATATTTTGTGGGATCGCTCTAAAAACAGCCCCTAAGCCCCTTTTTTGAAAAAAATAGTTGGCTCTGAATCTTGAAATATTAGGGAGTTCATAACCAAAATCGAGTTCTCTTTTTGTTAAGAATGTTTGTTGTTGTTCGTCTGTAAGAATATCAAAAAGGATTTTTTTTACATAATCATTATTCAATTCAGGGCATCCAGTGATGTCCTCAAGTTCTCCATGTTTTCTGATTTTTGGCTTTGTCCCAGCGCTTATATGTAGATCACTTGCCTTGTTTTTAATCATATAGTCAAAGAATTTATAAAGTTCTTTCATTAACTATCCTCTCTTAGTATTTTATTTAAATCACTTGAATTATAAAATCCTTCTATTTTTTTGAAAATATAACCAAGTTGCTTACACTTATTACATCCCTTACTTTCACAGTGCGAACATTTTTGGGGTGCATAAGTTTTGACATAATAATTCTTAAAGTCTTTTGGTGCAGAATCTAAAGTATAAATGATCTTGTTGTAATTAAAGTTTCCTTCTTTAGTCAAAAAATAAGGATATCCGAAAACTGGGGTATCGCTATAGTGCAGTGAAGGTATATCAGAGCTTTGTAAATCTGCAAATGTTGACTCTTCGGGTAAAAACAAACCACTCATACCTAAAATAGCAGGATATTTTAAGTCAGAAATTTTATTAGTCAGGGGATAAATAGAGAAAAAAGATTTATAAGGGGTTTCATGGATATTATATAAATAGGGAATTTGAAGAGTATCAAAGGTTTTAAGGACATCCTCCTTTTTTAAAAAAATGTCTAAAGAAGCAATTTTTCTGACTATGCCGCCCCCATATACCCAAAACTCACATTTGTATGTTTTAAAAATAATATCGATTCTATAAAAAGAAGTATTTTTAATCTTTTTTAAAATATTTCTTATTTCTAAGGCAAGGGAGGGAGTAGCTTCACTTTCAAAGAATTTTGCCAAAATCTTATCAATCTTTTTGCCATTACCTAATGAGATATGGACTTTCTTAACAAAAGTCTTTTCGAGCAATGCAAAGGCAGAGTAATTGTGAAGATTGTCTGTTACGATGCATATTTCATCATCGGAAGCATATAGTGGCAATATCCTATTTTCTAAGAGGAATTCCTTTGGCAGCTTTATAACTAAATCTCGATCAAGTGTAACCTGCTCAACCATTACATAAGGGATCTCAAATTGTTTGCTTAAAATCCAATCTATGTTATCTTCGGTTATCTTACCCATTTTTATAAGGGTCTCTCCTAATTTGAGACCTGTTTCTTTTTGAGTCTTGAGGCTTTCTTCTAAGTCTTCAAAACTAATGAGCCCGTATTTTAGTAAAAGTGAACCAAATTTGTGTTTCTTTTTATCCATTTTTTCTCCTTGTCTGGGCATTGCATAATAAAATGTTTGGGCAAAAGACCCAAAATCAATGCTATTGAATCAACTTTAATTCCCTTATTTTCTCAAGGGTGTCCAGATAAACAGCCTTTTTATCAGGGTTCAATTCTATGGCTCTGTTAGCAAGAGATTCAGCCTCTGCCAGATTTTGGCGTTTCAAATAATATAACCATGCGAGGTTATTGTATGCATCGGCATGTTCAGGGTAATAGTTGATAGCTTTTCGATAATATTTTTCAGCTTTGTCTAAATCGTTTTTCTGTAAATAGGCATTGCCTAAATAGAAGTATGCCGCGTTGGTTCTCTTGGAAGCATAATGGTATGCCTTTATTGCATTTTCAAACTGCCCCTTTTGTTCATAGGCAACACCAAGGGCGATATGCTCTTCAGGAGTTAATTTGTCATCAAGAAAAACGATCCGAGGGAAGGAACAGCCAGGAACTAAAAAAGGCAAGATGATAAAAAAACTTGCAAAATAAAAGAAGAAGAGTTTCTTGTTATCCATGTTTTTATACTGTCAATCGGGTTTGCTTATTAGCAATGTCCAGTAATTAGTTTTTTGCCATAGGGCAATAAATTTTTCTATAGATATAAACTGCCCCTGAAATACATCTGAATTTACCACAAACCCGCTGTCACTGTAACCTGTGACAACCATAAAGTGGTGCTGGGTGTAAAAGAAACCGTAATCAACTAACACAATAAGGGGCCTTCCAGCGTTAATGTTAGTTCTGATATCTTCGATCGAACCGCTGTATTGTGTTACCTTGAGCCCTTTTTTGCTTGCATAAATGAGCATATCCAGAGTAAGAGTCCCTTTTGCAGATTTGCTGAAGATTTCAGCAGCTATCTCATCAGGCGTCACGGCTACGCCATGATAATTCATAACTGCTGCAAGAGAGGCTGGACCACATTGATTTTTACTCTGGGCATAAAAAGGGATATTTTCAATAATTCTTGATTCAGAAGGTGGTTTAATCAAAACATTGGCACAAGCATTCAGAAATGATATTATAGTGAGATAAAAAAATATTTTTTGGCGAAACATTTACACCTTTATGGCTATATTTATAGTTCCAAAATTATTGATAGAAAGGGCTGTTCAGAATTTTTATAATTGACAAATTTTATTTGGATTTTGCTTTATCTTTTTTATGCAAAGGCTTTTGCCAAAATTCCATAAAATTTCTTTATAAGGCGTCGTATAAAAATCCTTCACCAGCCCCCTATTTTTGGATTATAGTCTTACAAATTAATTTGTTGCGGATAGTTTTAATATTATATTTAATAAAGGATGAAATATGGAAGCAAGAATTAAAGTCGGCATAAGCTCCTGCTTGCTGGGAGAAAAGGTAAGGTATGACGGGGGACATAAACTCGACCACTATCTCAAGGAAACTCTTGGTAAATATGTCGAATGGATACCAGTATGTCCTGAGACTGAGATAGGGCTTTCTGTTCCCCGCGAGGCTATGAGGCTCGTCGGGGATCCCAAATTCCCAAGGTTAGTTACTATCCGAACAGCAATAGATTATACGGAGCGTATGCTCAATTGGGCAGAAGAAAAACTTATTAAGCTCCATAAAGTGGACTTATGCGGCTTTGTTTTCAAAAGCAGGTCACCGAGTTCGGGCTTAAGGGGAGTAAAGGTATATGGCGCATCTGGGGTCCCTTCTGCTACGGGGATGGGTATATTTGCTAAGGCTTTTGTAGATAAATTCCCTTTCCTGCCTGTTGAAGACGACGGGAGACTTCATGACCCTGTGCTTAGGGAGAATTTTATTGAAAGAATTTTTGTGTATAGAAGATGGCAGAACTTAATTCAAAAGGGCGGAAGTGCAGGTGATTTGGTCTCATTTCATACTGACCACAAGTTACTTCTTCTTGCTCACAGTCCTAAACATTACACAATTCTGGGTAAAATTGTTGCAAGGGCAGGCAAATATAAACATGGAGAGATTCAATTTGAATATCTCAAGAACCTTATGGAAGGCTTGAGGCTTATCGCAACAGTCAAAAAGAATACCAATGTCCTTCAGCACATTGCTGGTTATCTGAGAAGGTTTCTTTCGAGCGAAGAAAAACTGGAGCTTCAGGAAATAATCTCCGATTATCACAAAGGTCTCATACCACTCATTGTTCCTATAACGCTGATAAATCACTACGTAAGAAAATATGGTGAGCAATATTTAAAAAGGCAATATTACCTTGCTCCCCATCCCCTCGAATTAATGTTGAGAAATCATGTCTGAGAAATACACCTTAAAGGGGACTTTTGGGATGAGAAAATCTACCACATCAGTCTCGCCTTTCGGTATGCCCAGCAGGCATAAGAGATATCAGCAAAAAAGGTTCCGGGGTGGCGGTGGGCGGTATCTAATTTAACACTGAGGGCTTTGATTTTCCTCCCTGATATTGTCATCAAATTATTGATATCATCAAGCGTCTCTTTCTCAAAGATTGCAACCTTCTCATTGGGATGTCTTGATGTAATCCTTCTTAACAATTGTCTCTTGGACAGAAAAGTAACCTGATCTCTCATGCCGCCGATTGCAATACCTAAAGAATACGGGGCGCATTTTTTATCTTTATTATTAATTAAAATGGAATCTATTACACATTTTTTCACACCATCAAAATTTCGTTCTGCCAGGACATTGCCTTCCTTTGTATTGAATAATAAAGGGAGCTTATAAGTGGCGCTCATATTCTCGCAATCGGCGCATCTTAACATCAGATCTACCGTAAAGGTGCTTTCTAAAGTTTCTTCGATATAAATGAGCGGATAGTAAATTCCAACATTATCACCTGTATTAGCGCCGGTGATTATATCAACGGCGTTAGGGGTAAGGGGAATTTTAGATGTGGCTATCCGTGTGGCTTCTGCGAGGACATCCCTTATCATCTGGTAGCTTATACCTATCGGCACCTTTACAAAAAAAACTGGAAACCCTGTATCTTCGCATAAAGGGACGGCATTTTTTCGTGAAAGAGGGATCTTTTTTAAGATAGTTTCGAGAGATTCTTTAGCCTCTTCATCAGTTTCGGATGAGTATGCATATTTTAGGGCTTCCTCCACATCGCTGGGAAGAGATGTAGCTACCTTTTTGTATAGCTCGACTATTCCGTCCCTAAGCTTTAGCAACCAATGCCTCCAGTTTATGATTAATAAATATCCGTGATTGAAAAAACAACTTCATCCCTGAAAGCCTTAATTAAATAAATTGTTTTCATAATTTCCGGGTCTGTAACATCAACAAATGCAGCGTCCAGTCCGGCTCCCGCAAGGTATAATAGAAAAGCCGAATTCATCTTTGATTTTACAGCTTTTGGTAGTCCGGTGGAGATATTCGATATCCATGCTATTGTATTTATTGGCGGCTCTACCATTTCATTCAAAGCTGTAATAATATAATGGGTATTTACTATATTGCTTTGACCGGGATCCCTTGCTATATGCACAACAGATGGATCAGCATATAGCCTCTCATTAGGGATATCCTCAGCATTGGCTTTTTCAACGAGATTCTCCAGTATAAAAAGCTTTCCCTCAAAAGTGGTGGGAACGCCCCCTTTTAAAGCCCTTAGAATCAAATGAGCACCGCTGTTTCTCACAAGCTTTAATATTTTATTTGGGTCAGCTTCATCAGCGGAGAGATAATTAATCATAGGAGGCTTTTGACATAGGTCAACTGTTTTTTCAAGGGCTGCGATATTTCTTGAATCGAGACAGAGTGGGAGATTCGTCTTCTTCTGAACAAGGTCTGCGACTTTGGGCATAAGCTCTTCATCCCCTATTCCGTCAGTAGAACATTGAATGTTTATGAGATCAGCGCCCTTTTCACTAAGGGTTTCGGCTATTGTCTCGATGCTTTTAGCGTCGTGCTTCCTTAAAGCCTCGAAGTATGATTTGTTTCTTACGTTAAGGTTCTCAGCAATTATAAGCATATTATCCCCCTTTTAATTTTTTGGGTTTTTACAATCTCACCTTATACTGAGAGTTAAGGCTCTAGGGTGAATGTGACTCATCTAAATTAGTATATCAAATATCACATTCAAAAAGTAAACCGATATTTTAACCCAAAAATAGCGATAGAATCCTAAAGAAAACTCCTCCCAAAAATAGCGATAGAAATTGGGATACCCCCCTTTGGAGCATCAAAATGCACTTTTTTAAGCTTGCAACTGTTTAAAAAACTCTTTTAGTTCTATTAAGCGCCTCTTTC
>OGCL01002584.1_pt1 | contig 12305 bp, 15 predicted proteins | sample 1570041 | NCBI WGS metagenome assembly OGCL01 (sample SAMN06266162, study PRJEB24511) | hot springs metagenome | isolation source: Hot spring water | place: South Africa: Limpopo | collected 2015-06-22 | reverse complement strand
ACATACCAAGTGGTGGTGATGGTGGGGACGGGGCTGGTTCAGTTCGTAGTGCTTGTGATCTTCGGTCAGTTCCAGTTCCCGCAAAATCCCCATGCGTGCCATCAACTTGACAGTGCGATATACAGTGGACAGGCTGATGTGTTCCCCCTTTTCTTGGAGTTTGTGGTGCAGGTCTTCGGCACTGAGGTGCTGACCTTCAGGCAACTCCTTAAAAGTTTGCAGGATTACCTCCCTCTGAGGAGTCATGCGCCAGCCTTTGGCATTAAGCTCAGCTTTGAGAGTATCGGCAGTGTAGGTGGTGGAGTCTGCTAGCATGGGTATTTTCAATAGCAGTTGTTTCTTGAGAATAGCATGATTAAAGAACTAGTGACAACTGCCCAAGTTTTGGTTTGACCAAGACCAAACGGGGAAGTCAGCCTCCATACTGCCCAAAACACATCAAAGGCTCTAATATGTTGTCATGAGTCTGGAGCTATATCGCACTACTACTTCAGAAAGCCTGCGTCAGCAAATCCTCCAGCAATACCTACCTTTGATCTCTGAGGCAATTAACCATGAGGGGTTACCTGAGGATGAAGTGCTGTGGCAGGTGGGGTTTGCGGGGCTGAAACATGCTCTAGAGGAGTTTGATCCGTTGTCTGGGGCAGACTTTGGCGACTATGCTCGAGCCCAAATTAGCCTGCAGTTGCAAGTCCATTGTTCCCCTCCCAGTGCATCCTCTGATAATAAATCGGACAGGATTAGGGAAACCAGTCAAAATCTTCTGCAATGCTATCACATTCAGCCCACTGTTGGCTTACGCAATCAGATAGTGCAGTTGAACATGGGGCTGGTGCGCAAAGAGGCACACCACTGGATTAACCAATGTCAGGAGAGTTTTGAAGACTTGTTGCAGGTGGGGACTATCGGCTTGATTCGGGCGATTGAGCGTTTTGACCCCAAGCGAGCGATCGCCTTTAGTTCTTTTGCCATTCCCTACATCAGGGGCGAAATTCAGCACTACTTAAGGGACAAAAGCCCTGCCGTGCGTATGCCCCGCAGTTGGTTCACAATTTATCAGCAGTCCAGCACCATCATCCGCAAGCTCAGAGCAGAAAAGGGCAGGGAGCCGACGGAGCAAGAAATCTGCATAGCCCTAGGGATTACTACTCAAGAGTGGCAGGAAATCAAACTGGCGTGCCAAAACCGTAAGCCCGTCAGCCTAGACACCCATGTCAACGATGAAGAAGATAACCCCACTACCTTGGGTGATATGCTCACCGATCACCGCTACCGCAGTTTTCAATTAGCTCAAGAAGATAGCCTGAGAATGCAACAGGCACTCGACCAGTTAGAAGAACGCACCCGTCAGGTGGTGGAGTTTGTTTTTTTGCGAGAATTTACCTACAAGGAAGTAGCTGATGCCTTGGGGATCAGTGTAGTTACAGTTTCCCGCCGAGTGAAAAAAGGGCTGGAACTGCTACGCAAAATTATGACCACGCCTATCGAGTAGCCACAGCCATTTGTGGGGCAGATAGGGCATCTGTGCAGTAATCTTGCAGGAAGGGAGTGCGATAGCCGTCCCTAGTCCAGAGGATGGGGAAAAAGCTCTCGTCCATGCTGGTATCGCCGATGCGCTTGTAGCGACCGTAGATGTAGCTGGGGGGATTGCTGGCATGAAAACGAGAAGTGGCAGGAATGGTGTGAATGCCAATGCTGTGGAAGGTGCGGTCTTGCCTGTGGGTTTTGCCCAAACCATGCCAAGTGCGCCCATGGTGGAAACCACAACCGCCTGCGGGCACTTCCACAAATACCAGTTCGGGTTCGCTAACCCCTGCCTTTTCGGCGGCTTGGAGCATTGCCCAACGGTAGTCTCGCGTGGGGGCGTGAAATTCGCCTTTGACATCCACCAAATCCCACCTGTGGGAACCGCGCACATAAACCAGAGTGCCGTCGGCTTCGGTGGCGTCCTCGAGGGCAATCCAGCAGGTCATCATCTCTGGCGGGGTGAGGTAGTCAATGTAGGCTCCGTCTTGGTGCAGGGCAAGGGAGGTTGCCCCGGGGGGCTTGAGCCACATACTGTCTTGCCCAATTCTGGCTCCTGTCCAGCCCGCTAGGGTGGCACTGAGGCGACCGATTTCTTGGGAAAGCACCAAACTAGCAATCAAGCGATCGCTCTTCCAAGCATTGCACATCTCCCGTGTTACATAGTCCAAACTCATACCAGGTCGCCAGTACCATTCATCGGGATAGATGCCAGTCTCAAACTCGCCGTAAAACAGGCGTTCAATGCGCTCTGCTAGCACGCTGGCAAAGTCGCTGGTCAGGAAGTGCTCGATAATCAAAAAACCATCGGTTTGAAACTGCTCAATTTGCTCGGCAGTCAAAGATAGGGGATAGTTGTTCGCCATAGTGCGCTTCAAGTTGTTATAACAAGTAAGTATAAACTATGTTAGACTGTAGCCCAAGAAGAACTGTATAGTGAATCACTTTATGCCTCAGCATCTACCGCCAACTTTGGTGGCTGGCAGTTTAACTGTTGCCGCCAGTGATTACTCTGCTCCACCCATGAGCTTTTTGCATGATGGGGAACACTGCGGCTATGAGCCTGATCTACAGAGGCTGATCTGTAATAAATTGGGCTTGGAGTTATTGCGGCGCAATTTGCCGATGGCGGATTATTACCAGAGTGTGATTAAGCGTGAGTGCGATGTGGTGTGGTTCAATCAGGCGATTACCCCAGAGCGATCGCAACTGGTGGATTTCACCCAGCCCTACGGACTATTTGATGAGGCGGTATTAGTCAAACAGTCAGCCCCAATTTTCAGCCCCAGCGATCTGAGTGGTCGCCGTTTGGGAGGGCTAGCAGACAGCACCAATTTAGAGCTAGGGAAAACTTTTGGCGATGTGATTATAGTACCCTACCCTGGTAGTGATAATGTTTTGCCTGAGATGCTCAATGCTTTGCGATCTGGCGAGATTGATGCTCTGATCGACGATGAACTGGTGCTGGTATCTGCGGCAGAGGCAGACCCCGATCTGAGAATCGCCTTTACTGTGCCCACCCGCGTGCCTTTTGGCATTGGTGTACACAAGGAGAATCCCACCCTGCTCTCAGCCCTCAACTCCGCCTTAAAAGAGGCGATCGCCGATGGTAGTCTGGCACAAATTTGGCAGAAATGGATACCCCACAAACCATTTCCACTGGTTGCCACCTAGATTTGACTTAGCTAAACCGATCTCTAGCCGTTATGATCTGATCAGGTTTTCTGTTCCTGCCCCAATGCCCCTAACGCTCTACGACTTTGCCCTGTCAGGCAACTGCCACAAAATCAGACTTCTGCTCTCCTTTTTGGATTTGGACTACACCAAAATTCCCACCAGCGTCAAAAGCGGCGAAACCAAAACTCCAGAATTTTTGCAAATTAACCCCTTTGGGCAGGTTCCCGTCCTAGTGGATGGCGATCTAATCATCAGGGATTCTTTGGCAATCCTAGTGTACTTGGCGCAAAAATACAGCAGTGAGGCTAATCGCCACTGGTTACCGCAATCCCCCGCCGAAATGGCTCAGGTCTTGTCTTGGGTAGCTGTGGGCAATGGCGAAGTGCAGAATACGATCGCCACCCTGAGAAAGCACTACTTTTTGGGAGCAGAGGTGGACAAACCCACCCTAGAGAGCAAGTCCTACGCTCTCCTGCAAATTTTTGACCAACATCTGGCACATCGGCAATGGCTGTCCCATGCGTATCCCACCATCGCCGATATTGCCTGTTTTCCCTATATCGCTTTGGCAGGGGATGCCCAGATCAGCCTAGAGCAATGTGCCCATGTGCGCCGCTGGTTGCGGGATTTGCAACAGCTCAAGGGCTATGTGTCTATGGCGGGAATGCCAGAGTTTTAGCCAGCTATGCCCCTACTTGTAATTCTGCTGTGGCAGTTGCCTTTTGTCTTTATTTTACTGGCTCGTCTGAGTAGTGCGCCCAAAAGTATCCCCGCCCTTGAGCCAGCGGATAATAGTGAAATTCTGCCAGTCAGTATCGTGATCCCCACCCTCAATGAAGTTTTGCGCCTACCGACCTGTTTGGCGGGAGTGCAGTTTCAGCCAGTCAGGGAGGTGCTGGTAGTCGATAGCAATTCCCAAGATGGCACCAGAGAACTGGTGGAAAATCTAGCAGATAGTTTCCCCGTCCCACTGCGCCTGATCACCGATCCGCCCCTCCCCGCCGACTGGATTGGCAGACCTTGGGCATTGCATCACGGTTTCCTCAATAGCAATCCTGAGCATAGATGGATTTTGGGCTTAGATGCCGATACTTTGCCCCAGAAAGGCTTGGTTGCCAGCCTAGTGCAGACCGCTGAGGCAATGGGCTTAGATATGGTATCCCTATCGCCAAAATTTATCCTGAAAACTGCGGGAGAACAGTGGCTTCAACCCTCTCTGCTGATTACTTTGGTGTATCGCTTTGGCGCAACGGGCGACCCGCAACAGTTCCAGAGCGATCGCATTATGGCAAACGGTCAGTGCCTTCTGATCCGCCGTCAGTGGCTGGAGCAAATAGATGGTTATGCCCTTGCCAAATCTTCGTTTTGCGATGATGTCACCCTTGTGCGTGCCTCTGCCCAACGGGGGGCTAGGGTGGCTTTTTTGGACGGTAAGAACCTTCTGCAAGTGCGAATGTACACTTCCTTTGCTGAAACATGGACTGAATGGGGGCGATCGCTTGATCTCAAAGATGCCAGCACTCCTCTACAAACTTGGTTTGATTGTCTGCTTTTGCTGGCGGTGCAAGGCTTTCCGCTCCCTTTGGTAATTTATCTAATAGCTTTTCCCACAGGTGGGATAGTTTTTAATTGGCTGTTGGGCATCAATGTTTTTTTAGTGCTGGTGCGTTGGCTGTTGCAAATCGGCATCAGAGGTAGCTATACCGAAGTAGGGTTGTGGTTTTGGCTCTCTCCTTTTGCCGACCCTTTGGCAGTGATGAGGATTTGGCTATCGGCACTGAGCAAACCCAAACGCTGGCGGGGCAGAGAATACGCATAGCTCTCGGCAAATCACTTCCATCCTTCTGATCGAGCAGTTTAATCCGTAATTAGAATGTCAACCGTAACGCACAGCTCTTTCCAATGTAGAGGCTGACGCTCTGCATACTCGTCAGATTTGTCAACAAAAAAACTAAAATTCTGGGAGTAGTTATCTTTTGCACCATTCAAAACTTCCCCTGTGTATAGAATTTTGTGAAAGTTTTCATTATCATCTTCTGTAGCAACGAGGGATTGGATGTGTATTTTTGTTTTATCCGAAACCAATAAAGACATTGGGTTGACATCCCAAATGCATGGTGCTATTTGATTTTTCAAACCTAGTACTTCATCATCTGGAATCATGTCTTCTAATTTTTTATAAAAGGCTCTTAACATTAGGAACAGTGTAGTTATTCGCTGTTGACCATCAATGATTTCTATATTGTTCTCGGAATTGATGTATGAAACGATTGTGCCTAAAAAGTAATTCTCTGCATCTCTTGTATGATTGAAGGATTCTATATCATTCCAAAGTGTCTCACATTTTTCTATATCCCATTTGTAAGGTCGCTGAAAATCAGGAATAATAAACTTCCTATTCTGCATGGAGGCAAATAGTTCTCTTACTGTCTTTCTGCTGATACTTAAATCTGTCATTTTTACTAAAGTTACGAGAATTTAGTTGAATACAATCATAAATCATAAGTATAGTGCGCCTCTTTTGTGAAAATATCCTGTTTGGATGTCCAACTCGATCTGCGCTTTCTTTTGCAGGGCGATCGCCCTACCAGTGGCATTGTCAGGGACACCCACAGCAAGGGTATAGCGTTTGCCAAGGTATGCCCAACGGAGTCTGAGCCTACCCTCATGTTTTTCAATGGTTATGGTCTTAGCTTTCATGGCGGGGTAAAAAACGGGGTAAATTTACAACCCAGTTTTGTACCAGTTATTGACAACAAAAAGGCTCTAAAGATTCGTCTGGAATCCCTAAAACCCTTAGTTTTATTAGCTCCCCAGCTAATGGAGAATACTGGATTCGAACCAGTGACCCCTTCCGTGTGAAGGAAGTGCGCTACCGCTGTGCTAATTCTCCTTGGGTCTGTAATTATAGCAGTAACTGCAATTATTCGTATTGAGGCGGCAGAGGAGGAGCAGAGCTAACAGGTGCACTGGAAATCATGGATGGGCTTTTGTGGAGCGATCGCATCAGAGTAGCCATCTCGATCGCATTCATAGCATAGTCCCATCCCTTGTTGCTTTTCACGCCTGCTCGCTCCAGAGCTTGTTGCAAGTTGTCCGCAGTCAAAATGCCAAAAGTGATCGGCACACCTGTCTGCAGGGAGACAGAGGCGATACCTTTAGCTGATTCGTTTGCCACATAGTCAAAGTGGGGCGTATCACCGCGAATCACCGCACCAAGGCAAATTACCGCATCATAACGGCGAGTCATTGCTAGCTGGCGCGCCACCAGTGGAATTTCGAAACTGCCTGGCACCCAAGCATAATCAACTTGACTGGTAGGATCAATGCCGTGCCTTTGCAGAGCATCTTGGCAACCCTGCAATAAACGGGTAGTGATCAAGTCATTAAAGCGCCCAACCACGATCGCCAGTCTTAGTTTTGCCGTATCAGTAAAGTTCCCCTCAAAAACCGCCATATCCTAGATGACAAAGGAGTTTAGCACTCCAATCACAATCACCAAAATCAGCCAGAGGGCAGAACCCACAAACAGTAATGGTTTGGACTGGTTCCACAGACTGGGGGAAGCGTAGGCAACTGGAACACCAATTACCAGCACAAAAGAATAGAGGACAAAAAACGCCAAAATTAGTTGAAATAGAATAGTCATGCTAGCTCCTAGACAAATCCTTGTCAAAATTTATTTGATATACTGTGATCTTATCAGTAAATGAATTTTGTAGGTGACCAAGGCGAGTATTTGGTAGCTCAGTTTTTACAGGCTGATGGTTGGTTGATCCTGCACCGTCAATGGCACTGTAGATGGGGCGAAATCGATATAATTGCCCACAAAGAACAAGTTTTAGCTTTTGTGGAAGTCAAGACTAGGCAAGCTCACAACTGGGACAATGACGGACTGCTGGCAATTACGCCAACAAAGCAGGCTAAACTGTACAAAACAGCTCAGCAATTTTTGGCGGAGTACCCCCGCTGGGCGGAGTGTGATTGCCGTTTTGATGTAGCACTGGTGCAGAGGGGCAAGCCTTTTCGTCTGCTGACATACCTAGAGTCGGCTTTTTGAGTCAAATTGCCCCCTGTCGGGCTTGCTTTAACATTTTGATCAGGGTGTGGTGGGCATCTTCAGCATCTGCTAACTCGTGATCAAAGGGAATCACTAGCTCTTGCGGATTGGTTTCACAGTCGATCACTAATTTCATGCTTTGTGGTGAAATAGATTGCATTACAGCTTGGTGGGCTGACTCGGCATTGCCAAAAAATTTAGCGTATAGCAACAGAGCATCTTGGTGGTCTGCGTTCATGTGTTTGCAGATGCGATCGCTGATGGCAGGAGTAATTGGTTCTGACATAGAGCTAAAGTATTGCGCATTTCTCTGACAATTTTATCCTCAATATAAACACAGTAGCTATCAAGCTTCTGTGGAAATTACTTCATGATGTTTTCAAACTTAGTCAGCCTTGCATCAAACAACAGCTTGACAGTTCCAGTAGGACCATTGCGGTGTTTGGCAATCAATATCTCCGCAATTCCTTTATCGGGGGTATCAGGGTTATAGTATTCATCCCGATATAAGTTAATCACTAAATCGGCATCTTGTTCAATCGAGCCACTCTCGCGTAAATCCGATAGCATCGGTCGCTTGTTGGTGCGTGTTTCTACGCCCCTGCTCAGTTGGGACAGGGCAATAACTGGCACTTGCATTTCCCGAGCTAGGGATTTAAGAGAGCGAGTAATTCTGGATAGTTCTTGTACACGATTATCCGAACCAGAAACCTCCATCAGTTGCAGGTAGTCGATCAATACTAAGCCCAATTTACTGCCTTTTTCGGCTTGCAGTCGGCGTACTTTAGAACGCAGTTCGGTTACTGAAGGGTTGGGGGTGTCATCAATATAAATGGGGAGTTCAGAAAGGCGGCTGATGGCATCAGTAATAATTCTCCATTCGTTCTCGCTGATATGACCCGATCGCAAACGATTGCTGTCTATACCAATATCGGTGGGGCGCATCTTAGACTGACTGGAAAGCAAACGATAGATCAACTGTTCTTTGGACATTTCTAGGCTAAAGATGGCAACGGGTAGCTGATGCTTTTCGGCAACTTTTCGGGCTAGTTCTAGTCCGAAGGCGGTTTTGCCCATAGATGGTCTGCCAGCAATGATAATTAAATCGGACTTTTGTAAGCCATTGGTCATGGCGTCAAGATCGTAAAATCCTGTTTCTAGTCCAGGTAAACTACCGTCTTGGCTCAAAGAATTTGAGCGTTTTTCTAACTCATAAAAAGTTTGGGTGAGGATGTCTCCTGCGGGGGTTAAGCCTTGCTGGGATCTGGATTGCGTAACGGCAAAAATCTTTTGCTCAGCCTGATCTAAAATTTCGGTTAGTTGGGCATCAGTATCAAAACTCAAAGCGACGATAGCTCTGCCTGCTTCCCCTAGTAGCCTGCGGGTATATTTTTCTTTTACTAGTTCGGCATAGTAGTCGATATTTACCGCGCTCAAAGTGCGATCGCATAAAGAGATTAATTTAGTTTGTCCACCTAGTTTTTCTAATAAATTGTGATCGCTCAACCAAATGGCAACACTCATCAGATCGGTAGGTTTTGCTTGATTATACAAAAGTAAGCAAGCGCGAAAAATCTCTTGGTGTGCCACTACATAAAACATCTCTGGACGCAGAACATCTACAATTCTGCCCATAGCTTCAGGATCGAGCAGAATTCCGCCCAAAATTGCTTCTTCAGCCTCGATATTCTGAGGTGGCAGTTTGCCCGACAGTTCCTCAAAATTCAGCGAGTTTTGCTTGAGATTGATGTTAGGGATCATTGGCGATCGCCACCTGCCGAAAAATACCTAGTAAGCAAGTGTAGCCGTGCAGAAAAGTAGTACTGCCCACTGGACCGATTTCACCATTGCAGAAAAAGCCAGCGATGGGGCAATCCCCCAAACATTCTGCCAACACCAAAGAGTCGTGATTGGGCTTGCCATACAGCTTTTCTCCCCGCCCCAAACAGGAAAATAGTAAGACAGCAGATGGTACAACTTCTGGGAATCGCTGGCGATAATTTTGCAAATTGGCATACAGGTCAGCAGAGGAAGCCTTGGCATCTCTGAGGTGCAACTGCACTCGTTGTCCAGCCCGAATGCGATCGCCGATGGCAATGGCGCCAGAGCGGGGATCAACACCGATGATATTGCGGATCAAAAAATCCCCCTGAGTGGGCACGGCCTTAAATTCGTCCATGACCACGCCAATAAACAGGGAATGCTGTACCAGTTGGCGATCGCTTTCACTCAACTGCTCTACCAGTTTTTGCAGAGTAACCAAAGGCGGCTGATTATCCACCCCTAAAATCAAATTGCGATCGCACTGGGAAACCTGCATGATTTCGCCAATGGGACGACATCCCTGAGCCACCACCGCATTGATAGTTACCCCGCCCCACACCGCCACCCCCACCAGACCTTGGCGATAGAGCTGATCGCCCATAAATAGAGCATTGTAGGCACTGCCGCCACTGGCTAAGCCCCCCACCTTGACGCAACCTGCGTAGGCAAAATCCATACCCTGCAAAAAGTCAGTGATGGGGAAGGTAAACACATCGCCCAGTAGCACAAAACTGGGTTGCACTGCAGGATCGACCCCGATCAACTCGTACCACTTCTGAGGGGCACTATCCAAGTCAGGCAGGTCGGGGCTAGTACAATAGAAAAGCTTTAGCTGTGCCGTAGGCAAACTGCCTGCCAACAGGGCAATGGCGGGCTTGTCCTCCAATTCCCAACCACCGCCAATAATCCCGCCACCACTACAGCCGATCAAGTGCTGGATTGGTAAATATTGCTGAAGCAGGGGTAACAGGCGGGGATATTCGCTGGCAAAACTCCCGCTCACAAACAAAAAGCCGAGATCGGGTGTGGGAATTGCCCTCTGTACCTGCTGGGCAATGTCTCTGATTGCCATTTCCAAAGATACTTGTGTCGAGACCGCGCTTACCCATTTCATAACTTGCTATTTAAGAGGTATCTTAGGAGAGTATTACAAATTGGTTTATTGGAGTAACTTATATTATGCGTGATGCCATCGGCGATCTGATTCGCAATTATGATGCTACGGGACGTTATTTTGACCGCAATGCTGTGGATTTTTTGAAAAGCTATTTTGCCACAGGCACTCTGCGCTTGCAGGCGGCGGCACAGATCACCGCTAATGCCGCAAGTTTGGTGAAGCAAGCTGGCTCCCAGTTGTTTGCTGAAATCCCCGACCTGATCCGCCCCGGTGGCAATGCCTATACCACCCGCCGCTATGCCGCCTGTTTGCGGGATATGGATTACTATTTGCGCTATGCCACCTATGCTTTGGTGGCGGGCAATACCGATATATTGAATGAAAGGGTATTACAGGGCTTGCGCGATACCTATAACTCCCTCGGCGTACCCATTGGTCCTACGGTACGCGGTATCCAAATTCTCAAAGAATTGGTGATGGAGTTGGTGGGTGATCGCTCGGCATGGCTGTCTGAGCCTTTTGACCACATGAGCCGTGAACTGGCAGAGAAAAATATCTAATGCTGTGTCCGCATAAACGCATAAAAGGGCTGATCCTAGTTGGGATCAACCCTTTTATTTACTAGCTAACTTGTATCTATGCGATCGCCGTATTATTTGCCCTATCTACTGGATTAGTGGGTAGTTTTAGATCGTCGGGATCGACATAGTGGCAGACAAAATCATCCAAGCAGATCAAAGCCCAGCCGCTGGCATCAATCTCCATCAACTTGTAGGGGGCTTCCAAGATAAAGAAACCCTTGTGATTGCGGGTATTGGGTTTTACGAACACATTGTCTAAAATCATCTTTGACTCTCCTTTGCTAAAAAAAAACAACCATTTTACAAGTGTTAGTTAGGCTACCATCTGATACTAAAAAAGTGGGTTAAGTTTTCCATAATTTGCCAAAAATAAGTATTACACAATACAAACTTTGGTTACAGAATAGGCGGATTTAGCCAAATTCAGTAAACTTTTTGTAATGATCTGTCTAGATTCTGATCTAAGTAAACCTGTGCTGTTTAGAAATTGCCGTTTTAGGCTCATGCCCCCAGCCCAATCTAGTTGTTTGCAAAAATTATCGAGATTATTGCCAGTCTCAAAGGATTTGGCGCTGGGTTACTGGCTGGATTTTGCTACCACTGGCGGTGGGGGGAGTTGACAGGCATTTGGCGTGTAACTGTGATGTATCGCTGTACTGTCTGGGTAATTATTTCTCGCAGATTTACATAGGGGGTTACAAAAGGGGGTGTTTTGGCAGATAGCCCCAGCAGATCGTGGGTGACTAGCACCTGTCCATCGCAGTATTTCCCTGCCCCAATGCCAATGGTGGGGATCGGGATCGCCTCGGTGATCTGTTGTGCCAAGTAGTCGGGGATGTTTTCGAGGACAATGGCGAAGGCTCCTGCACTAGCGATCGCTTGGGCTTGGTCTAGTATCTCTTGCGCTGACGCGGTGTCTTTGCCCTGTTGTTTGTAGCCAGTTTGGCGCACTGTTTGCGGAGTCAGCCCCACATGCCCCATCACGGGAATCCCCACCTCGACTAGGCGGGCGATGGTGGCGATCGCCTGCGGGTAGCCGCCTTCTAACTTCACTGCCTGTGCCTCTGTCTCTTTGAGAATCCGCCCCGCTGAGAAAATGGCTTGTTCTGCGGATACCTGATAGGAGAGAAAAGGTAAATCCACCACCACCACGGCATCGTCGCCCCGCACCGCGACGTACGGCGTGAGGATGATCACGAAATCGATGCCGACCGCCTGCGCGTGCCGCGCGAGCTTCACCACCTCGTTGGGGTTCTGGTGATGGCAGCCGGCGATCAGCGGCACGCGGCCCTTTGCGACCTCCACGTTGATCTCGTGGATGCGCATGCGCTCCTCGTTGGTCATCGCCCAGAATTCGCCCACGTTACCGAGGCAGTAGTGGCCGTCGAGCTTGAGTTCCGAGATGCAGTACTCGAGATTCCACGCGTTGGCCGCCTCGTCCAGGCGCTCGTCGTCCGCGAAATTCGTCGGCAGCGCGGTCCACACGCCGTGCAGCAGCTCCCGCGCGGCTTCCTTCGCCTCG
>OGCL01002581.1_pt1 | contig 12318 bp, 13 predicted proteins | sample 1570041 | NCBI WGS metagenome assembly OGCL01 (sample SAMN06266162, study PRJEB24511) | hot springs metagenome | isolation source: Hot spring water | place: South Africa: Limpopo | collected 2015-06-22 | reverse complement strand
TACCCCTGCTACGAGACCGCCGACGAGCTCGACCGGCGCCGCAAGCGCCAGCTCGCCCGCGGCCTGCCGCCGATCTACGACCGCGCCGCGCTGAAGCTCACCGCCGAGGACCGGGCGAAGCTCGAGGCGGAAGGCCGCCGGCCGCACTGGCGCTTCCTGCTCGAACCACGCGTCGTCGCCTGGACCGACCTGATCCGCGGCGACGCCCATGTCGACTGCGCCTCGCTCTCCGACCAGGTGCTGATCCGCGAGGACGGCACCTATCTCTACCATCTGCCCTCGGTGGTGGACGATGCGGCGACCGGGGTGACCCACATCATCCGCGGCGAGGATCACGTCACCAACACGGCGGTGCATATCCAGATCTTTCAGGCGCTGGGCGCGGCGCTGCCGGCCTTCGGCCACCACAACCTCCTGACCACGGCGAGCGGCGAGGGGTTGTCCAAGCGCCTCGGCCATCTCTCGCTGCGCGGCCTGCGCGAGGCCGGCGTCGAGCCGCTGGCGGTGGCGGCTTTGGCCACCCTGACCGGCTCCTCGGATGCCGTGCGTCCGGTGGCGAGTCTCGACGAACTGGCGGGGCTGGTCGATCTCGCCCATGTCTCGCGCGCCCCGGCCAAGTTCGACGAGCACGACCTCGACACGCTCAGCGCCCGCACCCTGCATCAGCTGCCCTATGACGCCGTGGCGTTCCGTCTGGCCGAGATGGGCGTCGATACCAGCGAACGCTTCTGGCTCGCGATCCGCGGCAATCTCGGCAAGCTCGACGAAGCCCGCCTCTGGGACGATGTCGTGCGCGGGCCGATCAGGCCGGTGATCGCCGATGCGGACTTCGCCGCGACCGCAGCCGCCTTGCTGCCGCCCGAGCCCTTCGACGCGACGACGTGGAAGAGCTGGACCGGCGCGGTCGCGGCCGCGACCGGCGCCAAGGGCAAGGCGCTGTTCATGCCCCTGCGCCAAGCCCTGACCGCGCAGGATCACGGGCCCGAGCTGGCGGCGCTGCTGCCGCTGATCGGGCGGGACAAGGCGTTGCGGCGGCTGAAGGGCGAGAGCGCCTGAACCCGACCGTCATTCCGGGGCGGGCGCGCAGCGCTCGAACCCGGAACCCACGACCGGGTCGAACGCTTCCAAACGCCGTCACGACCGCTCACCCAGTCGTAGGTTCCGGGTTCAGGCGTGACGGCCTGCCCCGGAATAACAAGCGCTCAATCGTGCCGGTGCATCGCCGACTGATGCTTGGTGTCGCGCATGGTCGAATAGACCAGCAGCGAGATGAAGATCACGCCCGCAAGGTAGTAGTAGAACCACTGCTCGTGGCCCTGCTGCTTGAAGAACAGCGCGATCGCGGGTGCCGTGCCCCCGAAGATCGAGACCGTCAGCGCATAGGGCACCGCGACGCCGGTGGCCCGGATCGAGGTCGGGAACAGCTCGGCCTTCACCACCGCGTTGATCGAGGTGTAGCCGGCCACGAACACCCAGGCGGCGGAGATCAGCAGGAAGGCGACCCAGGGGGATTTCGTTCCCGCCAGCGTCGTCAGCAGCGGCACCGTCAGGAGCGTGCCGGCGACGCCGAAGAAGATCAGCATCGGCTTGCGGCCGATCCGGTCCGAGATCGCGCCATAGATCGGCTGCAGCAGCGCCGCGAAGATCAGCGAGCCGGCGATCACATAGGTCGTGGTGATGTCGGAGAAGCCGGCCGTCTGCCGCACGAAGGTCTGCATATAGGTGGTGAAGGTGTAGAAGGCCGCGGTGCCGCCGGCGGTCAGCCCGACGACGATCGCGATCTCGCGCGGATAGCGCAGCAGGCCCCGGATCGAGCTCTCGCGCTTCACGGGGTTCTTGTTGGCGTCGACGAAGGACTCCGTCTCGTGCATGTGGCGGCGCATGAACATCGCCGTGACGGCGAGTAGCGCCCCGATCACGAAGGGAATGCGCCAGCCCCAGGCAACGAGCTGCTCATGCGTCAGGAAGACGTTCTGGAGCAGCAGCAGCACCAGGATCGCGGTGAGCTGCCCGCCGATCAGCGTGACGTACTGGAAGCTCGAATAGAAGCCGCGATGCTCGGGATCGGCGATCTCGGAGAGATAGGTCGCGCTGGCCCCATATTCGCCGCCGAGGCTCAGGCCTTCGATGATGCGCGCGAGCGCCAGCAGGGAAGGCGCGGCAAAGCCGATCGTCGCATAGGTCGGCGTCAGCGCGATGATCAGCGAGCCGAAGCACATCATCAGCACGGAGACCGTCAGCGAGAGGCGTCGCCCGTAGCGATCCGCCAGATGGCCGAACAGCCAGCCGCCGAGCGGGCGGACGATGAAGCCGGCGGCGAACAGCGTCGCCGCGTTGAGCTGCTGCACCACCGGGTCGCTGGAGGGGAAGAAGGCCGGCGCGAAATAGAGTGAGAAGGCCGTATAGGCGTAGAAATCGTACCATTCGACGAGATTGCCGACGGATCCGACGAAGATGGCCTTGAGGCGTCGTCTGGCGTCGGCGAACTCGATGGGGCGCGGGTGCGGCTGGGATGTCGCGAGGTTGGACATGGCGATCTCCGGCGGGAGCCGCCAAGGCTGCCTTCGACGACGACAGGATGCAGTCGGCAGGCGGTTCCGGACGGCTCGCCCGATGAGGGGGGCGTCAGCCCTCTATTGCGCCGTCACCGTCATGCGTCCACGGGATATTCAAGTGATTGATGCGCCCCCGAACTGCGCAAGACGCATGATCGCCCCGTCGTCAGGGACGGATCGTCGCGTTTCCGAGATTGGGCGCGAGGTTCGGCGCGACGATCCGCACGGTGCGGCGCTCGCCCGTCACGCTCTGGGTCTCACGCTTGAGCCCGTCGCCCTTGTCGAGCACCCGCTCGCCGACCGTCGCCGGGCCGACACCGGCCGATTCCGTGCCGGAGGTCGGCGAATTCTCCGACGGCATCGGCTTCTCGTCGGGGATCTCGACGGCGGCAGGCTGCGGTGCGGGCTGTGCATTGCGGCGCCTGGGATCGGGCTTGGCCTCCCTCGGGCGCGACAGCTCGGCGGCGCGCTGCTCGGTGACGATGACGTCGCCCTTGCGCTTGTCGAGCAGGTATTCGGCGTTGCGCAGCGCCTGCGCCCAGCTCTGGCCCGGCGCCCGGCAGGTGCAGGCGGCATCGAAGCTGCGCTGGTATTTGCCCGCATTCGGCAGCGACGCATAGGGCTGGCCGGTGGAGCGAGCGACCGCGTTCTGGATCTCGCCGCCATTCGTCATGCCATAGGCGAGGGTCTCGGTGCCCGGGCAGAGCGCCTGGCACATCTCGTCGCCGCTGTCGCGGCCGCCCGGATTGTTCGCAAGCGGGAAGAAATAGCCGTCGCAGGTCCGCACGCAGACGGTCTGCGGGCCGCCGAGGCGCGGCTTCTCCGGCTCCAGCGGCTGCTCGGGATCGAGCTCTGGCAGGGTCGAATCGATTTCGCCCCGGCGCGGCTCGAGCCCGAAGATCGTCTCGAAGAAGCCGCGCTGCTGCGGCGCCCGGCAATTGGCGTTGATCGCCGCGACGAGCTGCGCGCGGCGCTGCTCGAGGGCGCCACCCTGCGCCATCTGCTGCAGATTGGCATACTGCGCCTGCAACTGGCCGATCTGCGCGCGCAAGCCCCCGCATTCGCGCGGCGGGCCTTCGCCGAAGAAAGTGAATCCGCCGCGCTCGCAACCCATGGCGCGATACTGGTTCGTCGCCTGGGCGAGCTGGGCGCCGACGCGCTGCGCCATCTGCGCGGCTCGGGGATCCCCGCCGCCGCGCTGGCCCTGCAGGCTGGCGAGTTCCGAGCGCCATGCATTGCAGGCCGGCGACTGCGCCGCCGCCGCGCCGCCGGTCAGCGCGAGCGCGAGCAAAGCCGCACCGAAGCGGCCGGGGGAACGCAGTCGAAGGCGTCTGAAGAGCATCGCGGGTCGGATCACGTCACCTGCTTGTCGGTCTCGAATGCCAGACGGCCCTTGTCTAGGGCTGGCGGGCTCGCCGGAGCACAACAGCCGCCAAACGCGACGGAACTATGGAGCGCCGCCGCCGGAGATGCGGCCGACGCCCGCTCGAATGCCATATCCGCCGCCGCCGGGCAATCGCGCCCCGACGATGGCGGAAGCGGTTGGCGCCCGCCCGCGGACTGTCTAGAAGGCTGGCGAGCCGTCCGCGCCTGTCGCGCGGCGCCACGACCGGGCGATGACGACATGACCGAACCTCTGGCGCTGGAAGCTGCCTTCATCCCCGAACTGCCGAACTATTATCGCGGCAAGGTCCGCGAGAACTACGATCTCCCCGACGGGCGCCGCATCCTGATCTCGACCGACCGGCTGAGCGCCTTCGACCGCGCCATTGCCGCCATCCCGCACAAGGGTCAGGTCCTCACGCAGACGGCGCGTCACTGGTTCGAGCAGACCGCCGACATCTGCCCCAACCATGTCCTCGAATATCCCGATCCGAACGTCGTGGTCGGCAAGCGGCTCGACATCCTCCCCGTCGAGATCGTGGTGCGCGGCTATCTCGCCGGCACCACCGGCACCTCGATCCTGACCCTGTACAAGCAGGGCCAGCGCGCGATGTACGGAGTCACGCTGCCGGACGGGTTGCGCGACAATGAGCGCCTGCCCGAGGCGATCATCACCCCGACCAGCAAGGCCTTCGACGGCGGCCATGACGAGCCGCTCTCGGCCGCGCAGATCCTGGAGGAAGGGCTGCTGACCCGCGAGCAATGGGACACCGTCAGCCGCTATGCGCTGGCGCTCTTCGCTCGCGGCCAGGCGCTCGCCGCCGAGCGCGGCCTGATCCTCGCCGATACCAAATACGAGTTCGGCACCGACGCCGACGGCACCATCCTGCTCGCCGACGAGATCCACACCCCCGACTCCAGCCGCTACTGGATGGCGGGCAGCTACGCCGCACGGTTCGCCGCCGGCGAGAAGCCGGACTCCTTCGACAAGGACTTCGTTCGCAACTGGGTCGTCGCCCGCTGCGATCCCTATAAGGAAGAGTTGCCGCCGATCCCGGCCGAACTGATCGCGCAGACCACGGCCGTCTATGTGCGCGCCTATGAGACGATCACGGGACAGACCTTCGATCCGCCGCCGGCCGGCGAACCGCCGCTGGAGCGCATCCGCCGCAATCTCGCGCGGTTTTTCTGAGCGTCAGCCCTCGTCGTCGCGATAGCTGCCGGCGAGGTGGCGGCTGCGCTCGGTCAGGGTCGAGAGCACGCGCTCGAAGACCTGCAGTTCCGCCGGCGCGATGCCCTCGGTCCAGCGCGCCTGGAAGGCGAGCGCCAGCGGCACGATCTGGGCGTAGATGCGCTCGCCCGCCGCGGTCAGCGCGACGAAGGATTCGCGCCGGTCCTGACGGTTTTCCGCCCGCGAGACGAGCCCGCGCTTCTCCAGCTCCGAGACGGCGCGCGAGACCTTCGTCTTGTGCATCTGCGCCAGCTCGCCGATGTCGCGCGAGGTCAGTCGCCCGAACTCGCCGAGCTGCGCCACCACCCGCCATTCGGGAATGCCGATGCCGAACTGCGCGTCGTAGATCCGCCCCAGCGCCCGGGCCGAATGGAAGGCCACGACATTGAGGCGATAGGGCAGGAACTGTTCCAGCCGGAGCGGCGCTTCCGGCTGGGGAGAGGGGGGCTTGGTCGTCATGGTTCGGCGCAAGCCTCCCTCAGCCGGACGCTCAGCGCGCCTTCAGCCGGTTCATGAAGCTGTCGAAGGACAGTTCCGCCACCTGCCACCAGAGCAGGTTCTCGCCGCGGAAGGCGACCATGGAATCGTAGCCGGCCTTGAAGTCGGCGCTCTTGGCCGAGGTCTCGGCGTAGTATTCCTCCGCCGCCTTCAGCGCCGCTTCCATCACCGGCAGCGGGAAGGGGCGCAGCTGCGCGCCCTGCGCCACGAGCCGGCGCAGGCCGCCTGGATTCACGAAGTCATATTTGCCGAGCATCCAGTTGTTGGCCGCTTCGCAAGCTTGCTGGACGATCGCCTGATAGTGCTTGGGCAGCTTGGCCCAGGCCTCCTTGCCGATGATCAGGTGCAGCATCGCGCCGCCCTCCCACCAGCCGGGATAGTAGTAGTACTTGGCGACGCGGATGAAGCCGAGCTTCTCGTCGTCATAGGGGCCGACGAATTCGGCCGCGTCGATCGTGCCGCGCTCCAGCGCCGGATAGACGTCGCCCGGCGCGATCTGGGTCGGCACCACGCCGAGCTTGGCGAGCACCGCGCCGCCCATGCCGCCGATGCGGAACTTCAGCCCCTTGAGATCGTCGACGCCCTTCAGCTCGTTGCGGAAGAAGCCGCCCATCTGGCAGCCGGAATTGCCGCAGGGGATCGAATAGGCGTTGAAGCGGTCGAGCACGCCGTTGACGATCTGCTCGCCCCCGCCGAAATACCACCAGCTGTGCTGCTGGCGGGCGTTCAGGCCGAAGGGGATGCCGGTGCCGAGCCCGAGCGTCGGATCCTTGCCGATGTAGAAATAGGTCGGCGAATGGGCGCATTCGACCGTGCCGGAGGAGACGGCGTCGAGCGCCTGCAGGCCGGGAACGATCTCGCCGGGCGCGAAGACCTGGATCTGGAACTTGCCGTCGGTCGCCTCGCTGACCAGCTTCGCGAATTGCTGCGCCGTGCCGAAGATCGTGTCGAGCGACTTCGGGAAGCTCGAGGTCAGCCGCCACCGCACCTCGGGCTGCGACTGCGCCACCGCGGGCATCGCGACCGGGGTCGCGGCGGCGGCGAGAGCGCCGGTTTTCAAAAAGTCGCGGCGTTTCATAAGGTGATCCTCCCACGGGCTTGTTGAACCCTTATTGGCGTGTCGCGCGCGGATTGGAAAGACATGAAACTCGCTTCGCTCATGCATGGTCGGGATGGCCGCCTCGTCGTCGTCTCGCGCGATCTCACCCGCGCCACCGACGCCTTTCCCGTCGTGCCGACTTTGCAGGCCGCGCTCGACGATTGGGACCGCCACGCCCCCCGCCTGGGGGATCTGGCGGAGGCCCTCGAGCATGGCTCGGTGCCCTCCTTCCGCTTCCACGAGCATGACTGCGCCGCGCCGCTGCCGCGCGCCTTCGGTCGCTTCGTCGCAAGCGGTGCTGCCGGCGGCGTCGCACCGGCTCGCTCGGCCGGCGCGCTGGGGCCGCGCCATCCGGTGAGGGCCCGCGACGAAGCCGCCGGACTCGTCGCCGAGCCGGGGCTGGCCGTCATCGCGGGTGAGGGAAGCGGCCGGGCCGCGCCAGACGCTGCGCCGATCCGGCTGGTGATGCTGACCTGCCGCGTGCTGGAGACGAGGGGCCCCTCTGCCGGAGCCGCAGGCCCGGCCGGCGAGGTGAGCTTCAGCTTCTCGCCCGTCGCCGTCACGCCCGACGAGATCGGTCCCGCCTGGCACGAGGGCCGCATCGACCGGCCGCTGCTCTGCCGGATCAATCAGCAGCCGCTGCAGCATGGCGCGGTGGCGGGCCCGGCCGATGCGCAGGCCTCGATCGCGCAAGCGGCCGGGCCGTATCCGCTTGAGGCGGGAACGATCGTCGCCTGGTCTGCGCCGCTGCCGCAGGTCCAGTCGCTGCGTTTCGGCGACACCGTCCGTGTCGAGATGAAGGACGCTGCGGGCCATTCCATCTTCGGAGCGATCGAGCAGGAGATCCTGCCGCTCGGGTAACGGGAACCGCGGCGCCCCCCAGGCGTCTAGGCTTGGCGTCATACCGCTTGGCGCCCGCAGGGGCGCCCGCTACCGTGGGGCACGACCGCCCACTCTCCGCGAGAGCCGACGTCTGATGATCGAAAGCATTGCGTTCTATCCCGAAACCGTCCCGCTCGCCTTCTTCGTCTGGGGCCCGGTCCTGGTGATGGTGTTGTTTTGGGCCGCGGGCTTCTGGTCGAACCGCCAGGGCGTGCCGCGCATGCTGGAGAACGACTGGAACGGCTACAATGCCGAGGACGTCGAGAAGCTCTTTGCCCTCTATGGCGAGACGCACCGCGCCCGGTATCGCAACCGGGTGCTGCCGGCCGATGTCGCCTTCGCCTTCACCTATGCCATCGTCGGCGCGATGCTGATCGCGGGGCTCGTCGTGCGGGGGCAGCCCTCGTGGGTGGCGGCGCTCTGCGGCGGCGGCTGGCTGCTCGGTGGGCTCTGCGACGTGGCCGAAAACCTGGCCGTCGCCCGCCTGCTCGACAAATATCCCAAGGTCGAGGCCGGCGACGTCGCTTTTGCGAGCCGGATGACGCAGCTCAAGCTCGTGCTGTTTCTCGCCGGGATCGCCGGAGCGATCGCCGCGGCCTATCTCGCCTTCAAACCGCTGGCGGCCTGAACGCCGCGCCGGCTCTGGCGGGAGCCGACCAGCGCAACCATATCCGGCGCGAGGCCGTCGCGCCGCTGGAGAGATGCACCTGATGAAAGCCCTCGCTTCCGCCCTTCTGGCCGGCGCTCTCGGCCTTGCCGGTCTGGCTGCGCCAGCCGCGGCGCAGGAAGATCTGATCTTCCGCAAGTCGACCGTCTGGAAGATGCTGACGCCCGACGACAAGCTCGCCGTCTACGGTGTCGATGATCCGGTCGTCGAAGGCGTGGCCTGCCATTATACTGTGCCCGAGAAGGGCGGCGTGTCGGGCATGTTCGGCGTGGCCGAAGAGGTCTCGGACGTCTCGCTCGCCTGCCGTCAGATCGGCCCGATCCGGTTCAAGGAGAAGGCCGAGCAGGGCGATGTCGTCTTCCGTGAGCGGCGCTCGCTGATCTGGAAGAAGATGCAGATCGTGCGCGGCTGCGACGCCAAGCGCAACGTCCTGATCTACATGGTCTATTCCGATAAGCTGATCGACGGATCGCCCAAGAATTCGACGTCGAGCGTGCCGATCATGCCCTGGGGCGGCACCGGCGAGCCGGCGAAGTGCGGCGAATGGATCCGGTGAACGCCGGACTCAGCCGCCGCAGGTGATGACCAGCGGCTGCTCGGGCGCCGCGGTAGCAGGGCGCGCCTTCGAGAGCGAGCCCGTGAAGTCTTCGCGCGAGGCCAAGCCGAAAGCGCTGGCGCGGGCATAGCCCTGCGCCTCGCACCAGGCGTCGGCGACGATCTTGCCGCATTCGGAGTTGCTGGAGATGCAGTCGGCGACGCCGTAGCCATCGCTGGCGGGGATCAGGAAGGTGCGCTGGCCCTTGGGGGCCGCTTCGGTCTTCGTCGTCGGCAGGACCGACAGCGAAAGCCCGGCTCCGACGATCCCGAACAGGCCGACCAGGGCAACGGCGCGACGCATGGGGTGACTTCCTCGCAAACGATGGGCGCTCAACCCTCGAATCGCGAGGATGGTTCCCAACCGTTAAGATTTGAATAAAATGGCCCGCATCCGGCGCGGCGGCGGCAAAAGCGGGGCGCCCTCTTGACGGAAAGCTCGCGCGAAGGCAAGCGTGTCGGGATGACGCGGGCCCTCAACATTATCTGCATTATTTGCCGCTAGCTCTCGCTGGCCGGCTGCTCACGTCCTCATCCTGAAACGGTAAAGACGCAAAAGCGCCCCGGCCAGCGGCCAGGATCGCCCGCCGTGACGCTTTCGCCGTTCGCCAGGATCAACACCCCGATGCCGACCCTCAGGCTCTACAACACGCTGACCCGGACGAAGGAGGACTTCGTCCCCGTCGATGCCGCCAATGTCCGCATGTATGTCTGCGGGCCGACGGTCTACGACTATGCCCATATCGGCAATGCGCGTCCGGTCATCGTCTTCGACGTGCTCTACCGGCTGCTGCGGCATCTCTATGGCGCCGATCACGTCACCTATGCCCGCAACCTCACCGACGTCGACGACAAGATCAACGCGCGTGCCGCCCGCGATTTCCCCGGCCTGCCGCTGAACGAGGCGATCGCGAAGGTCACCGAGAGCACCACCGCGCAGTTCCATGCCGACATCGCGGCGCTGGGCTGCCTGCCACCGGACGAGGAGCCCCGCGCCACCGACCATATCGGTGAGATGCAGGCGATCATCCACCGCCTGATCGCGCGCGGCGTGGCCTATGTCGCCGAGGAGCATGTGCTGTTCCATGTCCCGGCCGTGGCGGATCTGCGCGCCGCGCCGAAATACGGCGCACTCGCCCGCCGCCCGCTCGACGAGATGATCGCCGGAGCACGGGTCGATGTCGCGCCCTATAAGCGCGACCCGATGGATTTCGTGCTCTGGAAGCCGAGCCGCGATGGCGTCGATCCGGGCTGGCTCTGGCCAAACGGCGCGCCCGAGGGCATCACCCGGCCCGGCCGGCCGGGCTGGCACATCGAATGCTCGGCCATGTCGATGGCGAAGCTGCTCGAACCCTTCGGCGGCGGGCTGGCCTGCGACGATCCGCAGAAGAATGTCTTCGACATCCATGGCGGCGGTATCGACCTCGTCTTCCCGCACCACGAGAACGAGATCGCCCAGAGCTGCTGCGCGTTTGGCGGCGCGGACGGCAGCGGCCGCATGGCGAATTACTGGATGCACAACGGCTTCTTGCAGGTCGAGGGCGAGAAGATGTCGAAGTCGCTCGGCAACTTCGTCACGATCAACGAACTGCTGGAGACGGATGAATTCGGCGGGCGCAAATGGCCCGGCGAGGTGCTGCGGCTCGCGATGCTCAAGACGCATTACCGTCAGCCAATCGATTGGACGGTGAAGGCGCTGGAGGAGGCGGAGGCGACGCTGGATCGGTGGTATGGGTGGCTCGTCGCGACTCCGATCGATGATGCCGCTTCTCCCATCGCTGCGGTCATTGAGCCATTGCTGGACGATCTAAACACCGTTGCCGCCGTTTCGCAGCTTTATCCACTGTTCGCATCGAGTACGGCCGGTGCAATGGTGGCCGGTGATGTACTCGGTTGGGATATACATGATCCTAGAACAGCCTCCGCTGTGGTGGCTTCTGCCCGTATTCTTGGCCTACTGCAGTACGATCCGGTCGTTTGGCGTGACCGAAAGAAGGCTGAGCTTAAGATCGATGATTTGCAGGTCGAAGCGCGCATCGCTGCCCGCCTAGCTGCCCGCCGCACCAAGAATTTCGCCGAATCCGACCGCATCCGCGACGAGCTCGCCGCGATGGGCATCGCCCTCAAGGACGGCAAGGATCCCGCGACCGGCGAGCCGACCACGACCTGGGAGGTGAAGCGGTGAGGGATCTCGCCGAACTGCTGGCCGCGCCGGACGAGCATGCGGTCGAACGCGCCCTGACCGATTATGCTGGGCTGGTCTCGGCAGCCTATGGTGATCGGCTGGCGGGTGTGTACCTTTTCGGAAGTCGGGCGCGCGGCTCGGCTCGCCCCGAAAGCGATGCCGACATTGCCGTCGTCTTGAGTGCGTTCTCGGGCTCGGCTCTGGACGAGAAGATGCGGCTCGTTGATCTCGCCTTCGATGCGCTCACGGACCATGGCCTGATGATTCAGCCCTGGCCCTTCACGCGCGCAGAATGGCTGGCCCATCAGGACGGGGCGCGCTTCGCCGGGCTGTTGCAGGCTGCGCGGCGGGACGCGGTGCCGCTGGTGCCTGCAGCATGAGACCGCATCTCGATAAGGCGAGACAGTCCTTGCGTTCGGCGGAGTTGCTCCTCGATGCCGGGGACTTCGACGGTGCGGTGAATCGCGCCTATTACGCCTGCTATGATGCGGCGCGAGGCAGCATCGAGACGGTGGCCGGCGTCGATACGGCCGAAGTCAAGACACATGCCGGGCTCATCCGGCTGTTCAATCTCGCCATCGTTAAGGCAGGCCATCTGCCCCTAGAAATCGGCCGGCTGATCGGGCGGGAGGAACAGTTGCGGCTGTTCGCTGACTACGGCGATGGCGTCCAGCATCGGGCCGAAGCCGATCTCGCCGTCCAGCAGGCCAGGGACTTCGTTTCGGCCTGCATCACCCTCATCGAAGATAAGAAGAAGAATCCATGACCCCGAAGATCCGCCCCGCCGGCTCGCTCTCCGTTGCCATCAAGCTCGTCATGCTGGCGATGGTGGTGCCGCGCGTGCTGCGCTTCAAGCTGCGACGCGACGCATGAGCGCGGCCCGCATCCACCTCTTCGACACGACGCTGCGCGACGGCGCGCAGACGACCGGCGTCGATTTCTCGCTCGACGACAAGCGGGCGGTCGCCGGCCTGCTCGACCGGCTGGGCATCGACTATGTCGAGGGCGGCTATCCCGGCGCCAATCCGCTCGACACCGCCTTCTTTGCCGAAAAGCCGACGAAACACGCGAAATTCGCCGCCTTCGGCATGACCAAGCGGGCCGGGCGCTCGGCCGCCAACGACCCCGGCATCGCCGCGCTGCTGGAGGCGAAGGCGGATGCGATCGTCTTCGTCGCCAAGAGCTGGGACTACCATGTCCATGTCGCGCTCGAGATTTCGCTCG
>OGCL01002579.1_pt1 | contig 12323 bp, 10 predicted proteins | sample 1570041 | NCBI WGS metagenome assembly OGCL01 (sample SAMN06266162, study PRJEB24511) | hot springs metagenome | isolation source: Hot spring water | place: South Africa: Limpopo | collected 2015-06-22 | reverse complement strand
CTTGCGGCAATCGAACGCGCATGTTCGCAAACCCTGGGTTCAACGCTGCTTCAGACCGCGCGCGAGCAGGTAGGTTTCGCTCGATTTGTCGCGCGACGCGGCGGGCTTGCGCACGCTGACCGTCGTGAAGGTCTTCTTCAGCGCCTCGACGAACTGGCTGTACCCGCTTCCCTGGAAGACCTTGACCAGCAGCGCACCGCGCGGCTGAAGGCCCTCGCGAAGTAGCGCCTACTTGGCGTGGCCGCCGTGGCTGCCGTGCGCCCCGGCGACCGGCTGGACCTTGACGTGGACCGTCACCTCGCCGGCCTTCTCGAAACGCAGCGTCATCGGAAAGCTGTCGCCTTCGCCGAGCGGCGCCTTCAGGCCGATGAACATGATGTGCAGGCCGCCGGGTTTCAGTTCCACGGTTTTATCCTTGGGCAGCGGGATGCTCTCCACTTCGCGCATCACCATGACGCCGCCGTCCATGTGCATGGTGTGCAGCTCGAAATGCGCGGACACCGGGCTGCTGCCGCCCACCAACATCAGGTCGGCATCGGCGGTCAGGCGCATGAAGCCGCCGGCCACCTTTTGGCCCGGCGCGGTGGCGCGGGTCCAGGGGTCGTCGACACGGACCCCGCTGGCGCACGCGGGCGCGGTCAGCAGGGCGGCGAGCAGGGCCAGCGGCGCGGCGGCGATCGGGAAACGGTTGAGTCGCATGCGGGTACCTTTCGTGCGGAAGTGAAAGAGGACGTCAGAACTTCACGTTGACGCCGGCGTAAAGCGAACGGCCGGGGCCGGGGACCGCGGTGCCCCAGCGCGGGATCGTGGGGTTGAACGTCATTGTGCTGCCCTGCCCCATGTAGGCGCCACCATTGGGCAGGTCATAGCGTTTGTCGAACAGGTTTTCCACGCCGAAGTCCAGACGCACCTGTTTCCAGGCGTAGCTGCCGCGCAGATTGACCAGACTGTAGCCTGACGTGTCGATTTCGTTGCGCACGTCGGAACCCCGGGTCTTGCCCTTCACCATCACCAGTTCGACGGCATTGTCCCAGCCACCCAGTTTGTGCGTCAGCGCGAGTTTCGAATTGAGCGGCATGATGTTGTACAGCCCGTCGCCCGTGTCGCGGTTCTTGCCGTGGGTGTAGTTCAGCAGGCCTTTCAGGCCGAACTCGCCGAAACCGGTGTTGGAGAGCGGCAGCTTGCCCGAGAGATCGAGGCCGTGGATGCGGGCCGACTGGTTCATGAACTTGAGCACGGCGAACTGATTCTCCGGGAGAGCCGTCGTGCGCGGCGCATTGGTCGCGGCATCCCAGCGCACCGCATCGATATAGTCGGACACACGGGTGTAGTAGGGCGTGGCCTTGAACTCCCAAGCGCGATCGACGGCATGCCAGTCGAAGGTGACCGAGAGCGTGTTGGCCTTTTCCGGCTTGAGGTTGAGGTTGCCGATGTAGCCATTGCCGTCGCCGACCCAGTTGACCATCAGCGCGGCCATCTGCCAGGTCGACCAGGCATAGCGCTCGTGCAGGTTGGGCGAGCGGGTCTTGCGGGCGAAGCCGAATTCGATGTCCTGCGTCGGGCTCACGGTGTATTTCGCCAGCAGCGTCATGTCCCAGTTGTGATCGGTCTTGCTGCGGTCGGCGTTGTTGAAATTGGCGGCATCGCGCGTCTGGTTACCCGGGCCGGCAGGTGCGGGATTGGTCGGGAAGGTGTTCAGGTTGTAGCCATGCACCATGCCGGCATCCATATTGACCTGCTCGTAGCGCAGGCCGGCCAGCGTCTGCCATTGCAAGGAAATTTTCTTTTCCCACTCGCCGAACAGCGCCGTCCGTTCGCGCTCGCCGTTGCGGATGTTCCAGAAGGTGTTCGGCCACATGCCGCCGCCGGAGGGCGGCCACCAGTCGTCGAGCTTATACATCTGATACTCGCCGCCGACGCGCAGCAAATCTTGCTGGGTCAGATTGATGTCGGCTTTGGCGCCGAGCCCGGTCGTTTTGCTGGCGGTGTACATCGGCATGCCCCAGGCGCAGGTCGCGCTCATCGGCGAGCAGAATGCACCATTGCCGGAGCCGCCCACCCCGGCCGGTCCGCCTGAACCTGCCGCGTAGTAGTAGCGCTTGTCGGCGCCGAAATCCATGAAGTGATCGACCTTCTCATGGTAGGCGCGCGCTTCGAACAGCCCCCAGTCGAATTGGCCGAGGTAGCGCAGATTCAGGCGGCTTGCTTCGTTGTCGAGCATGTCCATGCGCTGGTTCGGATAGAGCTGGTAGGGCAGGTCCTGATAACCGAGCTTGGCTTCGACGAGATGCTTGCCGCCCCTGAAGGCGAGGCCGAGGGTGTGGTTGCGCGTTTCATACGCGGTGGAAGCCACTTCGTCGAGCGGCAGGGTGTGGCCGATGCGGCCGGTGACGGTCGGGCTGACGGCCGAACGGTAAATCGCCTCCTTGAAATTGCCGCCGGCCTTGTAGTTGTCCGACTTCGCGGTCGCGCCGGTGTAGCTCACGTTGAAGGATTCCGTGGCATAGGCGGCCGAGAGATTTCCGCCGTAGGCATTGCCGTTGCTGCGGTAGAAGGCGCCGACCTCGCCCTGGAAGAGGCTGCCCTGTCCCGGTTTGGCAAAGACCGGCTTGGCGGAGTTGACGACGATGCTGCCGCCGATCGAATCGCCGCCGACGCTGACGGGGGAAATGCCGGCCCAGACCTTGATCGATTCGACCTGGGTCGGATCGATGTAGGAAAGCGCCGGGTTCATGTGGTTCGGGCAGGAAGCGATCAGGTCCATGCCATCGACCTTGACGCGAATGCGGTCGTCGGCGAGACCGTGGATGATCGGCAGACTGGAAACCCCGCCGGCGCCTTGCAGGCTGACGCCCGGCACGTCGCGCAGCAGGCTCGCGGTGTCGCTCGTGGCGGAACGCAGGCTTTGCAGCGTCGCGGCAGGCACGGCGGCGGCGCCGGCTTCCTCTTTCTCGGCGCGGATGACGATTTCGCCGAGGGCGGTATCGGCGGCGAGCGCCCCCCAGGGCAGGGCGGCGATGGCGGCGGCGATGGCAGCGCGCTTGAGGTGCATGTGAATCTCCGACTTTGGCTATGAAGCCGGCGATTCTAGGAACGCGCTCTCGCGTTGCCGTGCGGCATGGTGCCGCATGCGACCATCGGTCGCAGTGCTTGTTCAGCCCACCAGTTTTTGCATCACGAGGAAGTAGCGCAGCCCCTGCCAGAGGGTCGAGACGCCCAGCGCGATCACGGTGAGCGCGGCCGCCTTGAGCAGCCAGCCGCGCAGGCGCGGGCCGAGCTTGCCGAATAGCACCGAGGCGGAGGGCATCGCCGGCAGGGTGCCGGCGCCGAAGGCGAGCATCAGCAGCATGCCCTCCGGCGGGCTCGGCGCGGTGGTCGCCTGCACGGCCATCGCCATCGTCATCGAGCAGGGCATCAGGCCGTTGATCGCGCCGCCGATCAGCGCGCCGACGACCGGGCCTTTCCGCGTCGCGGTCATGAACTGCTTGCGCAGCCAGGCGAGCGGCGCGAAGCCATACGCATTCCGTATCGGCGCGAGGCCGAGCAGGTCGAAGCCGAGCACGATGACCACCGCGCCGGCGACGATCTGCAACACGCCCTGCGCGAGGCCGAGCCGGCCGGTGGAGACGAGCACCGCGCCGAGCGCGGCGGCGAGCAGGCCGACGCCGGCATACACGGCGATGCGCGCGGCGTGGTAGGCGAGAAAAGCCGCCAACGGGGCCGTCCTGCCGGCGCCGACTTTCATGAAGAAGGCCGACACCAGCCCGCCGCACATGCCGAGACAATGGCCGGCGCCGAAGAGGCCGGTCAGGAAGGCGAGCCAGCAGGAAAATTCGGTGGCGAGGTGTAAGTGTTCCAGGTCGATCCCTTTGCGGTGGGCGCGACATTTTGCCCGATTATCCGGCGCGGGATATTTTGTTAGCCTGCCGGCCTTTCATGATGCGAGCCTCGGTAACATGACGACAGGAATGCTCGAACCTCGGGATGTCGACGCAAACAGGGTGTTGGTCGTCGACGACAACGAAGTCTTCCTGAGCACGCTGGAGAGAAGCCTGCGGCGCAGGGGACTGGCGGTCGCAACGGCCGCCAGCGCGGAAGAGGCGATGCGGCGAGTCCGGGAGACCTGCCCCGCCCGCGTCGTGCTCGACATGAATCTCGGCAGGGAATCCGGCCTGCAACTGATCCCGCGCCTGCTGGACTTCGCGCCGTCGATGCGGATCGTCGTGCTGACAGGCTACGCGAGCATCGCCACCGCCATCGAGGCGATCCGGCTGGGGGCGGCGAACTACCTGCCCAAGCCGGCGGATGTGGACGAGATTCTGGTTGCGTTCGATCCCGCGCCGCGAACGCAAGCGAACGATTTGTGCGCGCCGCCGCCCGCGCCCATGACGGTGCGGCAGATGGAGTGGGAGCACCTGCAGCGCATCCTGTTGGAGCACGACGGCAACATCTCCGCGACCGCCCGCGCACTCGGCCTGCATCGCCGTTCCCTGCAACGCAAGCTCCGCAAACACGCACCCGCGTGAGACAAGACGTCGCGCGACAAACCGTCGCGCGACGCTGAACCGCATTTATTAATTTTTGATCTGAAGCAAGAATGCGCCCCGCGATGCAGACGGTCGGCGATGCCGTCGCGCGCCAACCGCTGCGACATGCTCGCGCGGCGGCTGCATTCCGCATCCAATCGCATCCAGGAGGAGCGCTCTCATGATTGATCCCGCTGTTGTCGACCTCTCGCGGTTCCAGTTTGCCGCCACCGCGATGTACCACTTCCTTTTCGTACCCCTGACGCTGGGTTTGTCTTTCCTGCTGGTCATCATGGAGACGGCTTACGTCATGTCCGGCAAGACGATCTACCGCGACATGACGCAGTTCTGGGGCAAGCTGTTCGGCATCAACTTCGCGCTCGGCGTGTCGACAGGCCTGACGATGGAGTTCCAGTTCGGCCTCAACTGGTCCTACTACTCGCATTACGTCGGCGATATCTTCGGCGCGCCGCTGGCGATCGAGGGCCTGATGGCCTTCTTCCTGGAATCGACCATGGTCGGCCTGTTCTTCTTCGGCTGGCAGCGCCTGTCGAAGGTCGGGCATCTGGCCGTGACCGCGCTGATGGCGCTGGCCACCAACCTGTCCGCCGTGCTGATCCTGATCGCCAACGGCTGGATGCAGGACCCGGTCGGTTCGGTCTTCAATCCGGTGACGATGCGCATGGAACTCGTCGATTTCTGGGCCATCGTGTTCAACGATGCGGCGCAGGCCAAGTTCGTGCATACCGTCTCGGCCGGTTACGTGACAGGCTCGGTATTCGTGCTGGCGATTTCGTCCTGGTACCTGCTCAAGGGACGCCATCTCGACCTGGCGCGCCGTTCGTTCCGCATTGCCGCCGCATTTGGTCTTGCCTCGACCTTGTCCGTGATCGTGCTCGGCGACGAGTCCGGTTACGCGGTCACCGAGGGCCAGAAGACGAAACTGGCGGCAATGGAAGCGATGTGGGAAACGGAACCGGCGCCGGCGGGTTTCAACGTCATTGCATGGCCGAACGAGGCGAAGCAGGCGAATGACTGGTCGGTGCATGTTCCGTATGTGCTCGGACTCATTGCGACGCGTTCGACGGAAGAGACCCTGCCCGGCATCAAGGAGATTCGCGCCCAGAACGCCAAGCGCGTCGAGTCGGGCATTCAGGCCGTGATTGCCATCGAAACGATGCGCAAGGACCCGTCGGACGCCGCGGCTCGCGAGACCTTCAAGGCGCACGAGCAGAATCTTGGCTACGGCCTGCTGGTCAAGCGCCATGTCGAGGATGTGCGTCAGGCAACGCCGGAGATCATTGCCAAGGCAGCCCACGATTCCGTACCGCAGGTCGCGCCGCTGTTCTGGACTTTCCGCTTCATGGTCCTCGCCGGCGTGGTGATGCTGGCCTTGTTCGTGGCGGCGTTCTGGCACTCGGCCAGGGGAACGTTCGAACGCAAGCCCTGGCTGCTCAAGTGGGCATTCTGGACCCTGCCGCTACCCTGGCTCGCCGCGCACGCCGGCTGGTTCGTCGCCGAATACGGCCGCCAGCCCTGGACGGTGCAGGATTTGTTGCCCACCTTCCTGTCGGCATCGTCCTTGACCGCGGCTGACCTGTGGGGGTCGATCGCCGGCTTCGTCGGCTTCTACACGCTGCTCCTCGTCGCCGAGATGTACCTGATGATCAAGTATGCGCGGCTCGGACCGGGCGGCAAACCCGCTGCAGCCCGGCAACCCGCGCCGACACACGCCTGAAGGAGACTTTCATGTTCGATTACGAAACCTTGAAACTGATCTGGTGGCTGTTGGTGGGTGTCCTGCTCATCGGCTTTGCCATCATGGACGGCCACGACATGGGCGTCGGCACCCTGCTGCCCTTCCTGGGCAAGAACGACACCGAGCGGCGCATCATGATCAACACCGTCGCGCCGCACTGGGACGGCAACCAGGTCTGGTTCATCACCGGCGGCGGTGCGATCTTCGCGGCCTGGCCGGTGGTGTATGCCACGGCTTTCTCCGGCATGTACTGGGCGCTGCTGCTGGTGCTGTTCGCGCTGTTCTTCCGCCCGGTCGGATTCGATTACCGCTCGAAACTGCCCGATCCGCGCTGGCGCGCGGGGTGGGACTGGGGCTTGTTCGCCGGCAGCGCCGTGCCCGCGCTGGTGTTCGGCGTCGCTTTCGGCAATCTGCTGCAGGGCGTCCCGTTCCACTTCGACGACAACATGCGCTCCTTTTACACCGGCGGCTTCTGGGCATTGGTCATCAATCCCTTCGCCCTGCTCTGCGGCGTGGTCAGTCTGATGCTGCTGACCTTGCAAGGCGCCACCTTCCTCGCCCATCGCACGGTGGGCGATTTGCAGGCGCGCGCAGTGAAGGCGGTCACGGCGGCCGGTCTGGTCGTCGCCGTCGGCTTCGCCTTGGGGGGGGTGTGGGTGGCGCAACTGGACGGCTATGTCATCAAGAGCGCGATCGATGGCAATGCCGTGCTGACGCCCCTGATGAAGGAGGTCGAGCGCGCCCCGGGCGCCTGGCTGGGCAATTTCGTGAAGATTCCGGCGCTGTGGGTGCTGCCCGCGCTCGGCGTGGCGGGCGCGTTGGCCGCCGTCTTGCTGGCGCGCATCGGCAAGACGCTGATGGCCTTCGTCTCTTCTTCCCTGGCCTGCCTTGGCGTGATCCTGACGACCGGCGTCGCCATGTTCCCCTTCGTGATGCCGTCGTCGAGCCACCCCTCCATGAGCCTCACCGCCTGGGATGTCACCTCCAGCGAATACACCCTCAACGTGATGTTCTGGGTCGCGCTGATCTTCACCCCCATCGTGCTGGCCTACACCAGCTGGGCCTATCACGTCATGCGCGGCAAGCTCACCGACGAGTACATCGCCGCCAACGACAAGATGCTTTATTGAAAGGAAATTCGCATGTGGTACTTCGTCTGGATTCTCGGCCTTGGTTTCGCCCTCGCTTTTGCCGTGCTCAATGCGCTGTGGTTCGAAGCGCAGGAAAACGGGCAGGAGGACAAGTCCTGACCGGCTGCCGGTAGCAGGCAGGCACTTCCGGAACCGTTTCACCTCGTGGCGCCGCCCTCCTCTCTCTGGGGCGGTGCCCTTTTTCTTGGGCGTCCCCGAATGATTCTCTGCAATGGCGTCGCTTGAACAGGCGGCCGAAGCCTGGCTGTCTGCCCGTGGGCAGGGCGCGCGCCGCCACGTTTATCTCGCGGCGCTGTTTGGCAGCCTGCAGACCGTTGTCGTCATCGTGCAGATGTATGCCCTCGCGTTGGCGCTGCACGCGGCGGTCATCGAGCGATCACTGACCGCGGCGCCCGCCTGGACGCTGTGGCTCATCCCGCTGTGCGTCCTGGCGCGCGCCGCGCTGGGTCTGGCCCGCGACGAATGCGGCTTGCGCGCCGGGCAAACCGCACGGCAGATCCTGCGCGAGCAACTCCTCGATATCGCCTACCGGGGCGGACCGCTATGGAACGGTCAGATGGCCGCCGGCACGCTCAGCAGCGTGATCAACGATCAGGTGGAAGCGGTCGATGGTTATTTCGCGCGTTACCGGCCGCAACGCTTGCTGGCCGGGATTGTTCCGGTGCTGATCCTGCTGGCCGTGTTGCCGCATGGCTGGGTGGCGGCCTTGATCCTGCTCGGCACCGCGCCGCTGATTCCGCTGTTCATGGTGATGGTGGGCTGGCGCACGCGCGCCGAGCAGTCGCGCCAGATGCTCGCCATGCAGCGCCTTGGGGGCGCGTTTCTCGATCTGGTGCGCGGCATGCCGACGTTGCGCCTGTTCGATGCGCAGCGGCGCAGCCTGGACGAACTGGCCGCGCTCGGCGAAGCCTTCCGCGAACGCACGATGCGGGTGTTGCGCCTTGCCTTCCTGAATGGCGCGGTACTGGAGTTCTTCGCTTCGGTGGCGATCGCGCTCTCTGCGGTGTATCTCGGTTTCAGCCTGCTGGGCTATCTCAATTTCGGCTTCTTCGATAACGGCGCCAACTTGCAGTCCGCGCTGTTCGTTTTGCTGCTTGCCCCGGAGTTCTACCAGCCGCTGCGCGAACTGGGCGTGCATTACCATGCGCGCGCCGAAGCCTTGGCTGCCGCTATCGCGATTCGCCGCGTCCTCGACTCCCTACCCGATGAGGCCACCCATCCCGCGGAACAAGCACTGCCTGCGCCGACGGGGGCGGCCACGCTGCGCTTCGACGCGGTTGCCTTGTCCTACCGGGAGGGCGTGCCGGCGCTGGCCGATTTCGCCTTGAGATTGCGGGAGGGAGAGTGTGTCGCGCTGGTCGGTCCCAGCGGCAGCGGCAAGAGCAGCGTGCTGCGCTTGGCCGCCGGCATCGTGCTGCCAACGCAAGGCGCCGTGCACGTCGATGACCGTTCCATGATCGACCTCGACCGCCATGCCTGGCGCGAGCACATCGGCTGGATGGACCAGTCGCCGCCGCTGCTGGCAGCGTCGCTGGCCGATAATCTGCGTGCCGCGCGCATGGATGCGGATACCGCCGAATTGTGGTCGGCGCTGGCTTTCGCCGGACTTCAAGCTTGGGCCGAAGCCTTGCCGAATGGTCTCGACACGCTGCTGGGAGAAGGCGGTCGTTTGTTGTCCGGCGGCCAGTTGCGCCGTCTGGCGCTGGCGCGACTGGCTTTACGCCGCCCGCGCCTGTTGCTGCTCGACGAACCGACGGCCAGCCTGGATGCCGCCGCCGAAACCTTCGTCGTCGAGCGGCTGGCCGTGCTGCGCGCCGGCTGCACCACCTTGCTGGCCACTCATCGACCGGCGCCATTGGTGCTGGCCAACCGGGTACTGGAACTGGCCGGAGGACGAATGCATGCGTGATCGCGCCGCGCCGCCGACCGCGCCCGTTTCCCTGTCGGCGCTACGCCCCTATCTGCAACTGCTGCCTGGCCTGCGTCGCTGGTATGGTCTCGCCCTCGTCATCGCCATCCTGACAGCGGCTGCCACATTGGGCTTGCTGGCGCTGTCTGGCTGGTTCATCAGCGCCGCGGCTGTCGCCGGACTGCTGCCGCAGACGGCGCAGGCCTTCAATTATTTCCTGCCGGGCGCCGGCGTGCGCGCCTTGGCGCTGACCCGCACTGCCGGGCGCTGGGGCGAGCGCGTGATCACCCATGAGGCCGCTTTCCGCATGCTGGCGCGCCTGCGCGTCTGGTTGCTGGGCCGGCTTCTGCCTTTGACGCCGCGGCAACTCGGCGTCCTGCACGGCGCAGAACTGCTGCATCGCTTCATGCGCGATGTCGAGCAACTCGATGGTCTGCTGCCGCGCGTCCTGCTGCCGCTTTTTGCGCACCTCGCGGTGCTGGGCGGCGGCGTATGGCTGCTGACGGCATGGGATGCCGGGTGGCCGCCGCTGGCACTGCTTGCGGGGGCGTGTGCGCTGCCCGTCGTGGCATGGTTTCTTGGCCGTTCGTCGGCCGTCGTGCTGATCGAGCGGCGCGCGCAATTGCGACGTGCGCTGATCGATGCTGCGGACGGTGTTGGCGTGCTTGCATTCAATGCGCAGGCCTGGGCCGCCTACCGGACACGGTCGCTGACTCGGGCCAAGTCTGCGATGGCGGCGCAAGCGCGGCACGACCGTCTGGCGGCGCGCCTGCGCGCGAGCGTGGTGGTCGTAGTCGGCGGCGTAGCCTGGTGGGCCTTGATCGGCCATGCGGATGCGCTGAATGGCCCGATGCTGGTCGCTCTGGTACTGCTATTGCTGGGAGTGGCTGAAATCGCCGCGCCGCTGGCCGGCGGTTTGCTTGAGTTGCCCGCCATGGCGCATGCCGCCGGGCGCATCGAGTCGCTCGCCGGCCAACGTCCGGCCATCGAGTTTCCGGCCAATGGGCTACTTCCCGCTGACGGCAGCCTGCTGATCGAGGGCGTCGACTTCGGCTGGGACGCCCACACGCCGGTTCTGAAAGACTTCTCGCTACGGGTGGACGCCGGAGAGCATGTGTTCCTCGGCGGGCCGAGCGGCTGCGGAAAATCCACGCTGGTGCAATTGCTGGCGCGTTTCGAAGCGCCATCCGCCGGCCGCATCCTGATCGGCGGCGCGCCGCTGGAAACGCTCGACGAAGCAACCCTGCGCACAACGCTGGCCATCGCTACCCAGTTCGCCTGGGCGCGCGGCGCTACGCTCGCCGATAACTTGCGTCTCGCACAGCCGTGCGCCGATGCCGCAGCAATGTGGGCGGCGCTCGAAGCTGTCGGCCTTGCCGATACTGTGAGGGCTTGGCCGGAGGGTCTTGAAACCTGGGTCGCCGAGGGCGGACAAAGCCTTTCCGGCGGGCAGTTGCGCCGTCTGGGCATAGCGCGCGCGCTGTTGCGTCGAGCGCCGCTTACCGTGCTCGATGAACCGACGGAAGGCTTGGACGAGGCGGAGGCTGAACGCATGGCGGAACGCGTGTGCGACTGGCTGCGCGCGGGTACGCTGATCTGGATTTCGCATCGACCAGAGGGGAGCGGGCGCTTTCGGCGCATTGTCGGCATGGAGTAGGAGCGGCTGCCGTCCCGCCAGCGCCGACTTCTCGAAGATCTCGCCCAGAAAAACTCGCTCCGCTCGTTTCTCCCCTCGAGGGGCCAAGAAACACTCGGGGCGGCCCTTCGTGTTTCTTGAGAGGACGGCGGGGTTGGAGATCGCGCTCAGACACCCTGCGGCAGGAAAAGCGTTGGCGGTTGCCCGGTGCAGGGGGACGAAGCCGTAATGTCGCTCACTGCTGTCCAAGATAGCCGAAACAGTGCGGATGCGCGGCATCGCGTTTCGGATCGAAACGGGCGGGAGTCGAGGCGGAAGACATGGCGACCTCGGTACGGTGTTTGGCCGTATTGCAATTGATCAGCGTTGCAGGCGCAGCGAGTTGGTGACGACGGAAACCGACGAGAGCGCCATCGCCGCCGCCGCGATCATCGGGTTGAGCCGGCCGGCCGCCGCGACGGGAATGGCGACGACGTTGTGGCCGAGCGCCCAGAACAGGTTCTGGCGGACGATGGCCATCGTGCGGCGCGAGAGGTCGATGCCGCCAGCGACGCGCGCGATGTCGCCGCCGACCAACGTGACGTCGGCCGCCTCGACGGCGATGTCGGCGCCGCCGCCGATGGCGAAGCCGACCGCCGCCGCCGCGAGCGCCGGGGCATCGTTGATGCCGTCGCCGATCATGCCCACCTTGCGGCCCTCGGCCTTGATGCGTTCGACGAGGGCGAGCTTGTCGGCCGGCGGGCAAGGGGGCGGGCGGCGCCTCGCTCACGGGTTGCGGAGTCGGCGGGGACGGCAGGAGAGGAACAACGTAATCGGCGGGGGCGACAAGGGAAGCTTCGGCAACAATCTGGCGCGGCGGCAGATTCTCGATGGGCCGCGGCTTCGGTTTGGGCTGCGGCGGGGGCTTGGGTTCTTCTTTCTTCTCATGAGGCGGCGGCGCGACGAAGTTCACGAAGTGCGTCGCCGCTTCCGTTGGAGTCGGGATCAGCCGGTGCTGCCACAGGCCCCAGAGCACCGCCGCATGCAGGACAAGGACGAAGGCAAGACCGAAAGCGCGTTCCATCCAGTCGGTTTGGAAAAAGCGCCAGCCCGCGGGCTGGCGCATGTCTGGCAAAAAGAAAACCGATGGTCAGAATTTGTAATTGACGCCGGCGTAGAACGAGCGGCCCATGCCGGGAACGGCGGCGCCCCAAGCCGGCACGCTGCCGGTCGCTGCTGCTTGGGTCGTCATCGTCGTGCCCTGGCCGACATACGCGCCGCCGTTCGGCAGGTAGTAGAGCCTGTCGAACAGGTTCTCGATGCCGAAATCGACGCGCATCCGCTGCCAGGCATAGCTGCCGCG
>OGCL01002578.1_pt1 | contig 12338 bp, 8 predicted proteins | sample 1570041 | NCBI WGS metagenome assembly OGCL01 (sample SAMN06266162, study PRJEB24511) | hot springs metagenome | isolation source: Hot spring water | place: South Africa: Limpopo | collected 2015-06-22 | reverse complement strand
CCTCGGTGAACATGAGCAGTGATCGCGCCTGCCAAGCGAGGTTCGCCCCGGTGGCGGTCGGCGGTTCCCATGTGGAGCCGGTACCTACCCTGTCCCAATGGATGCTGCTGCTACTCGGGGTACTGATCGGCGGCGCGGGTTGGCTGGGGATGCGCCGGCGCGTCGGCTGATCCGTTCGTTTTGTCGGTCGGGTTAGGCGCGTCTTTTTGCGCCTTAACCCGACCTACTTGGCTTGATCCGTTAGTCCCACCCCAAACAGACCGGCTGAAGCCTCGACCTCCTGTCCCTCAGGAGGTCGAGGCTTCAGCCGGTCTGTTGTTCAGCGCCCCTCGGCCCCCAGGGTCAGATCCAGCGCGATCTCCTCCACCCCAAACAAAAAGCCGCTGCGGCGCACCCGCACCCGCACCACCTCCCCCGGCGGGCGATCCAGCAGGGCGATCTTGAGATCCGCGTAATGGGCGATGGGCTGGCCGGCCAATTCCAGGATCCGATCCCCCTTGCGCAACCCCGCCTTGGCCGCGGCGCCGCCGGCGATCACCTCTTCGATGGTCACCCCCCCGCCGTCCGGGGCCGGCTCTTGCAGCGCTACCCCCAAGATGCCGGCCGGCGGTAGTTGCGCCTGGCCGGTCAGCAACAGATAGTCCGCCACCCCAGGCGCCAGCTCCACCTGCCCCGCCGGCAGCACCACCCGCTGCGCGGCCTGTTGCGACACCGGCAGCCGGCGCGTCAGCCGGTTGGGGATGCCGGAGCGGTACATCAGATGGCCGCTGCCGGCCAGGATCACCAGTTGGGTGTCCGCATGGGCCTCCAGGAACTCCGCCGCCCGCTGCGCCATGCCCTCGTCCCACAAGAGCTGCACCTCCAAAAAGCGCTGAAAGTCCTGCTGCCCCTGGTGCGGGTGCTGGGCGAAGATGTCGCGTAGGCGCGCCTCATAGGCCTGGTCGCTACGGTCGATCTCCTGGGGCAGTTGGGCCTTTTCGGCTTCGTCCAGGCCCGCGATGCCCCGCTTCGCCACCCGTTCCGTGAGTTCCTTCGGCAGATTGAGGGCGATCACCGGCAGCCCCTCTGCCCGGGCGAATTCCAGGATCGGCCGATAGAGTCGGAAGTCGTAACGCCACCGCGAATACCATTCCGTGCGCACCAGGAACTCCCGCTCGTCGATGCGCCTGGCCAGGTAATCGTCCAGCACCGGCTGAAAGGGCTGCTGGATCATCTCCAGGCCGATGGCGAGGCGCGGATTGCGCTGGCGTAGGGCGCGCAGGATCGCCAGTTGCTGGAGGTGATGGGCATAGTCGGTATGGGACTCGCCCACATACACCACCCGCTGCTCCGCCAGCTGCGGGATCAGCTCGTCGAGGGGCGGCATCTGACGCACATCCAGCAGGCGCGCCACCGGCACGCCCACGGTTGCCGACGGGGCGGCGGCCTCCTGGGCCTGGCCGTTCCCCGCCAGACAGCCGAGGACCGCGAGCAGCAGGGGGGCGAGGGGGGAGGGGGTTGGCTTCATGGGGAAAATCTCTTTTGTCACCTATTGGATAATAAGGCCGCTTGGATAATAAGACCGCGCCGGCCATCCGCCACGAGGTTACCACATTCATGGCGTCGTACCATCGACTCCCGTTCGCTTCGCCGCTGTTTCGGCGTGCGCCGGACTTCACCTTGACAGCCACGGGGAGCGGGGAGATACTTCGACGGGGGGAGGGCCTGGATCATGGTTTCGGCCGGCGGAGCCTGGAGTCCAAAAGCAAGGCCTTTGGACGCCGCAAAAGTTACGCGCTTCGCGCTACGCTTTTGCACTCCAGCCGCACGGGCGGCCGAACGACGATCAAGGCCTCCGTCCGCTACAACGTCATCGGCGCCAACGGCGCCGCCGAACGGGAACGCAGCTACAACGCCGTGGCCGAGCGCCTGGCCAAGGGCGAGCTTCAGCAGCTCGGCCCCACGCTCCAGGCGCCGCGCGGCGTTTACGTCGAAGACCGCGCCTTCCGCGCCGCATTTGCCGAAAAGGCCATTCGCACCACCGACGCCCGCAACAACCGGGTGGTGCGATTCCTCCTCTGCGGGCTGGAAAAACATCTCTCCGGCCAGGATCACAGCTTCACCAGCGACGCCTTCAACATCGAGCACATCCTGCCGCAAAACGCCCCGGATGGCTGGGGCGGCTTCAGCAACGAAGAGGCCGAGGCCCTGGCCTACCGGCTGGGCAACATGACCTTGATGCAGGCGAGCGCCAATCGCGACGCCGGCAACCAGGAATACCCCGCCAAGCGCGAGGCCTACCGCCGAAGCGGATTCGCCATCACCCGCCGGATCGCGGAGGAGAGCGCAGAATGGACCCCAGAACGCATTGTCGAGCAGCAAAGCTGGATGGCCGACCAGGCCGCCTCGATCTGGCGGATCGCCCAATTGAGCTGAGCGCCCCATGAGCCGGAAACCAACCATGGAAATGAACCGCTCCGGCAGCGGGTCGAAGAGCGCACCCCGTTCACCGTAGAATGGGCGCTTGTTTGAAAGAGGAAAGCCCCTCTCATGAGTCGCATCAAAATCCAGGAAATGCAGTCGTGTATATAACTAACATAGCACTGAAAGATATTCGTGGATTCGCGGACCTGGATTTCGATCTCAAGCGTCCCGATGGCACCTACGCGGGTTGGACCGTTTTCACCGGCGACAACGGCTCCGGCAAAAGCACCTTGCTCAAGGCCATTGCCGTCGCATTGACGGGCCGGGATACGGCGCGCGCGCTGCAACCGAGTTTTCACCGCTGGATTCGGGAAGGCCGACATGAGGCCGCGGTTGAGCTTGGCATATCGCCGGTCGCGGACGACGATGGCTTTTTCGAAGGAGGACGAGTCACCGAAAAGATGTTTCGCGCCCGCATCGCCTGGAAGAACGGCCAAAAGGAACCGCAGATTGAGGCGTCTCTGCCGACGGGGATCACCCGCAAGAACTATGCAACGCCGCAACGAAGCCTCTGGTCGCCGGACGCCAAGGGCTGGTTTTCCTGTGGTTACGGACCCTTTCGCCGTGTCTTCGGGGCCTCGCCCGAGGCCATGCGCCAAATGGTGGCCCCCGCCACCGAACGCTTCGTCACCATGTTTCAGGAGGCCGCCTCGCTGGCCGAGGTGGACCAGTGGCTCCGCACCTTGAGCCACAAGGCGCTGGAGGAGAAATCGGGGGCCAAGGAGCAGCTCGCGCTGATTCTCGAAGCGCTCCGCGACGAATTGATGCCGAACCAGATTACCGTGGATCGCATTGATTCCGATGGGTTATGGCTCAAGGACCGCAACGGACTCCAGTTGTCCTGGAGCGAGATGAGCGACGGTTACCGCGCGGCCCTTGCGCTACTGACCGACATCCTCCGCCACCTGATTAATTCGTATGGACTGGCCGGGCTCACGGATCGCGATGACCAAGGCCGGCTCTATTTCAAGCGCAGCGGCGTCGTCCTAATCGACGAGATCGACGCCCACCTGCATCCCGAATGGCAGCGCCAGATCGGCTTCTGGCTCAAGCGCCACTTCCCGAACATCCAGTTCCTCGTCACCACCCACAGCCCGATTATTTGTCAGGCGGCCGATCCCAACGGGCTGTTCGTGTTGCCCGAGCCCGGCAGCGAAGACCAGCCGCACCCGCTGAGTCATGACGAGTACAAAAGGGTCATTGCCTCCCGGCCCGACACCATCCTGCTGACCTCGGCCTTTGGGCTACAGAATACCCGCTCGCCCAAGGCCGTCGAGGCGCGGGCGCAATACGCCCGGTTGAAGGCGAAGGAGCGCTCCGGCGCGGCGCTCACCGGCGACGACCGGCGGCGGATGCAACAGCTGGAGCTGTTTGCGCTCACGGACGAGGAGCCCTGATCGATGCGCCGGGTCCATCGTCCGCCGCTGCCCGCTAGGCTGCAGAGCTACCTGGACCGCCGGGCGGAGGCGACCGCCGGCGCGGCGGATGTCGAACGCGCCTGGAAAGCGGCGCGTCAGACCCGAGCCCTGGCCACCGTCGTCGCCATCTTGCAGTCGATGATGGGAGCGCGCCAACGCTGCATGTATTGCGTGGACTCCCACGGCAGCGACATCGATCACTTCTGGCCCAAGGCGACCTATCCGGATCGCGCATTTCGGTGGCCCAACATGCTGCTGTGCTGTACCCAGTGCGGACGATTCAAAGGCGACCGCTTTCCGTTGTCCAATGCCGGCCAGCCGATGCTGGTGGACCCGAGCGTCGAGGATCCCTGGGAGCATCTGGATTTTGACCCGGACACGGGCAACCTCACCGCCCGTTATGACGCGACCGTCGGAGCGCCATCGCCCAAGGGGCAACGCACGGTGGAAATCCTTCGATTGGATCAGCGCGAAGGCATGGCGGCGGGCTACCAGAAAACCTATTGGCGGATCCTGGGCCTCGTGCGCAAGGCCCTGGAGCAAGACGCCTTCGACACACTGGGACTTGCGCAAGCGCTGACGCAGGCCGATGACCACGGCCTGCTGGGCTGGTGTTTCGGCCCGGTTGGGGGGCGTCTTGAACCCTTCGCGGAATTGCGCCGCCGGGCGCCGGATGTCTGGGAAGCCTGCACGGCGCGGATGCATTGAGATGATTGAATTATCTCTTGACCAAATGGGAGTGACATGAGCCATCCCCAGATCCCACGAAGCGATGCCTTGGAGGCGCTGGCCGGGCGGATCGCCGAGATCGTCCAGCGGGCGCGCAGCCATGTGCGGCAAAGCGTCAATCAGGCAATGGTGGAGAGTTATTGGGAGATCGGCCGCCTGATCGTGGAGCGCGAGCAGCAGGGAGAGGCCCGCGCGGCCTATGGCAAGCGGCAACTGGCAGAGCTGGCCGAGCGACTGACGGTGCAGTTCGGAAGAGGCTTCGATGAGCGTAACCTGAGAAATATGCGACTGTTTTTCCAGTATTTCCCAATTCGGAACGCAGTGCGTACCGAATTGAGCTGGACGCATTACCGCACCCTGCTGCGCGTGGAAAACCCGGTCGCGCGCGACTGGTATCTGCGCGAAGCCATTAGCCGGAACTGGAGCAGCCGCGCCCTGGATCGGCAAATCGGCGTGCTCTACTACGAACGCCTGCTCGCCAGCAAGGAAAAGTCCGTCGTCGAAGCCGAGGCAAGAGAGAACACCGCGCCCTTGGCCGAAACCGCGAAAGACTTTCTGCGTGACCCTTACGTGCTGGATTTTCTGAATCTGAACGCCAGCCGCTTTCTGGAAAGCGATCTGGAACAGGCCATCATGGACAACCTGCAACACTTCCTGCTGGAACTGGGGCGGGGCTTTGCCTTTGTCGCACGCCAGCGGCGCGTGAGTTTCGCCGATGAGGACTTTTATCTCGACCTGGTGTTTTACAACTACAAGCTCAAATGCTTCCTGCTGGTGGACTTGAAGCTGGGCAAGCTCACCCATCAGGACATGGGGCAAATGGACACCTATGTGCGCCTTTACGACGAACGGATCAAAGGCGCGGACGACAACCCCACCATTGGCCTGGTGTTGTGCAGCGAAAAAAGCGAGGCCGTGGTGCGCTACTCCGTACTGGCGGAGCAGCAGCAACTGTTCGCCGCCAAGTACCTGCCCTATCTGCCGAGCGAGGCGGAGCTAAAACAAGAACTGGAACGTGAGCGCGAACAGGCCCTGCTTAGGTTGGCGCAGCAACGGGAAGCCCAAAAATGACCCAAAGACAAAAACTCGAACTCACCTGGATCGGCAAGGAGAAGCGGCCCAAGCTGGAGCCGCGCATTCTGCTCGAAGACCCTTCGATGTCGTATCACGCCAGGCATCGCGTGTCGGACCAGGACCTCTTCGACAACCGGCTGATCTTCGGCGACAACCTGCTGGCGTTGAAGGCCCTGGAGCAGGAGTTCACCGGCAAGGTGAAGTGCGTCTTCATCGACCCGCCCTACAACACCGGCAGCGCCTTCACCCATTACGACGACGGGCTGGAGCACTCCATCTGGCTGGGGCTGATGCGCGACCGGCTGGAGATCATCCGGCGGCTGCTGGCGGAGGATGGGTCGCTGTGGATTACGATTGATGACAACGAATGCCATTATTTGAAGGTGCTGTGCGATGAGGTTTTTGGGCGGTTGAACTTCGTTGCGAACGTAATTTGGGAGAAGGCAGACTCGCCACGCAATTCGGCTAGACAATTTTCGACAGACCACGACCATCTTCTGATTTTTTCAAAGAATCCTGAATGGGTTCCGAAAAAGCTACAGAGAACGGAGAAAGCGAACTCGATTTACAGCAATCCCGACAACGATCCACGAGGGCCGTGGCTTCCGGGAGATCCTTATGCAAATAAGCCTTACTCCAAGGGGCTATATTCGATCCAAGGACCAACTGGCCGACTATTCTCCCCACCGCCGGGCCGCTATTGGCGAATTTCAGAAGAGAAGTTAAGGGAGTTGGATGCAGAGGGGCGGATATGGTGGGGGCCAACTGGTTCGGCTCGCCCTAGTATCAAGCGTTATCTATCCGAAGTTGGGGACCTGGTTCCGCGAACCTTGTGGAGCAAAAATGATGTTGGAAGTAACCGCACCTCAAAAAATGAAATGCGCGCTCTATTTCCCGGCGATAGTTCCTTCGATACGCCCAAGCCAGAGAAATTAATCGAGCGCATCATCAGTATTGCCACCAACCCCGGCGACCTCGTCCTCGATTCCTTCGCCGGCTCCGGCACCACCGGCGCGGTGGCGCACAAGATGGGCCGCCGCTGGATCATGGTGGAGCTGGGCGAGCACTGTCACACCCACATCATCCCGCGCCTGAAGAAGGTCATCGACGGCGCGGACCCGGGCGGCATCACCGAGGCCGTGGGCTGGCGTGGCGGCGGCGGCTTCCGCTACTACCGCCTCGCCCCCACGCTCATCGTCAACGACCGCTGGGGCAATCCGGTCATCAATCCCGAATACAACGCCGCGATGCTGGCCGAGGCCCTGGCCAAGCTGGAGGGCTTCACCTACGCCCCGTCCGAGACCCTCTGGTGGCGGCACGGCCACTCCAGCGAGCGGGATTTCATCTACGTCACCACACAGAACCTCTCCGCCGAACAGTTGCAGGCCCTGGCCGACGAGGTGGGCGGCCATGAAGGAGATGCCATCTCTTCGAGAGATGGCATCTCCGGCACGGGTTTGCACCGCCAAGGGGCGGGGGGCGCAGGCGCTTCCTTGCTGGTTTGCTGTTCGGCCTTCCACGGCGTCACGGCGGAACAGGCCGCCGAGCGTTGGCCGCATCTGACCCTGAAGAAGATCCCCAAGATGGTGCTGGCCCGCTGCGAATGGGGCCACGACGACTACAGCCTCAACGTGGCCAATCTGCCGCTGTTGGCGCCCAGCCCGCCCCCGCCGGCAGGCGAGGGGGGAAGGGCTCGGCGGGTGAATCCGGCGCAAGGCAGCCTGTTTGGAGAAGAATCGTGAATATCGAATCTCTGCAACGGCGTATTCGCCTGGGCGAGGACTCGACCCTGAAACTGAAGAGGCTGCTGCTGCGCGACGATGGCAAGACCGTCGAGCCTCATGCCGACGGCTTGTCCGATGAGTTGGCGGCGCTGGCCAATGCCAAGGGGGGCACTTTGATTCTGGGGGTGGATGACAAGACGCGGGAGGTCGGCGGCATTCCCCTGGAACATCTGGATCGCGTGGAGGCCTGGTTGACGGCCATTTGCACCGACCGCATCAAGCCGCCGCTGGATATATCGACCCGCCATATCGAACTGCCCGACGCCCAGGGTCTGCCGCGGCCGGTGATTGTGGTGGAGGTGCCGCACAGCCTGTGGGTTCACCAAAGCGCGAACGGCTATTTCCGGCGTGTGGGCCACGCCAAACGCGAGCTTGCCCCGGATGTCTTGGCGCGGCTTTTCCAGCAGCGCAGCCAGGCGCGCATGATCCGTTTCGAGGAGCAGATCGTGCCGGGGGCGGAAGTGACCGATATCGATCCCTTGTTGATTCGGCCCCTGTTGCGCCCGGATGAGGGAACGCCGGAGCAACAGTTGCGGCGATTGCATTTGCTCGTCGATGCCGATGGGCGACTTGCCCCCACCGTGGCGGGGGTGCTGCTTTGCACCCTCGAACCCCAGCGCTGGCTGCGCAATGCCGAGATCATTGCCGCCGCCTATACCGGCCTGAAAAACGATGCCGACGATCAAATCGACGCGAAGATCATTGGCGGCCCCTTGGATCGGCAGATTTGGGATGCGCTGCATTTTGTCCGGCGCAATATGCGCACCCCGGCAAGAAAGCCACTCGGACGCATCGATTTCCCGCAGTACAGTATCCGCGCCGTCTTCGAGGCCATCGTCAACGCGGTGGCGCATCGGGATTACTCCATCTATGGCGGGCGAATCCGTCTGTTCATGTTCGACGACCGCATCGAACTCTATTCGCCCGGCGCGCTGCCCAATACAATGCAGGTAGAAACCATGAGCACGATGTCGCTCCCCAGAAACGATGTCCTTTGCAGTCTGTTCGCGAACTATTATCCGGTTCAGGAGATGGGGCTGGGTCGCAATACGCTGATGGATCGGCGGGGAATGGGGGTGCGGATCACGCTGGATGAAAGCGAACACCTCTCCGGCAGGCGGCCTGTTTATGAAAATCTCGATGACATGGAATTGAAATTGACCATTTTTGCCGCCTCGCCTCCGCCGGAAAAGGGTGCAGTATGAACAGCCGCGTTCTGCACCATATCTCCGGCCGACTCTCGCTGCGGCCGCCGCAGGCGGAATCGCTGAGCCGGCTGGCCACCGCGATCGACGCCGCGCCGGAGATGCTGCAACCGGGCGGCGACGCGGCGGCGATTCTCGCCACCTTGAAGGCCGAGTTTCCCACCTTGCAGGAGTTCGAGCGCGAGTTCCCCTCGCTCTGCTTCGCCCTGGCCACGGGCGTCGGCAAGACGCGGCTGATGGGGGCCTTCATCGCCTATCTGCATCTGGCCCACGGCATCAACAACTTCTTCGTGCTCGCGCCCAACCTGACCATCTACAACAAGTTGATCACGGACTTCACCCGCAATACGCCCAAGTATGTCTTCAAGGGGATCGCCGAGTTCGCCCAACAGGCCCCGCTGATCATCACCGGCGATAACTACGACCAGACCGGCGCGGCGGTGGATGAGGGTGCGCTCGGCCTCGGCCACGACGTGCGAATCAATATCTTCAACATCGCCAAGATCAACTCCGAGGTGCGCGGCGGCAAGGAGCCGCGCATCAAGCGAATGAGGGAGGTGCTGGGGGACAGCTATTTCAATCACCTGGCCAATCTGCCCGATTTGGTGTTGTTGATGGACGAGTCGCACCGTTACCGCGCCCAGGCCGGGATGCGGGCGATCAACGAGCTGAAGCCCCTGTTCGGCCTGGAGGTGACCGCGACCCCCTTCGTCGAATCCAGCCGGGGACCTGTGCCGTTCAAGAACCTGGTGATGGATTACCCGCTCTCGCGGGCGCTAGAGGATGGCTTCGTCAAGGAGCCGGCGGTGGTCACCCAGCGCAACTTCTCCGCCGCCGCCCATACGCCGGAGGAGATCGAGAAGACCAAGCTGGAAGACGGCGTGCGGCTGCACGAGACCACCAAGGTGGAGCTGCTCACCTACGCCCGCGAAAACGGCGTCCATCCGGTCAAGCCCTTTCTGCTGGTGATCGCCCGCGACACCATCCACGCCGGGCAACTGCTGGCGCTGATGGAGTCGGACGCCTTCTACGAGGGGCGCTACCGGGGCCGGGTGATCCAGGTGGATTCCAGCCGCACCGGCGCGGAAGAGGAGGAGATGATCACGCGCCTGCTGGCGGTGGAGCGCGTGGACGAGCCGACCGAAATCGTGATCCACGTCAATATGCTCAAGGAGGGCTGGGATGTGACCAACCTCTACACCCTCGTGCCGCTGCGCGCCGCCAACGCCCGCACGCTGATCGAGCAGAGCATCGGCCGCGGCCTGCGCTTGCCCTATGGCAAGCGCACCGGCGTGGCGGCGGTGGACCGCCTAAACATCGTGGCCCACGACCGCTTTCAGGAGATCATCGACGAGGCCAACCGGGGCGATTCGCCCATTCGCCTGAAGCAACTCATCCTCGACGCGCCGGGCGAGGACGACCGGAAGCTGAGCGTACAGGTGGAGTCCGGGGCCGCGGCCCGGCTGGGTTTGACCGAGATGCCGCTGGCGCGGCCCGTGGCTTCGGAAGGAGCGGCCGTCGCCGCGCCGCCGCCGCTGTTCACCACCGAGGTCGAGCGGCAGGCCGCACGCATGGTGATGGAGGTGATCGGCCAATATGAGGTCAAACCCGACCTGACGCCTACCCGCGGGGCGCTGTTGCGGCCGGAGGTGCAGCAGGCCATTCTGACCGAGGTGGCGGAGCGACTGAGGCCTTTGCAGGGGGATCTGCTGGCGGGCGTTGATGAATCCATTCCCGCCCTTGATCTGCCCGCGGTGGTGGCCAGGACCACCGAGGTTCTGGTGCAGCAGGGCATCGACATCCCCCGCATCGCCGTCGTACCCGCCGGCGAAGTCACCACGGGATTTCATCCCTTTACGCTGGACCTGAGCGGTCTTCACCTGCAACCGGGGCGCCGCGAGATCGTCGGCCAGATGCTGCGCACCCACGAGCAGTTCACCCTGGCCGCCGAGATGGGCCTGCGGGAGCAGCGCCCGGAAGATTACATCGTCCATGCCCTGGTGGACTTCGACGACATCGACTACTTCACCCATGCCGAACTGCTCTACGACCTTGCCGGTCAGATGGTGCGTCACCTGCGGGGCTATCTCTCCGAGGATGAGGCCATCAGCGTGCTGGATCGCGATCGCCGCCTGATCGCCCGCGCCATCCACGCGCAGATGATGAATCACTTCTGGGAGGAGGCGACCGAATACGAGGTGCGGGTCAGTCGTGGCTTCACCGAACTCAAGCCCTGTAACTACACCGCCACGGCGGGGCAGACCGCCCATCATTTCCGGGAAACGTTGGCCGAGCCGGGCCGCATTAAGCAAATGCTGTTCGGCGGCTTTGAGCGCTGCCTCTATCCGCTACAAAGGTTCGACTCGGACACCGAACGGCGCTTCGCCGTGCTCCTGGAGCGCGACGCCTTGAAGTGGTTCAAGCCGGCGAAGGGGCAGTTCCAGATCTACTACAAACTCGGCCTCGAACAGCCCGAATACATACCGGATTTCGTGGTTGAGATGGACGCGGCCAACCTCATGGTGGAGACCAAGGCGCGCGCCGACCTCGATACCCCGGAGGTCCGGGCCAAGGCCGCCGCCGCCGCGCGCTGGTGCGGACATGCCTCCGATCATGCCGCCAGCGTAGGCGGCAAGCCGTGGAAGTATTTGCTGATTCCCCACGACGAGGTCAACGAGGCGAGGCGGCTGGCGGATTTTCTGCGATTCGAGGTCGTTCCCTACGCTGGGAAAATCGGCTAACGGTAGGATGGCCGAGGCCTTGATCATCGTTCCGGCCGGTAGGGCCTGGAGTTCAAAAGTACCGCGAAGCGAAGCTTTTGGAATCACTGCAAAAATCCGCCCCTGAGGATTTGCGCGCAAGCCCCGCAGGGGCTCGGCGCAGGGATGCGCCGAGCACAAGCTACGCGCTTCGCGCTACGCTTTTGCACTCCAAGCATCCCCTGGAGTCCAAAAGCGCAGCTTTTGGACCGGTCCACGGCAAAAGCTCCGCGCTGCGCGCTACGCTTTTGCACTCCAGCCGCGCGACTGACTGGAACTATGATCAAGGCCCATTTCTTGAAGAAATGGCATCCCTAGCGAACTTTCACGGGAACTCCCTGTCCTCTGCGTTCCCGTCTTTTTTACCAGCCGGATAGCCGCCCCTTCACCTCGCCCCATAGGGCGCGATAGGCCTCGGCGGCCGCGGAGTGGGGGGCGAAGGTTTCCACGGGGGCGCGCTGTAAGCCCATGCGCTCCACGTCGCTGGCATTGGGAATGGCGCTGGCGAGCAGTTCCGGGAAGCGCGCGGGCAGCTCCGCCAGCATCTTCAGGTGCATCCCCTTGCGCCGATCCACCAGGGAAAAAAAAGGCATCAAGCGCACCCCCCCAAACTCACGCCCCTGGAAGAACTCCAGCAACTGCTCGTAGGTGCGCAGCGACAGGGTGGTGGGGATGGTGGGGATGAGCAGGGCGTCGGCGGCGCGGAAGACGTTCTCGGACACCAGCGAGATGCTCGGCGGACAGTCCAGAAACAGGTAGTCGTACTCCGTCGAGAGGGGGCGCAGCAGCTTGAGGAGCTGCTTGGCGGGCTTTTTGGCGTCGTCTAGCGCCAGGTCCAGGTTGCGGTAGGAGAAGTCCGCCGGCAGCAGGTCGAGGCGTTCGTGGTCGGTTCCCTTGATCAAGGTG
>OGCL01002577.1_pt1 | contig 12350 bp, 16 predicted proteins | sample 1570041 | NCBI WGS metagenome assembly OGCL01 (sample SAMN06266162, study PRJEB24511) | hot springs metagenome | isolation source: Hot spring water | place: South Africa: Limpopo | collected 2015-06-22 | reverse complement strand
ACCCAGATAAAATTTTACACAGACTTCCCAGTGCTCGATTTGACCGGTATCAAGATTTTCCAGTAAAAAGTCCAGTTCCCCCAGCGTGCGTTTACCATCCATGCGCTGGATACCATGCCCGATTAAGACAAATTCATGCCACCCTTCATCGCCAAGCCAAAATGCCAATAAATCCTCAAAATAATGCCCGAGTCGGGTATTGGGTCGTAGATTGAGCGCATGTTGCAGCGGGCGAGGATTGTCATCGAGTTGTAGCAGCCTAGGCCAGTAGCGTTGTAAGTGTTGTTGCCAAAAGACATCGTTCGGCAGTTCAATCGGGGGAATCATCAACGTATGACACGGGTTTGGCCAGTCTTGTACCAAAGGAGCTGAACCAATCGCAAATGCCAAGGCACGGACATGTGGTTGTTGTAACAACAGCCAAGGTTCAGGGATGTTGGGCAGCAGATCAGACATAGATCAGAGGTCGTGGCAGTTGTGCCATCAAGAGCAGTGGCGTCACTATACTGCAAATGCAGCGCAAGCTGTACTACCACAAAGCGGCGGTATGTCTCTTGATCGGAGTTTCTAAGTTGGTAATTAGTCATATGTGCCAATACCGTGTGTCAGCATGCTGTGTGACTCAGTCGGGTTTGTGTAAAACTGGATACAGTGCAGCGACGGAGCCTCTACAAATGCCAGTGTTACCCCGCGTGGATTCAGCGTATCTTGACTGTGTGTTAAGAGATGTGTGAGGCGGTATCTCCACACAAAAATCTGATGTTCACTGTTTAAATTGGAGTAAGATCATGAGCGATAAAGAGCTATATCAGCAAAAGCTACAAGCACAGCTTGATGTTTGGAAGGCAGATGCCGATAAACTCAAAGCCAAAGCGTCCGAGGCAACAGCCGATGCCAAAATCGAGTTGGACAAGCAGTTAGAGGTACTTGAGGCCAAACTTGAGGAAGGTAAAGCCAAGCTGGCTGAGTTTGCCGATGCCGGTCATGATGCTTGGGAGTCCCTTAAAGACAGTGCCGAATCGGTGTGGACATCCATCAAATCATCGTTTAGTGATGCCAAAGACAAGTTTAAGCACTGATTGAGATAGCCCAACTGCCTGACCAGTGCAGGACGAGCCGCTCAGAGATGAGCGGCTTTTTTGTGGTGCTACTTGTCTTTTTTGTGTTTCTTTTTGCGTTTTTTGGCCTCTTCTTTGCTCAACTCTAACGCACGAAAGGCCAGTGATTCCTCACGTTTTTTTTTAGATTTTTCATTTGGCTGTTCGTGTTCCTCTTCAGGAGGAAGCTGGGTTGGATCAGGTGTAGACTTGGACTTTGCCATAGTAACCTCTGTTGTAAACCATTGAACGGCTCTACATTTTCCAGTGTCGATTGTATGTAAACAAATGAATTTTTTATGAAAGTATTTTTTGTGCTGCAATTGCAAACACGCTAGCTCAAATCGTCTTAAACACCAAACCTAGTGCGTATAGCGATGCCAGATGATATAGGTGAATCGTTTGTGGGTGGTAGGTTCTGGCATGTTGGTATAACTCCAACTGGTATAAATCGAGTTATACCAGTTCTTATACCAGTTGTGCATGGTTTGGGGCGTGCTACGCTGTGCAACGTGGGGCAATAAAAAAACCCTAGAAGCTTGTGGCTGCTAGGGTTTATGTGCTGTCTCGGGCTGTCCCGTGCATAAATATGGTGCCAGAGCGGGACGCACATTAAAGATGTAAAGCCCCGTTTTAATTAGGTTTAATAGGTGTGTTAAAAATCCCATACCAACAAATATACCAACAAAATGAAAAATGCCCCCCTGTTTTGGTTGTATTGCCCTCGATGTGCTGGCCGTGCGTGATGGTTTTAGGATTGTTGGCTTTCCGATGGGTGGCAATCAATCTATGATCTATTTTTGAATCAGTCGAATGTTGGGCGGGTGTGATGGTCGTGAATCCTGATTTAGAGTTGCCGCAAGCCGATAAGCCACGGCTGGCCGATCTGTTGGCGGCTATTACGCCTGATAACTTGCCAGACGATCAGGACGATATGCCAGTCGGTGTAGAGGTGTGGTAAGGGTGTCGGGAAAATTTCCACCACCCCCAAACAAAACCGCCCACTGTGGGGCGGTTGGTGGTGTGACAGCATCAAGCCTGTTTGAGTTCGTCACGAATCACGCGCCGCATAACTTCCTCTAACGTGCCTTGCTGTAAGACTTCGCGTAGTACGCTGTTAATCTCTGTTTGGTAGCCTGTACCGTGTTCGCTGGCACGCGCCTTGAATCCCTCAATAACATCATTGTCCAGCATGATGGTAATACGGGTTTTTTGTGATTGGCTGGCGCGTAGGCGGTTCAGGTGCGGTACTTCACTGGCACGTTTGGCATTAGAAAAATCATATTCCGCTTTCATAACTGTCCCTCTCTCGATTGGTGGCTAGACGGGCTGAAATAAGCCGTATTAAATTGGCTTCTTCATCCCACACGGCATACACCACAACCAATAGGCGTTGTTTGGCAGATCGGCCTAGCAATACAAAACGCTGTTCTGTTTCGCTGTCGCCGTCTTCTTGCACAAGGGCGTACTCATCCAGTAATGCGGTTTGGGCTTCTTCAAAGCTTATACCGTGTTTGCGCTGGTTGCTGGCCGCCTTGTTGGGGTCGTAGGTGATATTCATGGTTTAAATTTATACATATTGGGTATGTATGTAAAGTGGTGGGCAGATACAAAACAAAACCGCCACGGTGGGCGGTCTGCTGTCGCTTGGCTTGCTATGAATACAACCACTGTGAAAACGATCTATACCCGTCCCATGCAAGCGGCTCGGATTCGGTCTGCTGCTGCTGTGTGAGGGGCTGGCCGTCGCTCAGGTTCACATAGTTTCGGTGGCGGTCGATTTTGATCATGCCCAATACCACCAAGCTGCGTTCAAGGTCGCGCATTTCATCGTGACTTAGGCATAAGCGGGTTTGAACCACCCTATGCCAGTCCTCCACCCGTACAAGGGCTTGAGATGGCTTATAGCCGCCTTTGATTAGCGTCTGCTGTCTACGCTCCAGCAACACGTTAAAACCAGCCAATGCCCTCGACTGGTTGGCAGTCAGTGCCACATATGCACCGGTGTGATGGGTTGGGTGTTTGGGCTGACTGGCAAGGTATGCCAGTAGGTCTGCTTTGTGGTTGCGTAGTAGGTTGATCAGGTTGGCCGGTGGCGGTTGCTGTGCTTCAAGGTGCAAGCGTTCGCCCTCGATGCTGACTTGTACACCGTGCTGTTGGGCAAGGTCGAGAATTTCACGCGCATTCATAGATCAGCACTCCACTTGTTAGGCGGGTTGTTTTCGGCTGCTTTGGCGATGGATTCAGGCTGCACCGATTGGCCGAAATGACGGGAATCAGGGGGCGGGTTTTGGGTGGTCGGATTGGTGTTGGTCGGCATGCTATCCGCTACACTTTGCACCTGTTGTCCTGTACCCTGTTTTCTATCCGCTACACCGCTACATGCCTTGTTTTGTATAGGTTTTTCACTGTTTTTATCCGCTACAGTATTGCTCTGTGTAGCGGATAAATTAGCACCTAAACCATTGATATTGCTATTTTGTAGCGGTGTAGCGGATAAATTGCCCTTTTCGGGTAGGTATCGCTTAAACGCTTCCTTGAATGAGTCCAATCCGTAACCTTTCCGAACAACTCCACCGCTACGGATGTTTTCCGGTTTGATGTTAAAGCTATCTAGCTTTTTGCCCAATTGACGGGCGGTCATGGGTCGGCCTTTGTTCCATGTTGCCCACGCTGTTTCTTCATCAGCACATAGGTATTCGAGTAGGTCGGTCGAGAAAATCCGACTTTGCCGCGTCCGATCAAACACGGCTTTGATGTCGGATAACAGTTCTTCATTGATACTCGGGGCGTGTTCTTCAATGCCGCTAATGGCTAACGCGCTGTGCCGTGCGGTTTTCGGCCAATGATCGCCCACAGCGTCGGCAATCGCTAACAGGCTTTCCCAATTGTCTTGTGCGCGGTCGTTGAGTGCGTCCGGTAGGGCTGGCCGTGCGTCTGCCAGTGCGTCGAGATTGTCCATGCTCCAGCGTGCCAGTTTGCGCCGGATGGTGTCGAACGTGGCGGGGTTGGCGTGTCGCAAGCGTTCGCGCTCCTCGCCCTGTACCTTGCGTCGTAGCTCCAGCAAAATTGAACGGTCTTTGATGGTTTCGGACAAATGCCCAATACCGCTAATGGCCTTAGCACCCCACACATTAAACCGCGTCGGTTCGTGGTCATCGCCGGTCGTGCGAATCACATAGGCATTGCGTCTGCTATGGCCTGCATTGATTACGCCCCTTAGTTCTTCGTTGTCCTTTAAGAACGTGTCGGCTTCATCAATCAGTAGCGTAGGCTGCCATTTTTCGATGGAACGAAATAGCGCGGCCGTACTGATGTTGGATGCTGGCATGGGTTGGTAACAGAGTTCACCAATCAGGCTTAGAAGCTGTGTTTTGCCGCATCGCTTTTCAGGTGCGGTAATACAGGCAATCGGGGCAATCTGCATTGCATTGATACACCATGTGAATGCAATCCATAGGGCTGTGGCGTTCGCGGTCGGTGCTTCACAGACAATATGCCGATTTACCGCTGCTACGATGTCATCCAACAAAGCCGCCCCGTTTACTGGTTCGTCCCATGCTTTCACAGGGTCGAATATGTCCGAACCGCTGGCCTGTTCGTCTTGATCGGCCTGTATGCCTTTCACGATCTTATCTAACGCACTGGCACGCATTCCTAACGCTTTGGCGGCATTGCTGCGCTGCTGTTCGTACTCGATGGGGTTTAGGCTGGCAAGGCGGGTTAATTCGCTCTCGGTGTCGAGTGTGGCGGGTTGGTCTGGTACGCCGTCGCCTTCCTCAATTTGAGGATGTTGCACGGGGTCAGTGCTTACTACACTTTGTGGGTAGTGGCTCAAATTGAGCTGCTTAATTTGAGTAGAACGAAAATTTTCGTTCTCTGAGGTCTGTCCAGTTTTGGGCATAGCCAATTGCACCACCGGCAAGCCTTGCACGTCCGCTGCTGTGGTGGTCAAACCGCTATCCGTGCGCTGCTGTTGCCAGTTGATTACGTCACCCTTTGGCGGTAGGTCAAGCTGTGCCACGTCTACCGCCCACAGATCGCACTGCAACGCGCTTAGAACGCCGGTAACGTCCGCTTGGTACGATTGGCCTGCATCATCAAAATCAGGCCATACGATCACCTGACGCGCTGCCAGTGGTTGCCAGTCTGTCGCGTTGGCAGATGACTTACCGCCGGATGTGGTGGCAATCAAACCAAGTGATGCCAGAAAATCGGCTTTCTGTTCACCTTCACAGATATAAACCGCTTGGCCGGTGTCGGCATTCAGCAATTCATGCAGACGGTATAAGGGCTTACCACCCGTAAAGGTGGGTTCTTTGGCAACAAATGACGCGCCGTCATGGTGAAAGGCTCGAATCCATTTCTCGCCTGTCGCTGGGTGTTTGGCGCGTGTTTTCCAGTACAAGGGCTGGCCGGTCGCGTCGGTGTAGGTGTGCAGGTGGGTGGGCTGGAATCCGTTACGGATTTGCAAGCCTGCCATTTTGCGGGCAAATGCTCTGGCCTGTTCGGGTAGGTCACTGATTGCCGTTGCTGTCGCTTGTGGCGGCTGCTGTGGCTCAGGTGATGCACTGTCGAACATGTCTAGGGTCTGTGGGCATAGTTGGTCATTCATGGCTGTACCTCCCATGCGCCCAATGCTTTACAGGCTTCGATGAATGGTAGGCCATGCCGTGCCATATGAAAGGCGATTACGTCCCCGCCTTTGGCTTCGCATACCATGCACTTATAGCCGCCTGAGCGGGTGTTAATGCGTAGGCTCGGGGCTTTATCGTCATGGAACGGGCAAAGGGCTGTACGCCATTCGCCTGTGCCTGTTAGCTTCATGCTGCATTGATCACGGTAGTATTCGATTGGTGTAGGCAATAGGGAACGATTCAGGGCAAAGCGTTTGCCTGTCCGCTGGCCGTTGTAGGTGGTGCGTCGTGGGGTGGCGTATTTCATGGTTATACGCTCCCTTCACGGGTTACAGACCAAATGCTTTCAATGTGGTCTATGGCTTCACCGATAACGGTCTGTAGGCTGTGAATCGCTGCAATCTGAATACGGTTGTTTGGTAGGTCATACAGTCCGTTATAACCGCCATGCAATACAGACAATGCCCCTGTAATGCCGTTAAGCCATAGCAGCACGTCCACCCAATCATGGCCGTTTATTTGGCTGTCTTTTTCTAGGTCGGTGTGTGTCCAGTCGATCAGGCTTTGTACGGTCGCCATGATGCCTACGGCTTTCGGGGTGCTGAGTTGCTCGCCGTTGGGTTCAAGGGTGTTCTGTAGCAGCATCAATAAACCTTTTGCACCGTCTAGGTGAAGGGTTGCGCTGTCGATATATACGGTGGTGTTGCGGGGTGTAGACTGATTTTGGGCGGGGTTAGTCATGGTGTGACTCCTACTAGATTTTGAGATTTCACCCGATCAGCTTGAGAGTCTGAAAGGGTGACGGGATTCACTCTCGGTCTAGTAGAACCGCCCCACATATTCGCCATTGCTGACTTATTTTGTGGTGTCATCCCGTCATAGACGGATTGCAGGCGTAAAGCCGCTGCTGGCCGTGCGCTGCTGGTTTGCTTGACTTGAGAGGTCGCACAATTTACAGGCACAAAAAATCCTGAATGACGTTCAGGGGTGACGCTACTAGATTTCGAGAGGTCTACAGAATACGCTGGATTGGTACACAAGGACAAGCCAAAACAGCCGCCCCCGATCACCACCAAGCGAATAGCACTATTCAGCCATGCGGTCATGGTTGTAACCCTTCCTGAGTTAATGCGCTGACCATGTGGTCAGTCAGTTTGATAATGCTGAATAGATCGGCTTTGGGGTAATTCGCCATAAGGCTATTCAGCGCATTCCGTGCATTCAGGTTGCCCTTTGCATCTATCGCTTGCATAAAGCCGTACCCGATACCCATGTTCACAATATCGGCTTGTTCGGGTGGGCATTCATGGCAGGCAACCACTAGATAACGCTGTAGGGGCTGCTGTGGTGGTTTTTGATAGTCGGTCATTGCGGCTCTCCTATGCGTCATTGGCGGCTGTGTGCTGGCCGGTCGCTAGGCTGTTGAGCCATGCGTGAATATCCTCGTTGCGCCATGCGGTCACAGTTTTGGATAGTTTGACGGGGGCGGGAAACTTACCTTTTTTTACCCAATCTTCTACGGTGCTTTTGGCGATTGGCAAAAACGGCAAAATCTGAGAAAGACGGCTATAGCCGGTCATTGGCAGAATGGCGGGGGTGTTGGGTTGGGGTGTACTCATTCGGTCATGCTCCACACGGTATAAGTGCGCCCCGTGTTGTTCGGGGCGGTGTGGGGCTATGTTGGCAAGTGACAGGGGGTTTCAGGCAAGCACAAAAGGGTGAAACCCAGACACTAAAAATGGGGTGAAACCCATGTTCAAGGGTTTGATTTTTAAATAATTTTAAGGCTGCTCCTAAATCTTATTTCTCTTTATTCCTAGCTGTTGGATGTCGGGCGATTAGGTCTATTGCCGCTGCCATTCGATCACTGGTTACACCCCATGCCCCCCCGTTTTCTTTTAACCAGCGTTTTATAACTTCTTGCTTTGGTGCTGGTTGCTTGCCCATTGGGTCGTAAGCGTGCCAAAACTCCCTACAAACTTCCTGTAGGCACTCCATAGCTGGGGTTTGATATTGAGGGGCTGCCAATGCCGGTTTTTCTGGCATTACCACCGCTGCTGTTTTTGCCGGTATATTTTTTGACGTATCGACACTGATTAAAAACCCCTTGTCCTTGTACCATTTCTTTAATGACCACCTAGCTATCATGGTCTTATGTATACATATCGCATCCACCATATCTATGGTTAATTCATCTTGGTGAACATATGAGGGGTAGTCGTTCATATGCTGCGGGCTTGTCCAGCAAGTTTCCACCCTTAGCTCACCTATACAAATAGATTGTTTCATTGCTTTTAGTATAGATGCTGCCCATATCCAAGACTCTCCAGCTTCCTTATAAATTGCGTCTGCCCTTTCATACTCCGGCATGACCTCGAATCTCAAAGGGTCAACGCCTGCTGTTAAAAGTGCGGCTTCAAAAACTGAATAAACTGAGTGAATGCTCCAGTGGTTGAGGTTGGGAAAACCAGCAATCGCTTGAAGATCTTTTAATGTTGGTACAGCCATACCGCTACCCTCCAGCGTCACCCCAAAAAGTCGCCATAACAGGCGGTAGGGTGTCCGCTTTTCGCCCCGTCGGGCTAGTTATGGCTTACTGATTCTAGGGTGTTGCCCCACATAGCACAACACGCCACACGGTTGCCCACGACAAGGCATGACGGGTGCATGTTCCCACTACAGAAAACTATAGGTTGGCCGTGCGTGGTGTTGTCAAAAGTTAACGTGTGGGCGGGTTGCGCCTGAATTTTTTTACTCTATAAAAAGGGGCTGTACGGTAAACAATTAAAGCTCTGGCAATAAGTCCCATTTCTCACCACCGGCCATGCCCACTATACGATTCATGCCGCCAATCATGACGTTTATGTGTTTGCGTTCGTGGCGGTCGTGCTCCTGCTTCAATCGCTCAAATGTGGCATGGTGCATGCCTTTGGGCTTGGTTAAGCGTTTGACGAAAGGCACGTCACAATATAAAGGCCAATTAAGCCGCTCTCTGATTCGGTGCATTCTTATGCGGTGTTGGTCTGATTTTGCAAGCTGTTGGCTTTGATAGTTGAGCCGCTGGCAATGCCGACACGCAAAGACTCCACCCTTCATAAACAGCACGGCAACACGCTTACCACATCCAACGACAGGGCAATGAAACCACACGCGGCTACCGCCATAATTGCAGGCCATGCGCTCCAGTTCGATGCTGTAGCGGTATGGTTTGTCATTTGCCACATACGATAGGGTCAGGTGATTGGGCTGTGATTCGTAGCTAATTTCGCCCACTTTTTCGTTGGTTTTGGTGTTAAACCATGCCCAATTACCACGATTTCCTGCATTTAACACGCCTGTACGCTGCATTTTTCGGCAATCTAACCGCCTAAACTGCTCTAAACAGTCCTTTTTAGGTTGACCAAATGCCATATTTCACCCCATTCAAAAACGCCATATTAATCACATATATCATGGTTTTGGCTGTGCATTGGTCAAAATACGTTGCACTTTTTCCCTAATGATTTAGGCGGTATCTGAAAAAAACTTTAGGATTGGCGGTGCTGGCAAGGCGTGGGGGTGTTGTGAATGTCTGGCCGCTGTACTGGCCTGACCGTCCCCTTAGTCGTATTTTTATGGCCGCGTAATTAAAAATTGAACCGCTTGGCCTGCCGTGTTTTTGTTTTACCAGCATTTACGGATTTGGAATCCAAAAATACCACCAATTACCTGCAAAGCCTTGCCCTGTATAGGTTTGCGCCAATCATTCGCGCCATGTGCTGTAAATCCTGTAAAACAAGAAAAACCGCCCTCACTGGGATGGCTGGTTGTTACCGTGTTACCGATTGGGAAAATATCGGTAACAGCCTTGGTAACGCTATAAATCACTGTTTATATTATTTTTATCGTCGAATGTTACCGTGTTACCGATAAAACAGGGGTAAGGCCAACACTACAGAAAACTACAGTTGGTCATGCGGTGGCGGCTCTCGGAAAGGCAATCAACTTACCACCCTGCACACTGTCCAAATAGTCGGCATAGTCCTGCATCATCTTGCGTCTGTAGCTCAGGTGTTCGGCATGGTTGTACGCGGCTGTCACTTGGTTGCGTTCGCTGTGGGCTAACTGTCGCTCGATTGCGTCCCCCATATATCCCTGTTCGTATAGCTCGGTAGCGGCTACACCTCTGAACCCGTGTACCGTCATGCGGGATTTGTAGCCTAGTCGATAGATGGCATAGATCAGGGTGTTTTCACTGAGCGGCTTATGGGTGCGGTAGCTTTGGAATACATACCGCTTGTGGCCTGTAATGGCACGGGCTTCCTCCAGTAGCGCGGTAACCTGCCGTGATAGCGGGACAATATGCGGGGTTTCCATTTTCATCTTTTCGGCGGGTATACGCCATTCTGCGTTATCCCAATCAATATCCACCCATTCCATAAAACGCGCTTCATTGCTCCGCACAAAGGTATAGGCAACCAATTGCAGGGCAATGCGGGTTAATACGTCGCCTTCGTAGGTGCTGATTTTCTGTAGCAGTTCGGGTAAGTCCTTTTTAGACACACGCGCCATGTTCTCCACCTTACGCGGCTTCAAGGCTTCACCTAGTCGCGGGGTGGGGTCATTGTCTGCTAGGTCGTGGCGTATGGCGTACCTCAGCACTGAGCCTGCCAATCGAATGACGCGCCGTGCGACCTCTGCCGCCCCTCGATCTTCTACCTTCTTTGCGACGGCTAGGATGTCGGATGCTTTGATACTACGGATAGGCCGATCACCAATCATCGGTATCAGGTCGTTTTCCAGCATTCTACGGTTACGCGCTTGGGTGGTGGGCTTTACCGCTGCTTCTTGGTCACTGAGCCACTGCCGTGCGATGTGGGCGAATGTGTCTAGGCTTTCCTCTGTGCGCTTGGCCTGCCGCTTGGTCTGGTTGGGGTCTATGCCTTGTTCGATCTGTTGGCGTGCTTCATCGCGCTTGCGTCGTGCGTCTGCCAGTGTAACGGCTGGATACTTGCCGATGGTCAAGGTTCGCTGTTTGCCGTCGAGTCGGTAGGCATACACCCATGACATTCGACCATTGGCGAAAACATGCAATTGCAGGCCGTGTGCGTCGCTGTGCTTATCGGGTGCGGTCTGTTCGGCGGGTGGCGGCTTGAGTCGCTTTATGGCTGCATCGGTCAACATGTTGGTATAAATCCTGTTGGTATTTTCCATACCAACAAATATACCAACAATTGTGCGCGGTTTGGGGCGGGTTATGTTGGGTTACGTTGGGCAATAAAAAACCCTAGAACCTTGTGGAATCTAGGGTTTGTGTGCTGTCTCGGGCTGTCCCGTGCATAAATATGGTGCCCAGAGCGGGACTTGAACCCGCACACCCGAAGGCGAGGGATTTTAAGTCCCTTGTGTCTACCGATTTCACCATCTGGGCAGAGGTGCGTGAAGCTGGCTAAATTTTGGAGGTCGGAGCCGGAATCGAACCGGCGTCAGCGGATTTGCAATCCGCGGCATAACCATTTTGCTATCCGACCAAGGTGAACGATCATAGCAGGACTTGCACAAAAAACAAGTATTGCGGTTTAAAAGCTGGCGGGTTTGTCTGAAAAAACGACAGTTTCCCTGAAAAAAAACTGACCGATGCGGTTGTTTCAAGCCGCGTTGCCGCTGCATACGCTATCATAGCGCACAGAATTTGGGCTTATTTTTAAACTTTGGATGATCGACATGAGTGTCATTTTGGATGGGCGTGCGCTTGCCGCCATGATTGAGCAAGACTTGAGTCAACGTGTGGCGGTCTTGAAGCAAAAAACCGGTCGTACGCCGATTTTGGCCACGATTCTGGTCGGTGACGACGGTGCATCAGCGACCTATGTGCGCATGAAGGGCAATGCTTGCCGCCGGATCGGCATGGATTCGATCAAAATCGAGTTGCCGCAAAGCACCACGACCGAGCAACTTCTCGCCGAAATCGCTCAACTCAACGCCAATCCCGACGTGCATGGGATTTTGTTGCAGCATCCTGTGCCTGCGCAGATTGATGAGCGGGCGTGTTTTGATGCGATTGATCTAGCCAAAGACGTCGATGGCGTGACCTGTCTAGGTTTTGGGCGGATGAGCATGGGCGAGCAGGCGTATGGTTCAGCCACCCCGCAGGGCATCATGACCATCTTGCAGTCGTACGGGATTGAGATTGCCGGTAAACATGCCGTGGTGGTCGGGCGCAGTGCGATCTTGGGTAAGCCGATGGCGATGATGCTACTGGCCGCCAATGCGACGGTGACGATTTGTCATTCGCGCACCCAGAGTCTAGCCGAGCTGATCAAGCAAGCCGATATTGTAGTGGGTGCAGTCGGTAAGGCTGAGTTGATTCAGCGCGACTGGATTAAGCAAGGCGCTGTGGTGGTCGATGCGGGTTTTCATCCGCGCGACGGTGGCGGTGTCGGCGATATTCAGTTGCAAGGCATTGAACAGATTGCCAGTGCCTATACGCCGGTACCGGGTGGCGTGGGACCGATGACCATCACCACGTTGATTCGGCAGACCGTTGAAGCAGCCGAGCGGGCGCTGGGATAAGTGCAGATGCAGTCGATTGCACCCACCGAACTCGTTGATGCACTGCAACAGGTGATTCCAAACG
>OGCL01002574.1_pt1 | contig 12358 bp, 14 predicted proteins | sample 1570041 | NCBI WGS metagenome assembly OGCL01 (sample SAMN06266162, study PRJEB24511) | hot springs metagenome | isolation source: Hot spring water | place: South Africa: Limpopo | collected 2015-06-22 | reverse complement strand
GCGCGCATGTTCCTGTCCCAGTGGGTCAAGGTGCTCGGCCAGCTGGCCGCCAACCTGGAGGCGGCCGCAAGCCCCTATGCGGCGCTGGTGCGTCTGGCCGAGCAATGCAGCCACCTGGTCAAGGCAGCGGCCTGACCGTTCATGCCCTATGGCCGCCTCTGCCGATGAAAGACGCTGTTGACGGCCATGAACGGTCCCTCTCCCCCGTGGGGGAGGGGAGCGTCGTGAGTCGCTTCGCGACTTTCACGGTAAACAGGCAGAGCGGCGACCGGTAAATGGCACTGCTCACCGCCTACCGCTTACGAAAAGGAGTAAATCATGGACCTGCATCTCATCGTCTTCGGCGTCTACCCCTACCTGGCGCTGGCCACCTTCCTGCTGGGCAGCTGGATCCGCTTCGACAACGAGCAGTACACCTGGAAGAGCGATTCCAGCCAGCTGCTGTCCAAGAAGGGCATGCGCCTGGCCAGCAACCTGTTCCACATCGGCATCCTGGGCATCTTCTTCGGCCACCTGGTCGGTCTGCTCACCCCCCACAGCGTGTTCCAGGCCCTGGGCGTCTCCGACATGACGCACCAGTACCTGGCCATATACGCCGGCGGCGCCTTCGGCCTGCTGGTCATCGTCGGCGGCACCCTGCTGTGGCTGCGGCGCCTGACCAACCCGCGCGTGCGGGCGGCCAGCCGCTGGATGGACATCAACATCCTGGGCTGGCTGGTGGGCACGGCCATCGTGGGTTTCTCGACCATCTTCTGGTCCATGGGGCATGCCGACAAGGGCGACCCCACGGTAATGCTGCGCCTGGCCGAGTGGGCCCAGGGCATCGTCACCCTGCAGCCAAACCCGGAGCTGCTGCGCGGTGTCGACTGGATCTACAAGCTGCACATCTTCCTGGGGATGTCGGTATTCCTGTTCTTCCCCTTCACCCGCCTGGTGCACATCTGGAGCGCGCCCATCGGCTACCTGTTCCGCGCCTACCAGATCGTGCGGGCCAAGCGCACCGCCTGAAGCCCGATCCAACCGCAGCCGCCTGACCTTGGTCAAGGCGGGACGGACGGAGGAGGGAGAGTATCCCCAGTATCGTTTTCATTCCTCAGCTTTCGGAGTCCAGACATGCAGCACATGCCACAAATCCACTACCTGAAGGAAGCCCGGCACAGCACCAACCCCTATGCCATCTACACCCGCAGCCTGGAGGTGGACGGCCGTGTGGTGCTCACCGACCCAGAGGGCTATATCCTCGACATGGACGAATGGAGCGAGGGCTTCGCCCGCGCCCAGGCCGCCCGCGAGGGGCTGGCGCTGACGAACGAGCATTGGCAGGTCATCCGCTTCATCCGCGAGTATTACGAGGAGCACGGCGTGCAGGCCCAGGTGCGCGACATGGTGCGGCACTTCCGCGAGGTCTGGGGGCCGGACAAGGGCAACAGCCGTTACCTGCACGACATCTTCCCCATGGGCGGGCCGCAGAAGCAGGGCAACCGCCTCGCCGGCGTGCGCAAGACCAAGGGGGAACATTGATCCTTGATTCCTCGGTTGACCGCTTAATTGCCTTCGTGAAACCGCATGATTGCTCGACGACGTGCCTTCGATCGCGCACACCCGTTGGGTGAGCCCGCTACACGCCCGCTTGCGCGTCTGTGCGGGCGCCTGGCTTTGTCGCTCCTCCTTGCGGGGAACGACCCCGCGGCGTCGTCGCTTGTGGGCCTGCGGCCCATCCCTCGCTATGCTCGGGACCAGCACTGCGTGCTGTCCTGCGCCCTGCGGGCTGGTCGCGCCAGACACCCGCACAGCCGCGCCTTCGGACGTGTTCAACCGAGGAATCAAGGATGAACCGCATCGCAGAGACAGGCCCCGTCATGACCGTGCTGCTGTCCATCGCCCTGGCCTATGCGGGTGTGCTCGCGGCCGTCTATTTCGGCCAGGCCAGTCTGCTCTACTTTCCCGGCATCCCGTCGCGCGAGCTCACGGCCACGCCGCTCGACATCGGCCTCGCATACGAGGACGTCGAACTCGTCGCGGAAGACGGTGTGCGCCTGCACGGCTGGTGGATCCCGCATCCGCAACCGCGCGCCGCGCTGCTGCATCTGCATGGCAATGCCGGCAACGTCTCGCACCGGCTTAAGCTCATCCGCATCTTCCACGATCTGGGGCTCGCGGTCCTGATCTTCGACTACCGCGGCTATGGCCGCAGCCAGGGCAAACCGACCGAGGAGGGCACCGAGCGCGATACCCTGGCTGCCTGGCGTCACCTGACCGAGGTGCGCAAAATGCCCCCGGCGCAGATCGTCCTGCACGGCCAGTCCCTGGGCGCGGCGCTCGCCGCCTGGCTGGCTGCGCGCGAGCAGCCGGGCGCCTTGATCCTGGAGTCGGCCTTCACCTCCGTGCCCGAGCTCGCCGCCGAACTCTACCCGTGGCTGCCCGCGCGCCGGCTGGCCCGTTTCCGCTATGCCACGCGTGAGCATCTGAATACGGTGCGCTGTCCGGTGCTGGTCATACACAGCCCGGAGGACGAGATCATCCCCTATGTCCATGGGCGGCGGCTGTACGACGCGGCTCCCCGGCCCAAGGCCTTTCTGACCCTGCGCGGCGACCACAATGCGGGTTTCCTGCTCAGTGGCAGGGGCTATGTGGACGGATTGGATGCCTTCCTACGCGAGCACCTGGGGCGATAGCAGCAGCGACTTCACCTCGTGCGACCGAGATGCGGCACACACCGCACCGGCCAGCGCACTCGCCGCGCAGGTGTCGGTCTGGCGCGCGCGTTGCGCCAGCCAGGGCAGCATGACCGGATCGACCGAGAAGGCGCGATAGCCCAGGCCGATGAGGGCCGGCAGCACACCGGGCAGCTGGGCGAGCAGGCCGTTGACCTGCACCCGCCCGAGGTCGGCCCCGGCCTGACCGGCTACATCGCGCAAGAAGCGGTAGATGACGGGCGAATAGGGGTCCAGGTAGCCGCGCAGCTCGGGCCGGTAGCGGTCGGCGGCGAACAGGCATTGCATCAGGTCATTGAGCCCCAGGGCGGCGAAGTCCGCCAAGTCCAGGAACTCGCGCACCGCCAGGGCGGCGGCGGGGGTCTCCAGCATGCTGCCGACCGGTACCGTGCCGGATACATGGCCGCGTATCTCGGCGTGCAGGCGTTCCAGCTCGTCCGGGGCAACCAGGTAAGGCAGGAGGATGCGCAGCGGGTAGCGGTCCTCGAGCGCGGCCAGGGCATCGAGCTGCGCCAGATAGACGCTGCGCACCGGCTCGATCCCGTAGAGCCGGGCACCCTGCAGCCCCAATGTGCCACCCAGGCCCGGCAGATCCGGCAGCCAGGGCGGCCGCTTGTCACCGGCGATGTCTATGAGCCTAAAGGTGACCGAAAGGGGTTTGGCCGCCGCGCAGACGCCGGCACAGGCCTCGGTCAGATAGCGCCTGTCCGGCTGCCGGCCATCCTCGGGATAGAGATACTCGGAGCGGGCCAGGCCGATCGCCGCAGCGCCGGCGGCCAGGGCGGCGGCGGCACCACGTGCGTCTGTGACGCTGCAGCGCATTTCGATGGCGACGCCATCGCGGCTCACGACCATTCCACCGGGACTGGGTGGTGCAGGGGGGGCGAGGGGTTGGAAGGCGCCTTCCGACCCGATGCGGCCGGTGTGACCCTCCAGTACGAGCCGGCTGCCCTCGGGCAGACTGGCGGCGCCCGACTCCAGCAGCACCGTCGGGATGCCCTGGCTGAGCAGTCGCAGGGTGGGGTGGGCATAAAGTGCGGCATCGATCAGGATCACGCCGGCTGGCCTCTGGGTGAGGCGTGCGAGATCCGCCTGCCTGATGATGACGATGGTCTGCGCATTGGCGGCATCGGCACCGTGACGCAGGATCCCGTGGGCCAGGCCAGGGACGAAAGGGCAGGCGTGGATGGTTTTCATGGCACGATACGTGGGTTGTAGCACCTGTTATCGTGAAAGTCGCGACAGCGACTCACGACGCTCCCCTCCCCCTCGGGGGGAGGGGCTGGGGGTGAGGGACCGTTCATGGCCGCCAACGACGTCTTTCATAGTCAGGGGCGGCCAAGCGGCCATGAACGGTTCGCTAAGATGAAGCATGAGGCAGCCGCAAGGAGACCGAGATGATCAAGAACGTGCGTACCCGACGCGCCATCGCCTTGTTGCTGGTGGTGCTGGGCGGGGTCCTGCTGTTCCTGGCGCCGGAGGACATCTGGATCGGCGCCCTGCTGGTGGCGCTGGGGTTGGTCTTGGAGATCGTGGGCGCCATGCTGGCCTATCCCAGAGACTGACGCCCCGCATCGAACGCCAGGATGTCCTGCAGCAGCGCACGCGGCAGGCGGATGCCATGGTCGGCCCGGAGTCGGCGTTCGATCTCGTCCACATCGGCGGCGCGGGGCGACATGGCGTGGATGATACTGGAGATGTCCTCCGCCACCGCCCAGGGATAGATGATCCAGCGCCACTTGACCACCTTCTGCGCGTAATAGTCGGGTACGTAGTGTAGTGCTTCATTCTGTTTGGAACTTATTAATCCGAAACGATCCAACCAGACCGTCTGCTTCGGGGAGAGGGTGGCGAAGCCGGGAGGAGGCGAAGCGTCTTCCCGCTCAGACGGGACTTCCCTCTCCCCAGCCCCTCCCCCCGAGGGGGAGGGGTTTCATGTGCCCGTGTTTCGGATCACTAATTTATCGTGAAAGTCGCTAGAGCCACTCACGAAGCTCCCCTCCCCCCGAGGGGGAGGGGCTTAAGGAGAGGGGCCGTTCATGGCCGTCAACCACGTCTTTCATAGTCATGGGTGGCCAAGCGGCCATGAACGGTTAGCTGAGGCGGTCTTCAGGGTTCACCCCCGCGGCTGCGTAGCGGCCGCCAGAGTGATCAAGCTGGCATGTCGCTGTGAACATTCATGCAGAACTGCTAACCTGTACGTAAGAGTCTGCTGAATTACCCCGGATCGTCCATCGGGCCGTAGCTCGATCTGCAACGCCTTGATCTATCTGGAGCCAAGGCCCCAATGGACGATCCGGGCTTGCTTCTCGCCAACCGGCATGCCCACCACCGAGGAGTTTCCATGACACGTCTGCTGCCCAGCCTCATCCTGGCTTGCACCACCCCCCTTGCCGCAGCGGCCCAGCCGGGGGCGGCCCCCCTCAACGGCGCGGACAACCGCATACCGGTCATGGTCACCAGCCAGGAGCGTGCCCACGTACTTGCCGAGATGCGTACCTTCCTGCAGGGGCTGTACAACATCTTCAATGCCCTGGCGCGTAAGGACATGAACGCGGTGGCGGTGGAATCGAGAGCGCTGGGCAAGGTCCTGCATCACATGCCTCAGACCATGCGCGCGCGCCTGCCCCTGGCCTATGTCGAGATGGGCCTGGGCCTGCATGAGGTGTTCGATGTCATCGCCCGGGATGCCGAGACCAAGGCCGACCCTTTCCTGACCTTGAGCCAGCTGGGCGAGGCGATGGCCTACTGCTCGGGTTGCCACGACACCTACAGGCTTCAGATCGGGCGCGTGCGGGGTACGAAATGAGGCTGGCGGTGGCAGCCTACGATCGTTCGGGTTGGAAGCTGAGCGATAGCGAATTGAGGCAATAGCGCAGCCCCGTGGGCGGCGGCCCGTCGTCGAACACATGACCCAGGTGGCCATCGCAGCGGGCGCAGCGGATCTCGGTGCGGATCATGCCGTGGCTCGCGTCGCGCAGATAGCGGATGTGGTCCGGGTGATAGGGCGCGGCGAAGCTGGGCCAGCCGCTCCCGGACTCGAACTTGGCCGTGGAACGAAACAGGGGCAGCCCGCAAAGCCGGCAGTTGAACACCCCGGCGCGCTTCTCGTCGAGCAGCCCACCGCAGTAGGGTCGCTCCGTGCCCTGATGCAGGATGACCCGGCGTTCCTCGTCACTGAGGCCCGCAGCCAGGGCGTCGCGCTGGGCGGCAGTGAGCGGGGTGAGGTCATGCGCAGAGGGGGGATGCCGAGTTTCGTCGGTCATCACGCGAGCTCCTTGGGTAGGGGGAAGCTGACCTTTTCCACGATGCCCTCCTGCGGTGTGACCCGGCTCGCGCCCAGGGCGAGGAGCCGATCCACCACACCCCGGACCAGGATCTCGGGGGCGGATGCGCCGGCGGTGATGCCCACATGCCGTCGCCCTGCGATCCATTCCGGCCGGATCTCATCCGCGCTGTCCACCATGTAGGCCGGCGTGCCCGTGTTCTGCGCCACCTCGCGCAGACGGTTGGAGTTGGAGCTGTTGGGCGAGCCGACGACGATGATCACGTCGCATTGCCTGGCGAGTTGTTTGACCGCGTCCTGCCGGTTCTGGGTGGCGTAGCAGATGTCATCCTTCTTCGGCCCGACGATGTTCGGAAAGCGTGCGCGCAGGGCGTCCACCACACGGGCGGCGTCGTCGACCGACAAGGTGGTCTGGGTCACGTAGGCCAGTCTGTCCGGGTCCGCCACCTGCAGGCGGGCGACGTCCTCGGGGGTCTCCACCAGATGCATCCCCCCTTGCGCCTGTCCCATGGTGCCCTCCACCTCGGGGTGGCCGCGATGGCCGATCATGACGATCTCGTAGCCCTGTTCGTGCATGCGCTTGACCTCCACGTGCACCTTGGTGACCAGGGGGCAGGTGGCATCGAACACCCTCAGGCCGCGCGCCTCGGCCTCACGCCGCACCGACAGGGGCACGCCGTGGGCGCTGTAGACCAGGGTCGCGCCCGGCGGGACGTCGGCGAGATCCTCGATGAAGATGGCCCCCTTGGCCTTGAGCTCGTCGACCACATGGCGGTTGTGCACCACCTCGTGGCGCACGTAGATCGGGGCGCCGAAGCGCTCCAGCGCCCGTTCCACGATGGAGATGGCGCGGTCGACGCCGGCGCAGAAGCCGCGCGGGTTGGCCAGAAGGATCTCGATCATCGGCGCGTCCTATTCGATGGCGAGGACCTGGACCTCGAATTCCAGGGGCAGGCCCGCCAGGGGATGGTTGAAATCCACCTGCACCTCAGTGTCGTCTACGCTGAGGATGGTTCCGTGCAGGGTCTGACCGTTGGGCAGGCTGAAGTCCACCGTGTGGCCCGCCTGCAGCTTAAGGGCGGGATCGAACTCGCTGCGCGCAAGCCGCTGCACCAGCCCCGCGTCGCGGTCCCCGAAGGCCTGGCCAGGGCCCAGGGACAGGGTCGTGTGGTCGCCGGTCTTCAGGCCCAGCAGGCAGACCTCCAGGCGGGGATCGATCTCTCCGCTGCCCAGGGTGAAGGTCTCCGGGCTCTCGGAGAAGGTGCTGACCATCTCCTCGCCGCCGCACGCGAGCCGGTAATGCAAGCTGACCCTGTCCCCCATGCGCACGACACGCGTCGTCATGTCAGTCCTGCAGGCCTTTTCTGGCCCCCTCGCCCCACAGGCCATCCCAGATCAGGAGCCCCGCCCCCAGGGTGATGGCGGAATCGGCGACGTTGAAAGCCGGCCAGTGCCAACCGGCGACGTGGATGTCGAGGAAGTCGATGACATGGCCATAGGCCAGGCGGTCTATCATGTTGCCCAGCGCCCCGCCCAGGATCAGGGTGAGCGCGATGCAGAACGGGGCGCGACCGCGGGTGCCGCGCAGCAGCCAGAGGATGACGCCGCTCGCGACCCCGGCCACGGCGAGGAAGAACCAGCGCTGCCAGCCGGCCTGGTCGGCAAAGAGGGAGAAGGCGGCCCCGGTGTTGTGCACGTGCACCAGGTTGAAGAAGGGCGTGAGCACGATGACATCCTGATAGGGTGCGAGGTTCGCCTGCACGATGAGCTTGGTTGCCTGGTCCAGCACCAGGACCACGGCAGTGAGCCACAGCCACCCAAGCCCCCGGCTCTGATCCCTGTCATGCATGCGTGCGCACCTCGCCGTCGCCGTACAGGTTGCTCAGGCAGCGACCGCACAGGCCCGGATGTTGCGCATCGCTATCGACATCTGCGCGGTAATGCCAGCAGCGCTCGCATTTGGCATGGCTGCTCGCCGTGGCCTCGATGCGGGTCTCGCCGGTGGCGCGCTCCACCCGTGCGGCGGAGGTGATGAGCACGAAACGCAGATCGTCGCCCAGCCCGGCGAGCAGGTCGTGATCCGCGCCGTCGGCGTAGTAGGTGACCTCCCCTTGCAGCGAGGAGCCGATGCGCCCCTCCACGCGCAGCTCCTCAAGCCGCTTGGTGGCCAGCGCGCGCAACTCGCGCAGCCGCTGCCAGCGTGCGAGCAGCTCAGCCTCGCCGTCCTGCGCGGGCAGGTCATGCCAGCGCTCCAGGAAGACGCTCTCGCTCTTGCCCGCCAGGGCCCAGATCTCCTCGGCGGTGAAGGAGAGCACCGGGGCGATCAGCCGGGTCAGCGTCTGCAGGACATGCCACAACGCCGTCTGCGCCGAGCGGCGCGCGCGCGAGTCGGCCGCCGTGGTGTAGAGCCGGTCCTTGAGGATGTCCAGGTAGAACGCACCCAGGTCCTCGGAGCAGTAGTTGTGCAGGCGCTGCACGGCGGTGTGGAAGCTGTAGGCACGGTAATCCGCCAGCACCTCGTCCTGCAGCCGGCGTGTGAGCGCCAGGGCGTAGCGGTCTATGGTCAGCCACTGGCCGGGTTCCAGCCCGTCGCGCCCAGGGTCGAAGTCCGCCGTGTTGGCGAGCAGGAAGCGCAGGGTATTGCGCATGCGGCGATAGGCCTCCACCACGCGCTTGAGGATCTCGTCGGAGATGGACAGCTCGCCGGAGTAGTCCGTGCTCGCCACCCACAGGCGCAGGATCTCCGCGCCCAGGGTGTCGGAGACCTTCTGCGGCGCCACCACGTTGCCGCGCGACTTCGACATCTTGTGGCCCTGGCCGTCGACCACGAAGCCGTGGGTGAGCAGCGCCGCATAGGGGGCATGTCCGTCGGTGGCGCAGCCGCTCAGCAGCGAGGACTGGAACCAGCCGCGATGCTGGTCCGAGCCTTCCAGGTAGAGGTCGGCCGGGTGCTTGAGGCCCTCGCGCTCCTTGAGCAGGCAGGCGTGGGTGACGCCCGAGTCGAACCACACGTCCAGGGTGTCCTGGATCTTCTCGTACTGCTCGGCCTCTTGACCCAGGAGTTCTGCCGGGTCGAGGCTGAACCAGGCCTCGATGCCGGCCTGCTCGACCCGCCTGGCAACCGCTTCGATGAGCTCCGGCGTGCGCGGATGCAACTCGCCGCTCACCCGGTGCACGAACAGCGGGATGGGCACGCCCCAGTTGCGCTGCCGCGACACGCACCAGTCGGGCCGGTTCTTCATCATCGCCGCAAGCCGCTCGCGCCCCCAGGCGGGGTAGAAGCGAGTCTGTTCCACGGCCTTCATGGCCAGTTCGCGCAGGCGCGCGCCGCCGTGGCCCGGGGTGTCCATGCCGATGAACCACTGCCGCGTCGCGCGGAAGATGATCGGCGTCTTGTGTCGCCAGCAGTGGGGATAGCTGTGTCGCGTCTTGGCCTCGGCGAGGAGGCGGCCGTTTGCGGCCAGTGCCTCGACCACCCGCCTGTTGCCGTCCCACACCGACAGGCCCCCCACCATGGGGGTGTCGGCATAGAACTTGCCGTCGCCGCCGACCGGGTTGTCCACCTTGAGGCCGTAGCGGCTGCCCACCACGAAGTCGTCATGGCCGTGGCCGGGGGCGATGTGCACCAGCCCGACGCCGGTGTCGAGGCTCACGAAGTCGGCCAGGATGACCGGCACCTGCCGGTCGTAGAACGGGTGCATGAGCTTGAGGCCCTCCAGCGCCCGGCCGGGGACCTGGGCCATGACCTCCACCGTCTCGAAGCCATAACGTTCGATGGCCGCCTCGGCGAGCTCGCGCGCCAGGATCAACACCCCCTTGGGCGTGCGCACCAGGTCGTAGACGAAGTCGGGATGCACCGCCACCGCCTGGTTGGCCGGCAGGGTCCAGGGTGTCGTGGTCCAGATCACGGCATAGGCCGGACAGTCGCCGCTCGCGTCCAGGCCCAGGCGGCGGCTGAGGTCGGCACGGTCGACCACCGGAAAGGCCACGTCGATGGCCGGCGAGGTCTTGTCCTTGTACTCCACCTCCGCCTCGGCCAGGGCCGAGCCGCAATCCACGCACCAATGCACCGGCTTCGCCCCGAGATAGAGATGACCGTTGGCCTGAATCTTGGCCAGCTCGCGCATGATGTCCGCCTCGAAGCGGTAGTCCATGGTGAGGTAGGGCCGCTCCCAGTCGGCGAGCACGCCCAGGCGGATGAAGTCGGCGCGCTGACGCTTAACCTGGCTGGCGGCGTATTCCCGGCACAGCTCACGAAAACGGGCGGGCGGGATCGCCTTGCCATGAGTCTTCTCCACCACCAGCTCGATAGGCAGCCCGTGGCAGTCCCAGCCTGGCACGTAGGGCGCATCGTAGCCGTCCAGGGTCTTGGCCTTGACGATGGTGTCCTTGAGTATTTTGTTCACCGCGTGGCCGATGTGGATGTCGCCGTTGGCGTAGGGCGGGCCGTCGTGCAGCACGAACTTCGGCCGCCCGGCGCAGTGGGCGCGGATCTTTTCGTACAGCTTCTGTTCCTGCCACTGCCTGATCCAGCCCGGCTCGCGGCGGGCCAGGTCGCCGCGCATGGGGAAGGGGGTGTCGGGGAGGTTGAGGGTGTGTCGGTAATCAGGCATTTTCGTTTGTGGCCTGGGAAGACTGTATTGGGATGTTTGGCGCCGTAGGCCGGGAGTGGCCCGGCAGCCAGTTACTTTTCTTGTTCGGCCAAGAAAAGTAACCAAAAGAAGGCCGCCCCGATTCGTCGCCCTGCGGGTGCCCAATTTTTCGCGCCGCGTTCGGGCGGCTGCGCAACTCGCCCCTGCGGGGCTCAGACAGTGCTCGCCGACTTCCCCAGAACGCGGCACGAAAAATTGGCGACGAATAGGGGAAGAAGACTTCCCTCCCCGGCAGGCGGGGGAGGGTGGGGTTTGGGCATGTTTTCCCCTCTTCGCCGCCGAGCTTGGCCTGGCCGCTTGGGGGGTGTCGGCGAGCACTGTTCGAGCTCCGCAGCAGCTCGCGTCGTGTGCGGGCTGCCAGGGCGAGTTGCGCAGCCGCCCAAGCGGCCAGACCAAGCTCGGGAACCCGCAGGGCGGCGAAGCGGGGCGTGCTTTCTTTGCTCACTTTACCGTGAAAGTCGCGAAGCGACTCACGACGCGCCCCTCCCCCTTGGGGGGAGGGGCTGGGGGAGAGGGACCGTTCATGGCCGTCAACGACGTCTTTCATCGGCAGGGGCGGCCATTTGGCCATGAACGGTTAGCACGCGCAAAGAAAGTGAGGCGCCGCCGGACGCCCCCGGCCCACCCCCCCAGGCCCGCCAGATACCCCTTGCATCCGGTTTTGCAGGGCGACTCACACATTCAACATCTCCCTCGCCTGCGCCGCGTCCCGGTCGATCTGCGCGATCAGCGCCTCCAGGCTGGAGAACTTCGCCTCGTCCCTGAGTTTGTGCAGAAACTCGACCCGCAGATGCGCGCGGTAGATGCTGCGGTCGAAGTTGAACAGATGCACCTCCAGCGTCGGCCGGCCGTTGGCGTGCACCGTCGGCCGCGTACCCAGGTTGGCCACTCCCGGCCAGTCGGGTCGATCCAGGCCCTGGACGCGCACGGCAAAGATGCCGGTCAGCGGCGGCCGGTTGTGTTTGAGCTGGATATTGGCGGTCGGGTAGCCGATGCTGCGGCCGAGCCGATCGCCGCCCACGACGCGTCCGGAGATGGAATAAGGCCGGCCCAGCAGCTGCGCGGCCAGGGCCATGTCGCCGGCGGCAAGCGCTTCGCGCACAGCCGTGCTGGACGCGCGTTGCCCGGCGGCCTCCACGGTGTGCAGGGCCTCGGCCCGGTAGCAATATTTCTCACCCAGGTCCGCAAGCAGCTTGAAGTCGCCGCTGCGCCGGGCACCGAAGCGGAAATCGTCTCCCACCAGCACATAGCGCGCCTTCAGTCCGTCGACCAGGATGCGCCGCACGAAGTCCTCCGCGGACAGGGCAGCAAAGGTCTGATCGAAGCGGCAGATGTGCACGTGGGCGACGCTGAGCCCCCGCAGGACCTCCAGCTTCTCGCGCAGGCTGGTCAGCCGGGCGGGGGCGGAATCCGGCGCGAAGACCTCGCGCGGATGCGGCTCGAAGGTCAGTACCGTCGGCAGGCCACCTACTGCTGCGGCCTGCGCCGTCAGGCGCGCAAGCATGGCCTGGTGCCCGAGATGCACACCATCGAAATTGCCTATGGTCACCGCATTGGGGCGGAGCGCACGCGGCCAGCCGTGTGTGATGAGCATGAAGGTCGTCTGCTTGAAAAATCTTGAAAGTTTACCGTGAAAGTCGCGCAGCCGACTCACGACGCTCCCCTCCCCCTCGGGGGGAGGGGCTTAAGGAGAGGGAACGGACACG
>OGCL01002573.1_pt1 | contig 12361 bp, 10 predicted proteins | sample 1570041 | NCBI WGS metagenome assembly OGCL01 (sample SAMN06266162, study PRJEB24511) | hot springs metagenome | isolation source: Hot spring water | place: South Africa: Limpopo | collected 2015-06-22 | reverse complement strand
TGCGATGAGCTGCTCGGTCCTCTGAATCGCCTCGTCAACAGTGTCGAGGATCTCGGCAATGCTACGTTGCTCTGCAATGGACATTGGCAAAACAATAGTTAGGATATCACATAAGTCCTTCGGCACGTGGGGAACTCCAGTGCCGGTCCTAAGTGCCTGAATCCATTTGAACTTGTAACTAAGGGCATGGAATAAGAAATTGTTGTCTACGCCGTCTCTGGGAGTTAGTCTGGCGACAGTTGAGCCAACCACTCCTTGTAATCCCTTCCCTACAAGCCCGGAACGCTCCCCATCCCATAACATTAACACGTCCTTCTCGGTTGCTAATTCACCACCAGAAGTCTCCGCAAATGCCTCAATACGCCCTTCGAGCGCGGTTGCACCTATATAAGGGAGATAACCATTTCTCGCAGTCGGCGATAATCTTGCCAATTTGCCTTTTCTAACCGAAACCAGGCTACCCAATCTTAATTCTTCCCACCCAAGCATAGCCTAGCCCTCCAACCAAGTCCGATAGGTGCTTTGCGACTCTGTCACGTTCCTTTTCGATCTGTTTCATGGTCACCTTATATTTATCCCAGCAGTTCTCGACTGCGGCGATGACTTCCTGCCTATGGGAAGCGACATAGCTTTTAAGGTGCCCTGTGAGTTTGCCTTTTAAAATATCGAGCACCAGTGTTAGACACTCTGTCTCTGTTAATTTCTCCCTTGCTTCCCGAAGCCTTTCCATGAAGCGCTTCTGGAGTTCTTTGTATTTCTTTTTTGCCTCTTTCAGCTTTTCGAGGGTCTCATTATAAGGCGCAAGTTTCCCCTCCAATTCTTTAATCTCATTTTCAACAGGCTCTATCTTTTCCATCAAGGTTTTTAATTGCGCCCCCATATCAGCGCCCATTTCAGTAAAGGATTCTTTTGTCCCTTTTTTATTTTTACCTCCTGTGAGAATCTTAATTTTTGTTTTGTCCTCTTTGATAGAGTATTTGAGGTTTGCAATCTGTCCCTTTAGGAATTGCGCATAATTTGGTTTTTCATCTCCTTCTGTCTCCTCTCCCTCAAGCTCCTCATTTTCTGTTGCTTCAAAATTCTCTTTTTCTTGTTCTAAAAGTATGATCTCTTGTCTTGCCTTTTCGAGTTCTTCAAGATATTCAGGGACAAGCCTTATAACAAGAGGGTCTTCTCCAGGCTCAAAGCTGTTATCTCTTTTGTCCTCCATAGCGTCTTCAATCGTATCAATCCAGCCGTCAATAAGACCACCAAAACCCTGCACCACGATGCTCTTGAGGTCATACTGAACATCATTCCACCACGTGGCAAAAACGCCGGAGACCTTAAACCTGTCAAGAAGGCCAACAGGTATTAATGCCTGCCCAAAGGTATTAAGAAGCGATGCCCTTGTTTTCATCACATTGCCATTATTGGGCAGCTCTTTGAGTAAGCCGGTGTTTTCTTCCCACCATGTATCAAAGGTATCATATAGTCCTCTTTCTTTTTTCTGGACATTAGAGTCTTTTTCGATCCTTTTCTTAATTTCACTTCGATCAATGATCACTGGATCAAAGTCGAAATAGTCCTTATCTCTTTCAACAAACACCACTGAGGGTATCATTCCGTGGGCGGAAAAAAGTTCCTTTTTATCTTCTACCTCATGCTTAGGCACACCACCGAGCAGATGAGCCCTCACATCGTGGGGTTCTGGCGGCGGTGAATTGTCGGCATAGCGGCGGATGTTGAGATTCCAGTCGTTCGATTCGATCTCGCCTCTTTTCACAACCGCAGCATACCCTGGTATATCTCTGAAGGCATCAAAGGCAGAGACAATCTTCTCGATATGCTCAGGCCGAAGGTAATTCTGGGCACGTCCGGCATAGTATTCCGCATCGGCATTGATGAAAAGAACTTTGTCCTTTCTCTCATCAGGCTTTGCCCCTTTTGTCCTTAACACCACAATGCAGGCAGGAATGCCTGTCCCGTAAAATAGGTTTGGTGGAAGGCCGATAATTGCTTCAAGGAGATCAGCCTTGATGATTTCTGTGCGAATCTTTTTTTCTTCACCACCTCTGAAGAGGACACCATGAGGCATGACCGTAGCCATCATACCGCCTGGCCTTAAAACAGAAAGCATGTGCTGGAGGAACATCAAATCGGCCTTCTTCCCTGTCTCGGGACAGAAACCATACTGAAATCGTTCGGTAAACTTCATTCCCTCCTTGGAATAGTTCTGACTGAAGGGGGGATTGGTAATAACCCTATCGAACCGCATCAGCTCTCCACCTTCGATATGAAGGGGGTTTGTCAACACATCCTCGTTCTGAATGTTCGCATCGGGTATACCATGAAGGATCATATTCATCTTACATATGGCCCAAACACCGCCATTATTATCCTGTCCGTAAAGCGATAAATTGGAAGGGTTCCCTCCATACTCTTCCACATACTGTTTTGAAAGGATCAGCATGCCGCCAGAGCCAACACATGGGTCGTAAATCCTCATCCCTTCTTGCGGTTTGATGATCCTGACCATAAGGCGAACCACATCCCTTGGGGTATAGAATTCCCCCCCTTTCTTTCCAGCAGAATCGGCAAATTCACCAATGAGGTATTCATAGGCTGCACCAAGCAGGTCAGGGAACTCAAAATCCTCGTTCCTGAGACGATATTTATTAAAGTGGACGATTAATTCCCGGAGTTTCTGATCAGGGATCTTCGTCTTTCCCACCTTTCTGTTGAAATCAATGTGGGCAAGAACGCCGTCAAGGCCCTGGTTTTCGTGCTCAAGTCCCATAAGGGCCTTATTAAGTTCATCGCCGATATTTTGATGGGCGTGTTGAAGGGTCTCCCAGCGGGCTTCTTTTGGTACAAAGAAATTGGTATAGCGGGCAGGGTCTTCAGCCCTTTTAATAGCCTCTTCTTCGGTGCGCCCTTTTTCAAGGTTCGCCTTGACAATTTTATCGTACTCTTCCTGAAATACGTCAGAACAGCGCTTTAAAAAGAGCATCCCAAAGATGTACTCTTTATATTCGGAGGCATCCATTTTCCCACGTAAAATATCTGCGGCAGCAAAGAGGTGATGCTCAAGCTGAGCAAGGGTAAGTTTCTTCATCGTCTATTTGTTCCCTCACATGAATAGTTCAGGATATTTTCTTCGCATACTTACAAAACCATCCTGTCCGATAATCACATGGTCCAATACAGGGATTCGGACGGCTTTGCAGGCACTGATAAGTTCGGCGGTCAATGTCTTATCCTCACTGCTTGCTGTTGCTTGTCCGTTCGGATGGTTATGGACAAAAATCAGGGCAGAGGCCTTTCTTCTTATGGCAGAATCTATTACCTCCCTTGCATAAATTGCTGATTCGTCCACGGTTCCACGGAAAAGGGTTTCCTCGCCGATAAGATGTTTTGATTTATTGAGGTGAAAGATTCGAAATTCCTCCCGTGAAAGGTTCTGCATAGAGGTTCTAAGATACTCGAAAAGGGTATCAGGGTTTTCAATAACATTGGTTTTCTGTAAGGGCTGTCTGAATTGTCTTTTCACAATCTCCATGGCAGCTAAGATATGGGCAGTCTTTGCCTTGCCAATGCCCTTTATTTTTCGCAAATCTTCATGTCTTGCAGACAGAAGACCTGAAACTCCACCAAATTTCTCAATCATCTCACGTGCAAGCTCAATGGCATTCTGACCTTGTCTGCCTGTTCGAAGGAGGATCGCCAAAAGCGCCGCATCACTCAATGCCTCTGGCCCCTTTTCAAGAAGCATCTCCCTCGGACGTTCATCTTCCGGCCATTCTTTGATGTGAACTTTGCTCATGCGACCTTCACGCTTCCAAATGCGTACAATTCTTAAAAAGAGCTGTCCTTAAATTTTGATTTTGACAACCCTTTAACCTTTACATGGGTTTCAAGGGTGATGTTGGCAGGGCTGTTCTCGTCATCAAAAAACCGCCACCCTACTCTGAGGAGAAGATCATTGATCAGGATTCGGGCCTTTGCTTCCTTGGGCATTATCATCCCCGTGTAGATATTTAATGATTTTGGGATATTATATTGATCCAGTGATGGAGGGTCAAGGATTTTAATCGAGAGGTTTTTAGGGATTCCCATTTTGATAGAGTTTCTGTTAGAATGAGATAAAAATACCAATCTGGAGGGGTGGAGATGGAGACACGTGGAAAGGCCTTGGTGACCGGGGCGAGCAGCGGGATCGGGAGGGAGACAGCTCTTAAGCTGGCCAAAGAGGGTTTTCAGGTAATTGCGGCGGCACGTAGAAAAGAACGTCTCGAGGAGCTGGCAAAACAGAATCCGAATATCCTTCCAAGATCCTTGGACCTTTCTGATTCTAAGGCTTTGGATGAATTTTCTAAAGAACTATCCGATCTCTCAGAGCCTGTGAGCGTTCTCATCAATAATGCGGGGTTCAGCCTCAGGGGAGCCCTTGAGGATGTTTCGGTCTCGGCGGTGAAGAGTCTTTTTGAGGTCAATCTCTTTGCCCTCATTAAGATCACCCAGGCCTGTCTTCCAGGGATGCGTCGTTTGAGGAAAGGGACGATTGTCAACCTCAGTTCCATCGTGGGGAAATTTCCTTTTCCCACGAGCGGTCCGTATTCAGCGACCAAACATGCGGTTGAGGCGATCAGCGATGCCCTGAGAATGGAAGTGCGCCCCTTCGGTATTCGTGTCGTGACGATCCGGCCGGGAGTGATCGGCACTGAATTTAATGAGACGGCCAATCGTTTGACCGGAGATCTTCTCTCAAGAACCGATCCTGATTATAAACCTGTCTATCAAACCTATGGCGCTGGTATGGGAAAGTTGTTCACGAATGTTTCGATCCCGGGACCGGAATTGATTGCTGATCTCATTGTCGAAGCTGTGCTCTCAGATTCTCCAAAGGCAGTCTATGCTAAAGGCCCATTTGTAAAGGAGATTTTAGGGGAACGGTTTCGACTGGATGATGAGGGTTTTTATGAGTTCATGATGGAGAAGACCGGATTGAAAGGGTTAGTAGTGGAGTAGTCGGATCGTCAAGTAGTCTCATCGCCGAATCATCTTATTGTCGAAATTAAACTTTTTAAAATCCCTCCTGCCTCCCTTTGCCAAGAGACTGTGTCGTAATCGCAAGAAAAGGGGAAGAGGCGGTCAGGCTCAACAGATTTAGAATGCGGGGCTTTTGATGAATGGAAATCGTCACTTGTGTAAAATTGAATGTTTTCATAGTCTTGACATGCTTGAATCCAAGCGGTTAAAGGTTACCGCTCTAAATCTTTTTCTCCCGACAGCCTCTTCCCCTTTTTGAAAATGTGGTTTTTTCGTATTGTGACACAGTCTTCAAAGGGAGGTAAAATGGTACTCTCCTTTTCTAAATACTGATGAGGTCTTTGATTTCCTGGCTTTCGAGGAGGAGGGAAGGGGTGCCCTCTCGAATGATGCGGCCATTTCGCAAGACATAGCCCCGATGGGAGATGGAGAGGGTGAGAGGGATCTCCTGCTCAACAATGAAAAGAGTAAGACCATTCTGATTCATCTTTTTCAGGGTGTCAAATATCTCTTCAATGAAATGGGGTGCAAGACCCAGAGAGGGTTCATCTAACATCAACAATTTTGGTTTTGCCATCAGTGCCCTGCCAATGGCGAGCATCTGCTGCTCGCCACCGCTCAGTGTTCCAGCCCGCTGAATCTTTCTATCACTTAATTTTGGAAAGAGTTGATAGACGCTTTCAAAACTCTTTTCAATTTCCCTTTTTCCTTTCCGTTTTGTATAGGCGCCCATGAGAAGGTTGTCGAGCACAGAGAGAGTCGGAAAGATATGTCTGTCCTGAGGAATATGGATCAGGCCTTTTGAAACGATCTGATGAGGATCAAGATTGGTGATATCCTCTTCTTCAAAGAAGATTCTTCCCTCAGTGGTTTCAATGATTCCGGAAAGGGTGAGAAGCAGAGTGGTTTTGCCAGCCCGGTTGGGACCGATCAGGGAGACGATCTCTCCTCTTTCGATCTCAAGGGAGACTTCCTTGAGTGCAGGCAGAGGACCGTAATGGACAGTCAGTTTTTGTATTTGAAGCATGGACTTATTTTCTAAACAATCTTTGATGCTCAGAGAGCACCCACGAATTTTAAGAAAGATTTGGCAGATTACTCGAATGATAACGAATTTCACGAATAAAACCTATTTGTGTCATTTGCTTTCATTCGTGCAATTCGTTTCTATTTTTTTACCATATAAGCCTCGATTACCCCCGGGTCTTTTTTCACCACATCCGGGGGACCTTCGGCAATGAGGAAGCCGTTGTTGAGCACAGCCACTTCATCCGTCATATCCATCACCATTCCCATATGGTGTTCGATGAGAAAGAGGGTGAGTCCGGTCTCTCTCAGGTTTGAAAGGGTATCGGCAAGTTGTTTTGCCTCGGGATAGGTCAAACCGGCTGCGGGTTCATCGAGAAGCAAGAGCTCAGGTTTGGCAGCAAAGGCACGTGCGATTTCAAGCCTCCTCTGCTCGCCATAGGAAAGCTGGGAGGCAAACCATTTCCATCTTCCGAAAAGGCCAAACAGCTCGAGGATCTCCTTTGCCTCTTTCATGGCCGATTCCTCACCTTTTTTAATCCATGGAGGATAGAAGCCATTTGAGAACAACCCCCCGCTTATTCTTCTATGCATACCAGTTAAAATATTTTCGATCACGGTCATGTTCCCGAAGATCTGAAGCGTCTGAAATGTTCTTCCTACACCCATGCAGGAAATCTCATGGGTCGGCAGTCCTGTGATCTCTTTTTCCTTAAAAAAAATCTTTCCAGAATCCGGTTTTTCCATTCCGCTGATGAGATGGAAAAGGGTGGACTTACCTGCGCCATTGGGGCCCATCAGTCCCTTGATTGTACCTTTACGTACCTGAAGGGAGATCCGATTCAATGCCTGGACGCCATCATAATTCTTTACAATCTCTTCCAGAACAAGAAACATCAGAAATCCACCTTTTCCCTTCGTCTTTTTCTTCCCCAGTAGCTGATCAGATAAATTAGTCTGACTCTCAACCGGGTCCCAATGCCATCCGGAAAGAAGATGAGGAGCAAAATCAGGATCACTCCATAGGCAGGAAGGCTATACTCCTGGTAGCGACTGAGCCCATCCATCAGAAAGGTGAGGATGAGCGCTCCTGCAATGGGTCCGTAGAGGTTTCCCATCCCTCCAAGAATGACCATCATGACGATGAGGACAGAAAGGTTGAGGCTGAAAGCCTCGGGATTGGCAGTGGACATCACTGAGGCAAAGAGGCTTCCTGCCAGTCCGGCAAAAGCTGCACCGATGACAAAGACTTGGAGTTTGATCTGTCCCACATCAATTCCCAGAGAGGAGGCACCATCTTCGCTTGCGGCAACGGCTAAGAAAGCCCGCCCCATCTTTGAGCGGATCAGGTTTTTGGAGAAGAGGACCAGTCCAACCAGAACTCCCCAGATGAGATAGTATTGTTTGAGATAGGTGTCGAAGATAAATCCGGGAATCGAGAAATATGGGATGTTGAATATCCCAATGACACCACCCGTGAAGCTCGATGACTCTCTCACCATGACGAGAAAGATTTCTCCAAAGCCCAAGGTGGCCAGGGCAAGAAAATATCCTTTCAATTTCAGGATGGGTTTTCCAATGAGGAAGGCAAAAAGGGAAGCAGTGAGGCCTGATGCCCAGAAGGCGAAGAAAGAGGGGACACCATAGCGGGTGGTGAGAATGGCTGTAATGTAAGCTCCAATTCCGAAGAAAGCGGCCTGGCCGAGCGAGATCTGGCCGGCATATCCGAGAAAAAGGGTTAATCCAAGAGCAAGAATCCCATGAATTCCAGCAAGAACCATGAGATGGTGGAAATGGGAATCAGACCAGACCACAGGGAGGAGCAGGATGGTCAGGAGATAGAAGAGGTCCCTCTTCCTAAAGTGATATTCCCTTCTGTAGTGAAGCTGTGGATCGGGAATAATTAGAGACAGAAGCCACAGGGCTACGGAATAGAAAAGATCTCTTTTCCTAAACTCTTTATGAACCTGGTTTACCATCGCCGGCTATCCATAAAGGGTGAACCTAAAATTCCTTTCGGTCTAAAATAGAGTATGAGCAAAAGAATGATAAACGCAATTGCATCTTTATAACCCGAGGGAATGAAAGCAATACTCAAAGACTCCACCACTCCCAGAACAAATCCTCCGAGAATGGCGCCACTATGTTTTCCCCAGCCGCCAAGGACGGCTGCAATAAAACCTTTTAGCCCGATGAGCGTTCCGGAGTGATAGCTGACATAGAAGAGGGGGGTAATGAATAAGCCAGCAAGGGAGCCAATTCCAGCGCTCACACCGAAGGCTAAAAAGGCCATCAGGTTTCTTGAAATCCCCGAAAGAGCCGCACCGAGGGGATCGGTCGAGGAAGCCTCCATGGCTTTTCCTAAAAACGTCCGATGTGCAAGAAGATAGAGAAAGAACAGTACCATAAACGTGGCTCCCATCACCCACAGGCTTTGGGAAGGGATTGAAACCTTCCCTATTTCGAAAAACCCACTTCCCAGAAAGGGAGGCAGTGCCTTGGGTAGGGTTCCAAAGACGAGTGCGCTTGTACTGCTAAGAAAGAGAGAGGCGCCCAGCGTGGCCATGAGAAGGATGGGAAGGGAGGCTTTTCGAAGGGGATAAATAACGAGCAGATGAAGAAGAAATCCGATGAAAACGACCATCCCAACAGCAAATAGACCGGCTAATGGATAAGGCAGGGCAGATTCTTTAAGGAGAAAGAAGGTGATCATCCCTCCTAACATCACGAATTCACCCTGGGCAAAGTTGATGATCTGAGAGGCGCGGGCCACCGTAACAAATCCCAACCCAACAAGGGCATAGATGGCTCCGAACGTGATTCCAGAGACGAGAAGTTGGGGAAGGGGGGATAAGAGGTCCATGGGATTTAATGGAAACGTAAAAATCAATAACCAAATTACAATAACCAAATAAATTCCAAATTCCAATAACCAACCAGGGAGATTCTTAGAAAATTGATGATTGGTGATTATTGAGTATTTGTAACCTAAATTGAGCGATTCACCCTATTTCACAAGGGAGGCAGAGATGCCCCAAACCCTTTTAGAATGCGATACGTTAAACGTTTGGGTAATGGACCTTGAGCTTTCACCAAACGGGTGATGATTGAACGGACCCCATGGTTGATTCAATCGATCAAAGGTAATCGCTCTAAAAGGCTTTTTAGGCCTCCCCGCCCCCCTTGTGAAGGGTGAAAAAATCGCTCAATTTAGGTGTAATTTGGTGTTTGGTTATTGCTATGTTATCTAATGCGGTTGCATGCGTCCGGAGTTAAATCGTCTAACAATCCAATTGTCATGTCGTCAGTTTCTAAAAAAAAGGGTGGACTCCACTGATTCGTCCACCCTCTCAGTTTACTGTTATTCTATTCTTTCTTCAACCCTTATTCTGTTCCTGGAAATTTTATCCTTTTGAACTTCCCTCCTTCGATCCGGACAAAGACGAGATCCTTTTTCTTTAAACCGTCATGCTCTGTCGGGCTGAACTGATAAATTCCGTGGGTGCCCTTAAACTCTTTAGTACTTTCCAGAGCGTCTCTGAGGCTCGAGCGAGTTACTTTTCCTTTTATACGCTTCAAAGAATCCTCGATCAGGCCGATGATATCATAGCCATAGCCTGCAATCTGATCAGAGGGTGTTCCATAGCGTTCTTTCCACCGTTTGTCAAAATCAATATTGATGGATTTTGCAGGATCGTTTTCGTCGAGCTGGTCAAAGACCACGGGTTTGGCCGCGGGAAACTCCACACCCTCCATGGCCTCTCCACCCAGGGCGATGATAAAACCAAATCCAAAGGCATGGGTACCGAGGACAGGCGTCTTGATTCCAAGGGCCCGTAAATTCTTTGTGATGATGGGGCCCGGAGGACCACCGGTGCAGGCATAGAAGGCGTCCACCTTCTCTTTTTGGAGGATGGGTTTGATCTTGGTAAGCTGAGGGGTCATGTCAATATCCATCGGTTTATGGGTCTCCGGAGAGACAATCACTTTGATCCCCTTTGCCTCTCCAAATTTTTTAAAATTCTCAGCCAGACTCTGAGCCAGAGGCCATGCCCCATGGAAGACCAGAACCTTCTTGTATTTTCTGGCAAGAACCAGATCCACCAGCTTCTCAGTAACGATGATGTCATTCTGAGCAATGTTAAAAGCCCATTGTTGTTTTAAGTCCCGGACCATGGGATTGGAGGGACAGATGATGATGTTGGTGATCTTTTCCCTTTCTGCAATGGCACGAGTTGTGGCCTGAAGATTATCTTCAAAAGGGCCTATCACAAGGAGGATCTCTTTATCCTTTGTGAATTTGGTCATGTTGGCTGCAGCCCGGCCCACATCGAAACCGTTATCCTCAAAAAGCAGCTCAATGGGACGGCCATTGATTCCGCCGGCCTTATTGATTCTCTCTGCCTCCAGGACCATCGCATTTCTAAGCGTTTTGGTGATCTCTGCCCAGGGACCGGTCAACTCCAGGTTGACTCCAATTTTATAAGGGGCCTTGGCTGCATGGCCCAGTGAGATCCAAGAGATGAAAAGAAAGGCAAAAAAAATGGACCAGAATATTTTTTTCATTGATTGTCCTCCTATGTAGATTTTAACTTTAGTCACTTTAGATCACTGTACCCATTTTAGGCACTGCTACAAATACTTCTGTATCAGAACTTCCGCAATTTGGACGGCGTTAAGCGCTGCTCCCTTTCGGATGTTGTCTGAAACGATCCACATGTTGATCCCGTTCGGAATGGATTCATCTTCACGAATCCTTCCTACAAAGGTCTCGTCCTTACCAGCGGCATGGATGGCCAGAGGGTATTCTGCCTTGGCAGGATTGTCCACCACGGCCACCCCTGGAGCTTTGGAGAGAATGTCTCGCACCTCCTGAGCTGTGATCTTTTTCTCCGTTTCGATATTGACCGATTCCGAATGGCCAAAAAACACAGGGACTCTCACAGTGGTAGCGGTGACCCGGATGGAATCATCTTCCATGATCTTCTTCGTCTCGTTGACCATCTTCATCTCTTCTTTGGTGTACCCATTTTCGAGGAAGACATCAATATGAGGAAGGCAGTTGAAGGCGATCTGGTGGGGATAGACCTCCCGTTTGATTTCCTGCTGGTTATAGATGGCAAGGACCTGATTTTCGAGTTCTTTGATCGCTCTTTTGCCAGTGCCGGAGACCGACTGATAGGTGGAGACGACGACACGTTTGATCCGGGCCGCCTCATGGATGGGTTTGAGTGCAACAACCATCTGGATGGTCGAGCAGTTGGGATTGGCAATGATATTCTTCTTATGATAACCGGCGACCGCATGGGCATTGACCTCCGGAACGACCAGGGGAACCTCCGGGTCCATCCTAAAGGCACTGGTATTGTCAATGACTACACAGCCGGCTTTTCCGGCGATGGGGGCAAACTTCTGGCTGACCGACCCTCCTGGAGAGAAGAGGCCAATGTCCATTCCGGCAAAGGAGTTCTCCTCCATCACTTCAACGGTATACTCCTTCCCTTTAAATTGAAGCTTGGTGCCCGCGCCCCTTGTGGAAGCAAGAAGCTTTAATCGATCTATTGGGAAGTTCCTCTCCTCAAGGATAGAAATCATTTCATTTCCCACGGCCCCCGTGGCTCCTGCAACCACCACATTATATTTCGCCTTTTTCATAGATTCCTCCAACCTTTATGGAAACAGGGATGTTCCTTCGAACACCCCTGTTCTTTGGATACTCCATTGTATCAGTGCATTATAAATAGAGGAAAAGGTTGGTTTTTGTCAAGAGGGGGAAATAAAAGCAATTTTACCCTATTGTTGCATTGAAAACAGATGCCACCATCTGAGAAACCCTGCCAATGATTCTTTTGGGAGTATTCAGCAGACATTACAACACATCACTTTTAGTGAGGTTTAAATTAGGCATGGCCATGGGGTCTCAATGTCCGATAGTGCAAGGCTTTACAAGCATTTCAATATGCCATTTTTTTTACAACAACGGGATTTAAACACTTTTTAAATTCGTTTTAACTCTTTTTCAGGATTTGTTTCTTCTTCTTTCGGAGGTGGGGGATGAGACCACCGTCTTTAAGAAGTTCCTGCATGAAGGCCGGGATGGGAGTAGCTAAAAACTTCTTATCCTGGGTGAGATCGTAGATCTCGCCCGTGTTGAGGTCAATTCTCACCTGATCTCCATCGTGAATCGCATCAGAAGCCTCTGTGGATTCAAGGAGAGGAAGGCCCAGGTTGAAGCTATTTCGGAAAAAGATACGGGCAAAACTTTTAGCGATAATGCAGGAGATGCCAGCAGCTTTTAAAGCAA
>OGCL01002572.1_pt1 | contig 12362 bp, 12 predicted proteins | sample 1570041 | NCBI WGS metagenome assembly OGCL01 (sample SAMN06266162, study PRJEB24511) | hot springs metagenome | isolation source: Hot spring water | place: South Africa: Limpopo | collected 2015-06-22 | reverse complement strand
TTTTTGTCGCAATCGCCGGACGGTTTTCACCCCGCCTTAACCAAGAACGCCTCTACTCGAACCAGGCCGCTTTGCCGGCTCGCGCCCTCCCGTTGCGACGGCGCCTGTGTGTTGCGTCGGGTCGAGAGCGTTCGGGATGTCGGGTCAGGGCTACAGGCTGCGCAAGGCGCCGCGAACCCGCTACCGGGTCAGCCACAATGTCTTTTTGCAGATCGCCGCCATCGTCGTCGCCTGCGGCGTCGGCTTTGTGGCGCTCGATCCCGGTCACGAGGCGCAGCGCCCCACCGCGGCCGCGCCCCAGCGCGACGTCATGGTGACCGGCTCGCTCGCGTCCTCGTCGACGGCCTATCGCGACCTGCTGAAGCCGGGCTTTGCGCTCGGGACGACACCCTCGTCCTTCGGCGCGCAGGCGCCGCTGCAGGCTGGGCTCCAACCTAGCGAACTGGCCCAAGCTGCCCGCTCTTCATCCGCCGCCCAGCTTCCCGTCGTCGCTGTCCTCCCGGCGGCGCCGGCGGCTCCCGCGGTCGCCCCGCCGGCTCCGGCTTCGCCGGCCGTCGCCGCCGCGCCCGCCGTCGAGCCGCAGGCCGTCACCCGGATCCTCAAGGATACGCCGCTGCCGGCGCCGCGTCCGGCCGACCTCCGGGCCCCGCAGGCGGCCGAGCCGCCTGCCATCGCGCTGCGCCAGCCGACCCGCCGCGCCGCCCGCGTCGCAGCGGCGACGCCGGCTCCGGTCGTCGAGGACAACCGTTCCTTCTTCGAGAAGCTCTTCGGCGCTGCGCCCCAGCCCAAGGGCCCGGCCATGGCCTATGCCGCGCCGTCCGACGACGAGATCGATCGCTCGCGCGGCCGCCGTCTCAGCCCCTCCTTCGGTCCGGCGCCGGGCGCGATGCAGGGGGGCACCGCGATCTACGACATCAGCGGCAAGACCGTTCACATGCCCAATGGCGAGAAGCTGGAGGCCCATTCCGGCTTCGGCGACAAGATGGACGATCCTCGCTACGTCCATGTCCGGATGCATGGCGCGACACCGCCCCACACCTACAATCTCGTCGAGCGCGAGGCGCTCTTCCATGGCCACCGCGCCCTGCGGATGCACCCGGTCGGGGGCAGCAGCGCGATCTATGGCCGGGCCGGCTTGCTGACGCACCCCTATCTGCTGGGACCCAGCGGCCAGTCCAATGGCTGCATCTCCTTCAAGGACTATGACCGCTTCCTGCAGGCCTTTCTGCGCGGCGAGGTGAGGCGTATCGTGGTCGTCGCCAGCATGCGCGATGCGCCGGCCTCGCTGATCGCCTCGCGTTGACGCGGAGGTGAGGAGCGCGTGATCGGCGCGTGCGGAACGATGGGCGGAGCCGAAGGGTTCAGCCTCATCATCTCCCAGGGAGCTTGCCGATGACACCTCTCGCCCGCCTCGCCATGCCGTCACGCCGCCGCCTGTTGGCGGGCGCAGCCTTTCTTGCCGCTTCCGCAGCCCTGCCGGTCGCGGCCCATCATGGCTGGGCCTGGGCCGAAGGCGAGCAGATGGAGCTGAAAGGCACCATCCGCACGATCTCGATGGCCCCGCCGCATCCGATGCTGATGGTCGCGGCCGAGGACGGCAAGGAATGGCAGGTCGATCTCGGCAACCCGAACCAGACCGCGCGTTCGGGCTTCACCGGCGACACGGCCAAGCCCGGCGACGCGATCACCGCGCTCGGCAACCGCCATCTCGACAAGAGCAAGGCCCATATGAAGGCCGTGCGCATCGTCATCGCCGGCAAGAATTACGACATGTATCCGGAGCGCATCCGCACGAACTGAGGCCGCATGGAGCTTCTCGCCGGTCTCGGCACCTGGCCCGGCGCCGTTCTGCTGCAGCGGAACGGCACGGCCTATCTCCTGGTCAATGCGAGCCACATCCTCGGCCTCGCTCTGTTGATCGGCGCGATCCTCCCGCTCGACCTACGCCTGCTCGGACTCTTCCGCAGCGTGCCGGTCGCCGCCCTCGCGCCCGTGCTGTCGCGCATGGCAGGAATCGGGCTTGGCCTCGCGCTCGTCACCGGCGCCTGGCTCTTCACGGTGCGCCCGGTCGAATATGCACGCAACGCCGCCTTCCTCTGGAAGCTCGGCCTGCTCGCTCTGGCGCTCGCCAACATCGCCCTGCAGCACCGCAGCGCCGCCTACACCCGCGCGCTGGCGGGCGAGATCACCGCGGCGGTGCGCTGGCGGTCCGCGGTCTCACTGACGCTCTGGCTCGCCGTGCTGCTGGCAGGCCGCTGGATCGGCTTTCTCTGAGCGGCCCCTGCCTGTCCATCGCCGGCCGCTCAAAAGCGCGGGTCATCCCGGACGAAAGCGTAGCGGAGATCCGGGATCCATTCCGGAACGCCTCCGGGGAAGGGTCCGGAATGGGTCCCGGGTCGAGCCCGGGACGACGGCGTGGTTCCGAGAGACATCACATGCCTCCCGGGCTGTGCCGCCCCGGTCGCCTCAGCCCTTGGCGGCAGCCTTGGCCTTGGCCGCGCCGGCTTTCGGCTTGGCGGTCGCGGTCTTCGCGCCCGCCTTGGCCGCAGCCGCCTTCGCCGCAGCCGGCTTGGCTGCCGATTTGGCGGCAGGCTTCTTGGCCGGCGCCTTGGCGGCCTTGGCCTTGCCGGGCCCCTTGACGCCGCTGCTCTCGGCCTTGGCGTTGACGAGCTCCACCGCCTGCTCGAGCGTGATCGCCTCCTGCGTCAGCGCTTTCGGCAGGGTCGCGTTGACCTTGCCCCAGTTGACGTAAGGCCCGTACTTGCCGGCCCGCACCACGAGCTTGCCACCCGTGGGATGCTCGCCGAGTTCCCGGCCCGGCACCGCCGCACCGCGCCCGAAGCGACTGCCACCCGCGCCGCTCTCCTTGGCGACGATCAGGTCGATGGCGCGGTTGGCGCCGATCTGCAGGATGTCGTCGTCCTTGTCGATATTGGCGTAGGTCTTGCCGTGCTGGACGTAAGGCCCGTAGCGGCCGATGCCGGCGAGGATCGGCTCGCCGCTCTCGGGATGCCGCGCCACCTCCTTGGGCAGCGAGAGCAGGGCCAGCGCCTTCTCGAGGTCGACGCTGCCGGGGCTCATGCCCTTGGGCAGGCTGGAGCGCTTGGGCTTTTCGCCCTCGCCGAGCTGGATATAGGGGCCGAAGCGCCCGTCGCGGATGGTGACGTCCTGGTCGGTCGCCGGGTCCTTGCCGAGGATGCGCACGCCCGGCGCGCCTGTGCCGCCCTCGGCCGTGGCCTCGCCATCGCTGGCCTGGACGGTGAGCGGGCGGGTGTAGCGGCATTCGGGATAGTTCGAACAGCCGACAAAGGCCCCGAACTTGCCGAGCTTCAGCGAGAGCGTGCCGGTGCCGCAGACCTGGCAGGCGCGCGGATCGCCACCATCATCGCGCTGCGGGAAGACATGGGGCCCGAGCACGCCGTTCAGCGCCTCCAGCACCTCGGTGACGCGCAATTCCTTGGTGTCGCCGATCGCCGCGGTGAACTCCTCCCAGAATTCGCGCAGCAGCACCTTCCAGTCGATTTCGGCGTTCGAGACGCGGTCGAGCTTCTCTTCGAGCAGGGCGGTGAAGTCGAAGGCGACATAGCGGTTGAAGAAGCTCTCCAGGAACGCCGTCACCAGCATGCCCTTGTCCTCGGGCACGAGGCGCTTCTTCTCGATGCGGACATATTCGCGGTCGCGCAGGGTCGAGAGCGTCGCGGCATAGGTCGAGGGCCGACCGATGCCGAGTTCTTCCATGCGCTTGACCAGGCTCGCTTCCGAATAGCGCGGCGGCGGCTCGGTGAAGTGCTGCTCGGCCGCAATGGCGCGCTTCTCCAGCCCGTCGCCGGCCTTCATCGCCGGGAGCTTTTTGGAGTCCTCGTCCTCCTCGTCGTCGCGGCTCTCCTGATAGAGCGTCAGGAAGCCGTCGAAGAGCACGACCTGGCCGGTGGCGCGCAGCTCGAGATTGCGGCCGGCGACGGTCGCCGCGATGTCGACCGTGGTGCGCTCCAGCGAGGCCGATTCCATCTGGCTGGCGATGGTGCGCTTCCAGATCAGCTCGTAGAGCCTGGCCTGTTCGGGTTCGAGATGGCGCGCGACCATGGCCGGCAGCCGGCCGAGATCGGTCGGGCGGATGGCCTCGTGGGCTTCCTGCGCGTTCTTGGCCTTGACCGTGTATTTGCGCGGCACGCCCGGCACATAGGCGTCGCCGAACTCCTTGCCGATGACGCGGCGCGCCGCGGCGATGGCCGAGCCGTCCATGTCGACGCCGTCGGTTCGCATATAGGTGATGAGACCGACCGTCTCGCCGCCGATGTCGACGCCCTCATAGAGCCGCTGCGCCAGCTGCATCGTCCGCGCCGGGGCGAGTCCGAGCTTGCGCGAGGCCTCCTGCTGCAGGGTCGAGGTCTGGAAGGGCGGGTAGGGGTGGCGCTTGACCGGCTTGGCCTCGACATTCGCCACGCTGAAGGCCGCGCTCTCCAGCGCCTCCTCAAAGGCCCGGGCCTCGTCGCCGGTGCCGATGTCGAGCCTCGTAATCTTCTTGCCGTCGGCGCCGACGAGGCGGGCATCGAAGACGCCGCCGGCCGCCGTCGCCAGCGTCGCCACCAGCGACCAGTATTCGCGCGCCCGGAAGGCCTCGATCTCGCGCTCGCGGTCGCAGACGATCCGCAGCGCCACCGACTGCACGCGTCCCGCCGAGCGCGCGCCGGGAAGCTTGCGCCAGAGCACGGGGGAAAGGGTGAAGCCGACGAGATAGTCCAGCGCCCGACGGGCCAGATAAGCGTCGACCAGCGCCTGGTCGACCTGGCGCGGATTGGCGAGAGCCGTCTGCACCGCGTCCTTGGTGACGGCGTTGAAGGTGACGCGCTCGACGGGAATGCCCTTCAGCGCCCGCTTCGCATTGAGCGCCTCCAGCACATGCCAGGAGATCGCCTCGCCCTCGCGGTCGGGGTCGGTCGCGAGGATCAGCTTGTCGGCGCCCTTCAGCGCCTTGACGATCTCGGAGACCTGCTTGGCGCCGCGTCCCTCGATCTCCCACTTCATCGCGAAGTCGTGCTCGGGATCGACCGAGCCGTCCTTGGCCGGCAGATCGCGGATATGCCCGAAGGAGGCGATCACCTCATAGTCGGAGCCGAGATACTTGTTGATCGTCTTGGCCTTGGCCGGCGACTCGACGACGAGGAGCTTCATGGTGCGGTGTCTCGGTCATAGCCTCTCTGAGCGCGGCACCGACCCTGTTGGGAACGGTCCCGCGACCGGTGAAAGACCCGGCGGTTCGGAATTGCGCGCGAAGTTGGTTCAGGGAACGGGCCGTGTCAAACGCCGAATGCGCTTTTGAGCCGTTCGGCGGCGTTTTGGCCACATCCCGCGGCAGGCCTGCAGATGGCGGGGCCGATCCGGCTCCGCAAGGGCAGGGGCGGCAGTGCCGCCCCGCGCCGTCTCAGCGCATCGCGCCGTAGAGCGCCGCGAGAAACCCGTCATAGGCCGCCCCATCGATCCAGCGCAGCACCGCGACGAGATCGTTCTCCACATCGACCAGGATGACGTTGGTGCCCGCGCCCAGCGCCCAATAGGCGGAAGCCGGTATCGCGGGGCGGGCCGCGGCGCCGCGGTTCAGCCACCACAGGAAACCGTAATTGGCCAGCGTCGGGGAGGGCGCCACCATCTGCTTGATCCAGTCGGCCGGGATCAGGCAGCGCCGGCCCCAATCGCCGCCCCGGGCCATCAGCAGTCCGAAGCGGGCATGGTCGCGCGCCCCGATGAACAGGCCGCCGCCCCAATGGCCGCCGCCGGGCACGGACTGGATTTGCCGCCCGTCAATCTCCACGAAGGAGTTCTCGTAGCCCTGCCATTCCCAGTCGGAGGAGGCACCGATCGGGTCCATGATCCGCTCGCGCAAGACCTCGGGCAAAGGCCGCCGGAAGCGCTGCAGCAGCGCGTAGCCCAGCACGTTCACACGCACGTCGTTGTATTCGTAGAAGCTGCCGGGGGTGCGAAGCTCCCGCTTCTGGCCCTTGCGGCTGTTGTCGGCGCCGGGGCCGATCTGACGGTTGTGGTCGACCTGGTCGGACTTGCCGAAGATCTCGCCCTGCCATTCGCTCGATTGCTGCAGCAGGTGCCGCCAGGTGACCTTGGCGTTGTGGGCGCTCTCGAAGACGGGGCCGGGCACGCTGCGACCCACCGGCTCGTCGAGATCGGCGATCAGCCCGTCGGCGACGGCGAGCCCCGCCAGCACGGACAGGTAGCTCTTGGCGATCGAGAAGGTCATGTCGGGGCGGTCGGTGTCGCCCCATTCGGCCACGATGCGCCCGCCCTTCAGCACGAGCCCGGCCGGGCCACCGCGCTCGCGCACCGGACCGACGATCTCGGTCCAGGGCCCGCTCTCGTTCCACTCGCGATTGCCGACATAGGCGCCGTCCGGCCAATAGAGGCTCCTTGGCCAGGGGCTCTCATGGGCCTGCGCGAAGGCGACAGCCTCCGCCAGCCGCGCCGGATCGAAGCCCGCTTCTCCGGGTGCGACCGTGCTCCAGCTCGATCCATGGGCGGCGGGCACTGCGGCGGCGGACATTGGCGGGCTCCCTCGTGGCGGCGGGCCATGGCCGCACCCCATCGCCTTTGGCGTAGCCCGATGCGGCCGCCTCCGCCATCCCGCCATCCGCATGCGGGAGAGCGCCATCGCGCGCTTGCACGCCGGCCGACTCGCGCCTAAACACCCCTCTTCAAATGACATCGCCAGCCCCGCTCTACCCGCACCGGCATCTCCTCGGGATCGAGGGGCTGAACCATTTGGACATCGAGGCGCTGCTGGACCGGGCCGACGCCTATGTCGCGCTCTCCCGTCAGGTCGAGAAGAAGACGGCGACGCTGCGCGGCCGCACCCAGATCAACCTGTTCTTCGAGCCCTCGACCCGGACGCAGGCCTCCTTCGAACTGGCGGGAAAACGCCTCGGAGCCGACGTCATGAACATGTCGGTCGCCTCCTCCTCGGTGAAGAAGGGCGAGACGCTGATCGACACCGCCGCGACGCTGAACGCGATGCGGCCCGACATCATCGTCGTGCGCCATCATGCGGCCGGCGCGGTGCATCTGCTCGCCCGCAAGGTCGGTTGCTCGGTGGTCAATGCCGGCGACGGCGCCCATGAGCATCCGACGCAAGCCCTGCTCGACGCCCTGACGATCCGCCGCAACAAGGGGCGGATCATGGGGCTGACGGTCGCGATCTGCGGCGACATCCTGCATTCGCGCGTCGCCCGCTCCAACATCATCCTGCTCAATGCGCTCGGCGCCAAGGTTCGCCTGATCGCCCCCTCGACGCTGCTGCCGGCCGGCATCGAACGCATGGGCGTCGAGGTCTTCACGGACATGAACAAGGGCCTCGAAGGCGCTGACATCGTGATGATGCTGCGCCTCCAGCTGGAGCGCATGCACGGCGCCTTCGTGCCCTCCTCGAAGGAATATTTCCGCTATTTCGGCCTCGATCGCGAGAAGCTGCAGCGGGCCCAGCCCGACGCACTGGTCATGCATCCCGGCCCGATGAACCGCGGCGTCGAGATTTCCTCCGAGGTCGCCGACGGCGCCCAGTCGCTGATCCGCGAGCAGGTCGAGATGGGCGTCGCGGTGCGCATGGCCGTGCTCGACGCGCTGGCGCAGCATCTGCCCAATCTGTGACGCGATGCTGAGGCTCGCGACCGGCTTTCTGGCAGCCAAGGCAAGGGCCGCGCTCTGGCTGCTCGCCTTGGCCTATGTCTCGCTGGCGGCGATGCTCCTGCATGACGATGCCCGCTCGGGCTGGACCTGGGCTTTCGTCGTCGGGGGCGGTCTGCTGCTGCTCCTCTTCATCGGCATCGTCCGGTTCTGGCTCGTCTTTTTCAGAGGTCTGGGAGACCGCAATGGCTGACTCGCAGATCACCGTCATCGCCAATGCCGAGCTGGTCGATCCGGCGGCGCGCCGGCAGGGCCGGGGTTCGCTGCTGCTGCGCGACGGGGCGATCGCCGACATCGCCTGGGGCGCCGAGCCGGCCGCCCCTGACGGCGCCCGCCGTATCGACGCCGCCGGCCTCGTCGTCGCGCCCGGCCTCGTCGATCTGCGCGCCTTCCTCGGCGAGCCCGGTGCCGAATTCCGTGAGACGCTGGGGACGGGGTCGCAGGCGGCCGCCGCCGGCGGCGTCACCACCGTCGTCTGCCGCCCGGACACCGACCCGCCGATCGACGATCCGGCGATCATCGACTTCATCAAGCGCCGTGCCCGCGACAAGGCGATCGTCAACGTCCTGCCCTGCGCCGCGCTGACCAAGGGCCTGCACGGCAAGGAGATCACCGAGTTCGGCCTGCTGCTCGAGGCCGGCGCGGTCGCTTTCGGGGACGGTGCGAAGGCCCTGCGCAACCCGCAGATCATGCGCCGCGCCCTGATCTACGCCCGCGACTTCGACGCGCTGATCATGAACCATGTCGAGGATCCGGATCTGCGCGGCGCCGGCGTGATGGCCGAGGGCGAGTTCGCCAGCCGCAAGGGCCTGCCGGGCATCCCGCGCGAGGCCGAGACCGTGATGCTCGAGCGCGACCTGCGCCTCGCCCGGGCCACCGGCGGGCGCTACCACGCCGCCATGATTTCCTGCGCGGACTCGGTCGAGCTCATCCGCCGGGCCAAGGCCGATGGCCTGCGCGTCACCTGCGGCGCGTCGATCAACAATCTGACGCTGAACGAGAACGACGTCGGCGACTACCGCACCTTCTGCAAGGTCTCGCCGCCGTTGCGCGACGAGCCCGAGCGACTGGCGCTGGTCGAGGCGTTGGCCGAGGGAGTCATCGACGTCGTCGTCTCCGATCACGATCCGCAGGATGTCGAGACCAAGCGCCAGCCCTTCGCCGAGGCCGCCGACGGCGCGCTCGGCATCGAGACCCTACTCTCGGCCTCGTTGCGCCTCGTGCAGGCCGGTCAGATCGCCCTGCCGGACCTGCTGGCGGCACTGTCCACCAAGCCTGCCGGTCTGCTCGGCCTGCGCTGCGGCAGGCTCGCAGCCGGCGCGCCGGCCGACCTGATGCTGCTCGATCTCGAAGCGCCCTATGTCGTCGACAAGCGCAAGCTCAAGTCGCGCGCCAAGAACTCGCCCTTCGACGAGGCGCGGCTGGAGGGCATCGTGCGCGCCACCTATGTCGGCGGCCGCGTGGTCTACGAGAACGCCGCCGGCTGAGCGGGTCGCGCCCGGCCGACGGAGGTCATGCGCTCAGACGCCGGGGGCGCCGCTACGCCGCTGGCGGCTGGGAGCGACGGGCTGCCGCTCGGGCCGGATCGGCACCATCCGCGCGAAGACGGGGTTGGGCGTATGGTCGTAGGAGGCGCCCGTGCTGGCGTCGACGGCGACGCCGATCAGGCCCCCGGCCACCACATTGCCGGCCATGCCGGCCGCACCGCCGCCGCTGACCTCGGTCTTCACCTCGATCTGCTGAGGATGGTGACCCGGCATCTCGAAGGTCGCGATGAATTCCTGCTTGCGGCTGATCGGGAAGGTGCAGGGCGTCGCCGCGCAGACCAGCCCCGTCGACGTCGTCACCTTCGCGCCCGGCGGCTCGGAATTGAAGGTCACATCCTCGTTTGATCCGCGTGTCACGGTCCCGCAGGCGCTGACGCTGAGCGCGACAGCAACAGTCAGAAAAAGTCTCATGTTTTGAAAGCCCTTGCCCCAGTTTCTTCGCGCGTTCGTTGGCATGCCGCGCAAGGCCCTGTCGAGATTGCGGCGCGCGCTCGTCGGGTTTTCCCCAGGCTTTCCGAAAGCGAATGAGCCGTCCTCGTCGAGGCGGCAAACGGGCGTTTCCCTCGGCGTTGCTCCTGCTCTACATCTATGCGCCGGGACGAAGCAGGGATGGCACATGCCGGAGATCTTGAACTGGGGTCTGACGGGGGCGGTAGCGGGCGCGGCGCTCGTCGTCGGCTATCTGCTCGGCTCGATTCCCTTCGGCATGATTCTGACCCGGCTGACGGGCGGGCCGGATCTGCGCAGCATCGGTTCTGGCAATATCGGCGCGACCAATGTGCTGCGCACAGGCAACAAGAAGCTGGCCGCGCTGACCCTGCTCGGCGACATGCTGAAGGGCACGGCCGCGGTGCTGCTGGCGACCACGCTCTTCGGTGCCCGTGAGGCCGGGCTGGTGGCCGGTTTCGGTGCCTTCCTCGGCCATCTCTTTCCGGTCTGGCTGCGCTTCAAGGGCGGCAAGGGCGTCGCCACCTTCCTCGGCATCCTGATCGCGCTGAAAGGCTCGATCGCGCTGGTCTTTGCCGCGATCTGGCTGAGCATCGCCTATCTGACCCGCTATTCGTCGCTCTCGGCGCTGGTGGCGAGCCTGCTCACCCCGCTTCTGCTGCTGTTCTGGGTCCGCGATGCCCGCGCGGCGCTGCTCATGGCGGTACTGACCCTGCTGCTCTGGTTCATGCACCGAAGCAACATCGCCCGCCTCCTCGCCGGCCGCGAGGGCAAGATCGGGCAGAAGGGCTGAGGCGCCCATGGCTGGCATCGTCCTCAGCGATCGCCAGCGTCTCGACTGGCTGCGGCTGATCCGCAGCGAAAGCGTCGGGCCACGCACCTTCCGCTCGCTGATGAACCGCTTCGGCGGTGCCGCGGCAGCGATCGAGGCTTTGCCCGACCTCGCACGCCAGGCCGGCCGCACCGTCCGGATCTGCCCGCTGGCCGAAGCCGAGCGAGAGATGGAGGGATTGCGCCGCCGCGGCGCCCGCCTCGTTGCGTTGGGCGAGGCCGCCTATCCGAACGCACTCCAGGCGATCGATACCGCTCCGCCGCTGATCGCCGTGCTCGGCCGGAGCGAGGTGCTGCTGCGCCCTTGCGTCGCGATCGTCGGCTCGCGCAATGCCTCGGCCGCCGGGCTCAAATTCACGGCGCGGCTCGCGCGCGATCTCGGGGAGGCGGGTTTCGTCGTGGTCTCGGGTCTGGCACGCGGCATCGACACCGCCGCCCATGAAGCCAGCCTCGACACGGGCACGATCGCTGTCCTCGCCGGCGGGCTGGACGAGGTCTACCCGCCTCAGAATATCCCGCTGCTGCAGCGGCTCGTCGAGGACGGAGCCGCGGTCAGCGAGATGCCGCTCGGGCTGGCCCCGCGCGGCCGCGACTTTCCCCGCCGCAACCGTCTGGTCTCGGGGCTGTCGCTCGGCACGGTCGTGGTCGAGGCGGCGCGGAAATCGGGCTCGCTGATCACCGCCCGTTTCGCCAACGAGCAGGGCCGCATCGTCTTCGCCGTACCCGGCTCGCCGCTCGATCCCCGCGCCGAAGGCGGCAATCACCTGATCCGCGAGGGCGCGACGCTCTGTGCCGAGGCGGCCCATGTGATCGAGGCGCTGGCGCCGCTGGTCGGTCGCGAGGACGCGCTGCTTCGGCCCGCGGCGACGATGCGGGACGGCGCCGGCGAGACGCCGTCTCAGCCACTCTGGGACGAACTCGATCTACCCGGCATCGAGCCGGCACCACTGGCTCTCTGGCCGGAGCCGGCGCTCGTGACGCAGGACGCCGGAGCTGTACCGGGCGATTCCGAAGGCCTCCGCCGCCGCGTCCTGGCTCTGCTGGGTCCAGCACCGGTCTCGTTGGACGATCTGGTGCGGGCCAGCGGCTGCTCCGTCCGCGAGGTCAGCCGGACCCTGCTGGACCTCGAGCTCGATGGCGTCGTGCTGCGCCATCCGGGCGGTGCGCTGTCGCGAACACCGGACTGACCGCCGGCACGGCGGCTGCAACCAGAAGGCGAAAGGGGCCCGGCGGTCCGGCCGCGGCTCAGCCACCGCGCTCGCCGCCGCAGCGGGCGAGATGGCGGGCCTGGATCGCGGCCTCGAGACGCGCCATTTCGAGGAAATAGGCGAGGCTTTCGAGATGGGCCGTCTGCGCCATCAGCCGCATTTCAGCGACCAGAACCTCGATATACCCGGCCACTTCCGACTGGGCGGCCCGCGGAGGCGGGCTTCTCAGCACCTGAACTGGCAGATTTGCCGTCCCTGCGCCGCGCTCCTCCTCGTCCCGGTTTCCTGCCGATGCCGACGCCGGAGTGCTCCCGGATTGTCCCTTGCCCCTCATCCCCAACGCATCTCCGCTCGAGCCGGGCTGAGCCCGGCGAAGGCGCCGCGCCCCCACCGGCACGACAGGATGCAATCATAGCGAGTAGTTCGAGGCAATCTCAAGCATATGGTGGCGTCAACCGAGGAAAAGAACCGCGAGCGGAAGCGTGCCCAGCGCGAGCAGCGTCTGGAGGGTTGTGATCTCGGCCATCAGCGGGGCATCGCCACCGAGATCGCGGGCGAGAAAATAGGCTGCCGTCGCCGTCGGCACGGAGGCCGCGACCACCGTCATCGTCAGGGCCGGGCCGTTCAGTCCGAGATGGCGCGC
>OGCL01002570.1_pt1 | contig 12374 bp, 12 predicted proteins | sample 1570041 | NCBI WGS metagenome assembly OGCL01 (sample SAMN06266162, study PRJEB24511) | hot springs metagenome | isolation source: Hot spring water | place: South Africa: Limpopo | collected 2015-06-22 | reverse complement strand
TTCATCATACGGACGCGAACCAGCTTGAAATCCATCGCGACGAGCACCGGCTCGATGATCTCTGCGATACGACGGTCGAGGCCCGTCTCAGTGATGATCCGCGCTTCGCCGAGTACCGGCTTCGGCATGTCTTCGGACAATCGTTTTACTCCCGATTGGCTGAGATCGCCAATAAAAAAGAGCGGGTCCTTCCGGGCCCACCCTTCATCTGTCGATCAAGAATTTGAGGCTGATATACGCGACCGCCCCGACTTTTGCAAGCTTTTCGGTGAAGGGTGAAAACAAACTTGCCATTCATGCGTTGCGCAGGGCAAGGTTCAGCCAGCTTCAGCCGTTTCCTCAGATGGCTGCAGCCAGAAAAGACGAGACATGTCCACACACGAACGCCGTTCGCCGCTTCTGCCACTGCGCAACGAAGCCTATCGCCGAATCTGGATTGCCAGCATTTCGTCCAATCTCGGTGGTTTGATCCAAGGCGTCGGCGCCGCCTGGATGATGGCGTCGATCTCTACCTCTGAGAACATGGTGGCCCTCGTGCAGGCGTCGAACACGGGCCCGATCATGTTGCTCTCCCTGATCGCCGGTGCGATCGCGGACAGTTTCGACCGTCGACGCGTGATGATCGCAGCACAGGTCTTCATGGTCGTCGTCTCGGCGCTGCTGACCCTCTTTGCCCTGCTCGATCTCATCACGCCCTGGGCACTCCTCGCCTTCACCTTCCTCATCGGCTGCGGCACCGCGCTCAACAATCCGTCCTGGCAGGCCTCGGTCGGCGACATCGTCCCACGCGCTGATCTTCCCGCGGCCGTTTCGCTGAACAGCATGGGCTTCAACATTACGCGGAGTGTCGGCCCGGCGATCGGCGGCATGATCGTCGCCGCCGCCGGAGCGGCTGCCGCTTTTGCGGTCAACACGCTGTCCTATTTTGCCATCATCTATGCGCTTTTCCGCTGGCGGCCGAACATTCCGAAGAACCCGTTGCCGCGCGAGCAGCTCGGCTCGGCGATTGCTGCCGGCCTGCGTTACGTCGCGATGTCGCCCAATCTCGGCAAGGTGCTCTTCCGCGGCTTCGTCTTCGGCCTCACCGCAACCGCGATCCTCTCGCTGCTACCAATCGTGGCGCGAGACCAGCTTGTCGGCGGCCCGCTCACCTTCGGCGGATTGCTCGGTGCCTTCGGCCTCGGCGCCATCTTCGGCGCCTTTTCCAACCAGCGCGCCCGCGAACTGCTGTCGAGCGAAGACATCGTCCGTGCTTCCTTCGCAGGCTTTGCGGTGGCAGCCGGCGTCACCGGCATCAGCACTTCGGTCTGGATCACGGCGCTCGCACTCATGGTCGCCGGCGCTTGCTGGGTTCTGGCGCTTTCGTTGTTCAACACTGTCGTCCAGCTTTCTGCCCCCCGCTGGGTCGTCGGCCGCGCGCTCTCGCTCTACCAGACTGCCACTTTCGGCGGCATGGCGACGGGAAGCTGGCTCTGGGGCAGCGTTGCCGAGAGCTACGGCTCCGACCATGCACTGGTGGCATCCAGTCTTCTCATGATGGTCGGCGTGTTCATCGGCTTCTTCCTACCCATGCCCGCCTTCGCAACCCTCGATCTCGATCCGCTCAACCGCTTTAACGAGCCTTCACTCAAACTCGACATCCGCCCCCGCAGCGGCCCGATCGTTATCCATGTCGATTTTGAAATCGATGATGAAGACGTGCCGGAGTTTCTGAAGATCATGGTCGAGCGCCGCCGCATTCGCCTGCGCGACGGCGCACGCAACTGGACGCTGATGCGCGATCTGGAAAACCCCGACATCTGGACGGAAACCTATCACGTCCCGACCTGGGTGGATTACGTCCGCCACAACCAACGCCGCACCAAAGCTGATGCTGAAATTACCGACCGCTTGCTTGAGCTTCATCGCGGCGACCGGCCGCCCAGGGTGCACCGGATGATCGAGCGCCAGGCGATCCCGCCGGCGGACGACGTCTTCCACCAGTCGCACATCGATCACCATTGATGACGGGTATCAGCGCAGCTTGGCCTTTAGATCCGCGCTTGGATAGCAGGTGGGTTTCATCCCGTTCTTCGCCTGCCATTCTCCGAGCGACCGCCGCGTCTTGAAGCCGGGAAGGCCATCGACCTTGCCGACGTCATAGCCTTGGCGCACCAGCGCCTGCTGCATGGCGAGCACATCCGAGCGCAGCATCTTGCCGACATCGCCCCAGGGCGCCTTGAAGGCACCGCCACCGCTCGCGATCCGGTCGGCAAGATTGCCGATGAACAGCGCATAGAGGTCGGAATTGTTGTATTCCTTGAGCACGTAGAAGTTCGGCGTGACCAGGAATTCCGGGCCATAGGTCCCCGCCGGGACCAGCATCATCGCCGGCTGCGAGCTTTCCGACGACGGGAAGGCGCGGCCGGAAATGCGGGTGAGCCCGCCGTTAGTCCAGGCAGAGAGGGGCTTCGCCCTGTCCGGCCCTTCCTGCGCGCAGGAAACGCCGTCGGGTATGCTGATTTCGTAGCCCCAGTCGCGACCTCTCTGCCAGCCGCTCTTCACCAGATAGTTGGCTATGGATGCCAGTGTATCCGGCACCGAGTTCCAGATGTCGCGCTTGCCGTCGCCGTCGAAGTCGACGGCATATTTCAGGTAACTCCCCGGCATGAATTGCGGCTGCCCCAGCGCACCCGCCCAGGAGCCCATCAGCCGATCGGCGCTGACGTCCCCGCTTTCGACGATATGCAGCGCCGAAATCAGCTCCTGCTGGAACATCGGCTTGCGTGTCGACATGAAGGCTTTGGTCGCCAGCACGTCGATGGCCGAATGCGGGAGCTTCGCCCGGCCATAACCGGACTCGCGTCCCCAGATCGCCACGATGATCGAGCCCGGAACGCCATAGGCCGCTTCGACCTTGCGCAGCGTCGACGCATGCTGGCTCGCAAGCGTTCTGCCTGTGGCGGCCAGCCCCTGCAATCGCTTCTCGTTGAAATAGGAAGCCGGCGAGCTGAATTCTGCCTGGCTCTGCGTGCGCTCTTTCGGCGGCTCCGTTCCGGGCGGCACGAGATCCGGCAGATCCCAGTTTAACTGGACGTTCTGAAGTGTCCGGTCGAAGACGTCTTTGCTGATCCCGCCGTCCTGAGCAGCGCGCCAGAGAACACTTGCAATCCATTGCCGAAACTGCGCTTCGACAGCGCTTCTAGAAGCGGCAGCGGACGGTGTGGTGAAACTCCCTGCCAGAAGCAGTGAAACGGTGGTCATCAGCCATCGTAACGGCTTACGGGTTCGTGCCATCGGTTCTTCCTCGCGGTCAGATCGTGGTCCGGGCCCTGATCGCCGCAGACAGTGTTCCCTCGTCCAGATAATCGAGCTCGCCCCCGACGGGTACCCCATGGGCGAGCCGTGTGATCTTCACGTCGAGCCCCGTCAGGTGGTCGGTTATATAGTGTGCTGTGGTCTGCCCCTCGACGGTGGCATTGACCGCGATGATGATCTCGCGGATCCCGCCTTTTGCCACCCGGTCGATCAGCCCCTTGATGTTGAGATCATCTGGCCCGATTCCGTCGAGCGGCGACAGCGTGCCCCCCAGAACGTGATAGGCGGCGTTCATCGCGCCCGCGCGCTCAAGTGCCCAGAGGTCTGATACATCCTCGACGACGATGATGACAGACTGGTCGCGAGCGACGTCAGTACAGACGATGCAGGGATCGACGGTGTCGACATTGCCGCAGCACGAGCAGATCTTCACCTTGTCATAGGCCTCGCCCATGGCGTGACCCAAGGGGCCGAGAAGCTGATCCTTCTTCTTGATCAGATGCAGCGCCGCGCGCCGTGCCGAGCGGGGTCCAAGCCCCGGCACCTTTGCCAGAAGCTGGATGAGTTTCTCGATTTCGGGGCCGGTGACTCGTTTTGCCATGGCGGCGTTTCTAGCCCATATAGATGCCGAACGGAATCGCCGAAGGGTGCGTCAAATGAAAATCCTCGCCGTCTGCCTTGGTCGACCCGAGATCCTGCCGGGCAAGAAATACAAGACCGGCATCAACAAGCTCGCCATTCAGGGCCCGATCATGGTCGATGCCGAAGGCCTTGTCGGCGATGCAATCCTCAACCGCAAACATCATGGCGGTGTCGATCAGGCGGTCTATATCGAGGGCTCCATCGATCTCGACTGGTGGAAGAGCGAACTCGGTCGCGAATTGCCCTATGGCACTTTCGGCGAAAATCTCGTGGTCGAGGGGCTGGAAAGCGCCATGCTGGCCGCCGGCGACAGGCTGGTAATCGGCGAAGTTCTGCTGGAAATCACCTCTCCCCGCATCCCCTGCGCCACCTTTGCCGCGAAGATGGGCGAGCCCACTTTCGTCAAGCGCTACACCCGCGCCGCCCGCCCGGGCGCCTATGCGCGCGTGCTTCAAGGTGGCATGGTCGAGGCCGGCCAGAGTGTCGCGTTCCAGCCATGGAGCGGCGACCGCGTGACGATGCGCGAGATGATGGCGACCTTCGGCCGCAGGCTCAGCGACGCCGATCGCGCACGCTACATGGCGGCTCCCGTCCACTACAAAGTGACAGACGCCATCCGCGCCGGCGAGATGTAAGCTTGCGTCCAAGGTCGTAAGTCCGGAGGCTTTACCCGCTCACGGCACCTCGCCATCATGCCGCCCGAGTGGAGGAGCGATGGACCCGGAAACAATCGAGCTGACAGCGGCCGACGGCGTGCGGTTAACCGGCCATTGGTGGCGCTCTGCCCAGGCATTGCCAGCCGCCACGGTCGTCATTAATCCGGCCACGGGTGTTCATGCCCGCTACTACCACCGTTACGCCGCCTATCTTGCGGCGAACGGCTTCTGCGTCCTCACCTATGATTACCGGGGTATAGGGCTCTCCCGCCCGGAAAGCCTTAAAGGCTCGACCTTCACCTGGCGCCAATGGGGCGAGCAGGATTTCGACGCCGCGCTCCGCCAGGCGCTGCAGGAGGATGAGACGGGCCGTGTCCTCGTCGTCGGCCACAGCATCGGCGGTTTCCTGCCGGGTTATTCGCCGGCCGTCGGACGCGTTTCGGCCATGCTGTCAGTCGGCGGACAGTTCGGCTATTGGGGCGACTATCTTCCGGCACGCCGTCTTCCACTTTTCCTGAAATGGCATGTCGCCATGCCCGTAATCACCTTTGCGCTTGGCCATTTTCCCGGCAAGCGGCTGGGCTGGCTCGAGGATCTGCCGAAGGGGGTTGCCTATGGCTGGGGACTGCAGCAGGGCAGGGCGGAGCAGGGATTGTCTCAAGAGGCGGCTGACGTCATGCGGAACCGTTTCGCAACTGCAACCGGCCCGATTCTCGCCGTCACCATGTCAGATGATGAAATTGCGCCGCCCAAGGCGATCGATCGCGCCATGCGATACTACCGTCGCGCATCGGTGACCAAGGTGCTGCTAACGCCGGAAGACCTCGGCTTTGACTGGGTTGGTCACTTCGATCTCTTCCACGCCCGTCATCAGGGTGGCTTCTGGCGCCAGAGCCTCGTCTTCCTGCGCGACGGGGAAAATCCCTGGGGCAATCGGGTCTATCCCTGACAGACCCGATCACCCTCCTTGGCAAAGAACTGCCTGATCAGAACGGGAACTTCATGCCCGGCGGCAGCGGAATGCCGGCGGTCAGCGCCGCCATCTTTTCCTGCGCCTGGGCTTCGCCCTTGTCCTTGGCGTCCTTGTGGGCGGCGACGATCAGGTCTTCGAGGATTTCGACTTCATCTTCCTTGAAGAGCGACGGGTCGATCTTGATGCTGCGCATCTCGCCCTTGCCGGTCAGCACCACGGTGACCAGGCCGCCACCGGATTTGCCCTCGATTTCGAGCGAGGCGATTTCCGCCTGCATCTTCTCCATCTTGGACTGCATTTCCTTGACCTTGCCCATCATGCCCATGATGTCGCGCATCGTCGTCTCCTTGCATTGTTGTCTTTGTCTGCGGGAGGGCGAAAGCCCTAGAATTCGATGTCGTCGCCCGGCAGGATATCGCCCTCGGCGGATTCAGCCACGGCCGGCGGTGCCGCCACGGTGTCGTCATCCTCGACTGCGGCTGCCTTTATCCGGACGTCGGTCACCTTGGCGCCGGGGAAGCGGGCGAGGATCGCGGCCACGTCGGGGTCCTGCCGCGCATCGACAAGCCGAGCTTCCCTGGTCGTCTTCTCCACCTCGACCAGCGTCGGCGCGCCCGCCTCGTTGGACAGCGTCACCCACCAGTTGACGCCGGTCCACTCGCTGAGCTTCATCTTCAGCTCATTGACGATCGTCGGCGGGCATTGCGATTCCAGCCGGATTTCCAGCCGGCCCGGCTCGATCTTCACCAGATGCACGAACTGGCGCAGCTGCGCACGCAGCACCGGCGCCCGATTCTTGGTGCAGAGATCGGCGATATCATCCAGCGTCTCGACCCGAACGCCCGGGACCGATGCTTCCTCGACCTTGGGCTCGCGGCGTTCCATCATCTGCGGCAGGGCGTCACCAGCCGGCACGCTCTGCAGATGCGCAACCGGTTGGCTCATCGCTGGCCGCGGAGCGCTGTCCTGCGATGGCTGACCCACCGCCTGGACCCGCATGGCCATCGAGGCGCCTCCCCCGCCGCCGTTCGGGCGCGGGGCGGAAGGCGCGCGATCTCCGCCACCGTCACCATTCGACATCTCGAGCAGGCGCCGTGCGGCATCTTCAGGCGAGGGCAGATGTGCGGCATGCGCCAGCCGGATCAGCACCATCTCGGCAGCACCGGCCGGCCTTGAGGAGGCCTCGGCTTCCGGAATGCCCTTGAGCAGCATCTGCCACATGCGCGACAGCGTCGTCACCGCAACGCTGTCGGCGAGTTCGGCGCCCCGCACGCGTTCCACTTCGGAAAGCGAAGGATCCTGTGCGGCAGAGGGAATATATTTGAGCCGGGTCACCAGATGGGTGAAGTCTGCGAGATCGGTCAGCACCACCGTCGGGTTTGCGCCCGCCTCGTACTGGCTGCCGAATTCGGAAAGTGCTGCCGCCACATCGCCGCGCACGATATGCTCGAAGAGATCGACGATGCGTGCCCGGTCGGCAAGGCCCAGCATGGCGCGCACGGCATCGGCGTGCACGACGCCACTGCCGTGGGCGATCGCCTGGTCAAGCAGAGACAGGCCGTCGCGTGCCGAGCCTTCTGCAGCGCGCGCGATCATTGCCAACGCGTCTTCGTCCGCCTCGATGCCTTCCTTCGACGCGATCGTCGAGAACAGCCCGACGAGATCGCCGGCACTGATGCGGCGCAGATCGAAGCGCTGGCAGCGGGAAAGGACGGTGATCGGAACCTTGCGAATTTCGGTCGTCGCGAAGATGAACTTCACATGCTCCGGCGGCTCTTCCAGCGTCTTCAGCAAGCCGTTGAAGGCCGCCGTCGACAGCATGTGCACTTCGTCGATGATATAGACCTTGTAGCGCGCCGAAACCGGGCGGTAGCGCACCTGCTCGATGATCTCTCTGATGTCATCGATACCGGTATGCGATGCGGCGTCCATTTCGATCACGTCGACATGCCGGCCTTCCATGATCGCCTGGCAGTGTTCGCCGGGGATGCGAAGGTCGATCGTCGGCTTGTCGATCTCTGCTGTCTTGTAGTTCAGCGCGCGCGCCAGAATGCGGGCCGTGGTGGTCTTGCCCACCCCGCGCACGCCGGTCAGCATATAGGCCTGCGCAATGCGGCCGGTCTCGAACGCATTGGTCAGCGTCCGCACCATCGGCTCCTGGCCGACCATCAGGTCCGTGAAATCCTTGGGGCGATATTTGCGGGCGAGAACGCGGTAGCCGCCGGGGGCGGGCTTGGCCTCTGCAGTCGGCTCCAAATCGCTCATCGCGTTGCCAGCTTCCCCGTCGCCCGCAGCCGGGCATGGCACGGCCCGTGTTGGAAACAAAGGCCGGAAATGAAGATGAGGTGGGAGGCTGGCACGATGACCCGTGCCGCGCTCGTTAGGGCTGCTTCCTTCCGGACCTGACCCGGTTGGCGAGTGGCTCGTCCACCACCAACCTCCCGAGGAGACATATCGGCAATAACGGCGTCAAATGCAAGCCAACGGCCAAAAAAACTGATAGCCTTCGCAAAAACCACGCGGGGAGAAACGCCGTGACGCCATTCGTTCTTGATCAGCGCCTCGAAAGAGACAGCGAATCGATCCTCAAGCTCGGCCTTTGCGATCTGAGGCTGGCCAAGGATAGCCGCTGGCCCTGGCTGATCCTCGTACCTCAGCGTCCGGACGTTTCAGAGATCTTCGACCTGACACCCCTTGATCAGGCGGTGCTGACGTTCGAGCAGGTGACGGTGGGAACGGCATTGAAAAAGGTGACTGGTGCCGAGAAGGTCAACATCGCCGCGATCGGCAATATTGTGCGCCAGCTTCACGTCCATGTCGTTGCCCGCTTCGAGAATGATCCGAACTGGCCAGGCCCGATCTGGGGCTTCGGCCAGTCGGTGCCTTATGACGAGCAGGCCCTTGAAGTCATGAAGAACAGGATCCTTGAAGCATTCCAATGAAGAATTCCATTTTCCTCAATCGTGCTCCCCATCTCGAACCCAGCGAACTCACGGCCTTTTCCGGCAACAAGCTCGACCGCGACAGCGAACATCGCGACGAGACTTCGCTCGAAAAGGCGCTGAAGGTCGAAGGCACCCATATCCTCGCCTTTTCCGGCGCGCAGCTGGTCCTGAAACACGATGGTCAGGTGCTCGATCCGCTCTTTGCCCCTTACGAGCTCGCGGATCTCCAGCCGAATTTCGATGATGCGATCCTTCTCGGCCACCAGCCATCTGGCGAGCCTCGACTGGCAGTCCCCGTGCAGGTGCAACCGGAAGCGCTTGCCGCTCACTATAAGCCCGCCGATCCCCGCGCGCTCTTCCGCGATGCGCTTGTTAGCGACGAACTGCTGGGCGAAGTCGCCCAGGCGCTCAGCCTGCTGCGCTGGAATGCCGATAACAAGTTCTGCGGCCGCTGTGGCGGCGCCATGGAAGGTCGCATCGGCGGCTACAAACGTGTCTGCTCCGCTTGCGGCCATGAGACATTCCCGCGCACCGATCCGGTCGCCATCATGCTGATCGTCGATGAAAAGAAGGATCGCTGCCTGATGGGCCGCAGCCCGCGCTTCCCGGCCGGCATGTATTCCTCCCTCGCCGGCTTCGTCGAGCCAGGCGAGACCATCGAAAACGCCGTTCGCCGCGAAACACGCGAGGAGTCGGGTATCACGGTCGGTCGCGTCCGCTACCACGCCTCGCAACCCTGGCCGATGCCGCACCAGCTGATGATCGGGTGCTACGCCGAGGCGACGAATGTCGACATCACCTTCGATACCGCCGAACTCGAAGACTGCCGCTGGTTTACCCGCGAGGAGATCGGACGGATGTTGTCGGAAGGCTCCTTCGATGGACGAACGCTGCCGATAAAGGGCACGATCGCCCGTCGTCTGATCGAAGACTGGTACGAGTGGCGGCACTGAGCCGCCACCTTGCTCATCAGAGCTTGCCGCGCATTTCATGCGCCTTGTAGACGCCGAGAATGTGCACCTTCTCCGAGAAGAAGCGCAGTTCTTCCAGGGCCCGTTTGACGGGCGCATCATCCGGATGCCCTTCGATGTCGGCATAGAACTGGGTCGCGATGAACTTGCCGCCGATCTGGTAGCTTTCGAGCTTGGTCATGTTGACGCCGTTCGTCGCAAAGCCGCCCATGGCTTTGTAGAGGGCTGCTGGAATGTTGCGGACATTGAAGACGAATGTGGTGATGAAGCGCTCGTCATCGCTCACACGCTTCGGCTCGTCCTGATCGCGCGAGAGCACGACGAAGCGGGTGACGTTGTTTTCCGAATCCTCGACGTTCTCCGCCAGAATATCGAGTCCGTAGAGCGAAGCCGCAAGCCGTGGCGCAAGAGCCGCCATCGACCTGTCGCCCTTTTCCGAGACAAGCTTTGCCGCGCCTGCCGTGTCACCCGCGACGACCGCCTTCCAACCATGGCTGCGGATGATCTTGCGGCACTGGCCGAGCGCATGAATGTGGCTGTGCACGGTGCGGATCTCGTCTAGCTTCACGCCCGGCAGCACCATCAGCTGGAAGCGGATGGGCATGAAATACTCGCCGACGATGTGCAGACGCGACAGCGGCAGAAGGTAGTGGATGTCGGCGACACGGCCCGCGAGTGTGTTTTCGATCGGGATCATCGCCAGATCGACTTCGCCCGTCTCCAGCGCCACGAAAGCATCCTCGAAGGTCGGGCAGGGCAGCGGCTCCATGTTCGGGAACATGTCCCGGCAGGCCATGTCGGAATTGGCGCCATAGTCGCCCTGGAAGGAAATCTTGTTCGTCGGTGCCAAGGGATCAGTGTCCTGCGTTGGAGGATGCGGAAAGAATGCGACGCGCCTTTTCGAGATCGGCGGGCGTATCAACCCCGAGCGGCACGGTCTTCACCACCTGGACATCGATACGCATGCCGGCTTCGAGCGCTCTGAGCTGTTCGAGTGATTCGCGCTTTTCGAGCGTCGAAGGCGGAAGGGACACAAAACGTTCGAGTGCTGAGCGCCGATAGGCATAGAGACCGATATGGTGGTAAAGCGGCCCACTCCCGTGAGGTGCCGTCGCGCGGGTAAAGTAGAGGGCACGCAGCCTGTCGGCGGAGAGCGGCGAGCCGACGACTTTCACGACGTTCGGATTGGTTTTTTCCTGCTCGTCTTCGATCTCTACAGTCAGCGTCGCGATGTCCACCTGAGGATCTTCGAGCGGTTTCAAGGCTGCGTGGATCGTCTGCGCATCGATTGTCGGCAGGTCGCCCTGAACATTGATGACGATCTCGGCCCGCCCATATGGGTCGACCTTGGTCAGGGCTTCGTAGATCCGGTCAGAGCCGGACTGGTGATCGCCGCGTGTCATGACAACCTCGAAACCGGCAGCCTCGACGGCATTGAAGACCCGGATGTCATCGACGGCCACGATGATTCGCCCCACAGCCGCCTCCTGGGCGCGTTTTGCCACCTGTACAATCATCGGCAGACCAGCAATATCGGCCAGCGGCTTGTCGGGAAGACGGGTCGACGCCATGCGGGCTGGGATAAGGATCAGTGTTTTGGCTGTTACGCCTTCATTCATGCCCATAACCCCTTCAAATCACCGCACAGAAGTGTCAAATAGTCCCAGTTGCGGGACCATAATCGTGTTGCAAGTGTTATGCAAAAGACATAGGTTCCGCGCGATTTCAAGATCGTCCGGTTTCTCATCGGCCGGCTGCACGGGGAGCTTTGCAGATGAACTCTTATACCAACATGGGCGTGGGTGCCTTTCTCGGCACCGTCTTCGTCCTGATGTCTGTGTCCATCGCTTCGGAAGGGATTTTCCATTCGGAAGCGCCTGAGCAGCAAGGCTTCGCCATCGTGGCCGAAGAAGCGGCTCCGGCTGACGCAGCACCGGAAGTCGCGGCCACTCCCATCGCAGTCCTGCTTGCCAGCGCCGATGCAGCCGCAGGCGAAGCATCGTTCAAGAAGTGCGCGAGCTGTCACACCGTCGACAAGGGTGGTGCCAACAAGGTTGGCCCGAACCTCTATGGCCTTGTCGACCGACCGATCGCCTCGCATGAAGGCTTCAGCTATTCCGCTGCCATCCGGGAATTCTCGCAGGGCGGCAGCGAGCTCTGGACGTGGGACCACCTGAACGAATTCCTCCTCGCTCCCAAGCAGCATATTCCTGGCACATCTATGGGTTTTGCCGGCCTGAAGCAGGATGCCGAGCGCGCCAACGTGATCCTCTATCTGCACACCATGGCCGACAGCCCGGTTCCGCTGCCGTCGCCTGAAGCTGCTGCTCCGGCTGAAGATGCCGCCGCGCCTGCCGAAGCTGCTCCGGCCGAAGACGCCGCTGCACCTGCGGATGCCCCTGCCGACGCTGCACCTGCCGAAGCTCCGGCTGATGCTGCTCCTGCAGATGCCGCCCCTGAGGCTCCTGCTGATGCTGCCCCGGCTGAGCCTGCACCGGCACAGCCTGCAACGCCCTGATCGTCATCGCCTCTAGGCTTTGACAGTTTGAAGACTGCGCCCGGCCCTTGTTGGCCGGGCGTTTTGTTTTTTGAGCGTCAGAGCAGGAGCAGCGCCCAAAGCGAGACGGTCGCCACACCGGCGGCAGTCGAGAGAGTAATGACCGAGGCCGCCAGTCCCTGGCCGACACCGAAGCGGTTTGCGATCAGCCAGGCGTTGATGCCGGTCGGAACGGAAGAGGTCAGAACGAGTGCTGCCGTCCATTGCGGCGATAGCCCGAGCAGCGTGGATGCAAGCCAAACCACGGCTGGCATCAAGCCGAGCTTCAGCAGCGAGATGCTGCCGGCAATCTTCATGTTTCCCGCGAGCCCATATTTGTTGAGCGTCATGCCA
>OGCL01002569.1_pt1 | contig 12377 bp, 12 predicted proteins | sample 1570041 | NCBI WGS metagenome assembly OGCL01 (sample SAMN06266162, study PRJEB24511) | hot springs metagenome | isolation source: Hot spring water | place: South Africa: Limpopo | collected 2015-06-22 | reverse complement strand
CGATGAAGACGTGGTTGTAACTACCGCGACTGATATCGCATTACTCAAGGCGTCTGGGACGCTGACTGGGAACGAGGTGGCGATCTTCGGCAAGTACTGGGGCAGCGAGCTATCTATCCCGTCACCGCGCGGGGCTGAAGAGGAAGAGTCCGATGGCTTCTACATCGACTACGTGCTGGCACGACTGGACAGGACCGGCGCAGTCTCTGAGTTTACAGCAGTAGAGGTTCAGACGATCGACACAACGGGTACGTATCGACCCCAATCCGACGCATTCTTCGCAGGCAAGTCGTTCACCGATTCTCGGGGGAACAACCCCGGATGGAGCACCACCGGCTTGAACTGGGCCAACGTCTCGAAGCGTATCCTACCCCAGCTTATCTACAAGGGCTACGTTCTGCGCCGCGAGAAGCGATGCGTTCGAGGCCTGTTCTTCGTCTGCCCTACGGCGGTGCTTGATCGGGTTCGGCGGCGGCTTGGGACCAAAATGCTAGACTATCCGATCGCCTCGGGCACAATCACGTTTCAGCCCTACGACCTAGGTGATCCAGTTGGACCGGGAATAACTCGCCCACTCATCAAAGGTAAGACATTCACGACCACTGTGGAACAGGTTGCCTACGCATTCGTATCGCCCGTAAATCTCCCAGAAATGGGAGTCTATGAGAAGGCTATCAGTGCTGCGCTAGGCTAATCACTCGGCGGCCACGAGAGCGCGGTCCGCCCTTGCGCTCACAGCACTGCTAACATTCATGATCGCGTCTGCAATGTGCTTCCCCAGCAGAGGCGGAACGGCGTTGCCGATCTGCATATACTGCTCGGTCTTCGATCCCTGGAACTGGAACCAGTCGGGGAAGGACTGGAAGCGAGCGGCCTCCCTCACCGTGATGACGCGATCCTGCGAGGGATGGAAATATGCGCCCCAATGTGGGTCACACTTCGTAAGGATTGTTGAGGCTAGGCCATTCCAGCGGAGCCGCCCGTACCGTTTGGTATGATCGGAACGCTTCGCCTTCTTCATACCTTCCGGCAGCAGGTCAAATGGAATGTCTCTCCACGAGCCACCCTGAGGAATATGCCTCAGCCGCTCTAGATTCACCCGTGAGATTCCCGCTCCAGAATGGCAGGTAACCGCGTTGGAGCCGTTTCGCACATAGCGCTGGAAGTCGCTCTTCGGCTTAGTCGCATAGGCATAAACGCCCGCGTCCTCACCATTGCTAACGGCGGGCAGGTCACCAATCGCATCTTCCACCGTGACGAAGGGAACACCCCGCCCATGTGTCGGCTCAGGCCACGGGATAGGCGACCCTATACGATTTCCAATGAAAACAATCCGACGCCGCTCCTGAGGGACGCCGTAGTCTTCAGCCTTCAGAATGCGCTGCTCGACATGATAGCCAAGTGTCTTCAGGCCATCGAGGATTGCCCGCACGGCCTCACCTCCGCCAGCAGAAGTCATTCCAGTGACGTTTTCTAAGACGACCCACTTGGGCTTCAGGCCCTCGACGATCCGAAGGTACTCAAGATAAAGAGATGAGCGATGGTCATGCATGCCCCGCTGGTGGTTATAGACGGAGAAGCCTTGGCAGGGTGGCCCGCCTACAATGACATCAAGCTGGCCAGCCTTCAGGCCCGCCACACGGAGGATATCGCTCGCGGTGTAATTGGCGATCGGTCCGCCCAGAAATTGGGCCTCGGTGTGGGTCGCGGCAAACGTGGCCCCAGCAGCGTCGTTGAAGTCGTTGCCTGCGAGAATGTGGTAGCCTGCCTGCCGGAAGCCCTCGGAGAGACCACCTGCGCCACAGAACAGATCAATGGCCGTAAGCGCGGACATACCGATCTCTCCCTTAGACGCCGTCGCAACCGATTCGATCCACCATTGTGCCACCGAATCGCAATGCTCAAGTACACCGTCTCAGAGTCCTGTTAACAATTGGGTGCAAGCATTTTTCTGGGACTGAGTCCTTTGGTCGCAGCTGCAACCACGAATGGGGCAACCTGTGGACAGGCTTAGCCCCGAGGCACGCAGCCGCAACATGTCCCGCATCAAGGGTCGCGATACCGAGCCCGAGATGACCGTCAGGCGCTTCCTTCACGCCAGTGGCCTTCGCTTCCGACTCCACGGGAAAGGCCTGCCGGGCAAACCTGACATTGTGTTCCGACAGCGTGACACTGTGGTCTTCGTGCATGGTTGCTTCTGGCACGGCTGTCCACATTGCTCAGTCGGCAAGCGACAGGTAAGGAGTAACGTCGATTATTGGTCCGGCAAGGTGGCCCGCAACAAGGAGCGCGACGTCAGAAACCAACGCAATCTCGAAGCGGCGGGATGGAATGTGCTGACGATCTGGGCATGCCAAGTTAGAAACTTGACCGAACTTGAAAGACTTGAGGCCTTGATTCGATCCAAACCCCATCGGTCACAGCTCCATTGTCTTTGACACCGAGCTTGTGAGCCGCGCCTGTGTCTCCACAATGATGCCTAGGAAGATTCGATGGCAGAGAAGTACAGCGTTGCAGAGATCGATGGCTTTATAGCAAAAGTTCACGCAGAGGCTGGGGACCACGCTTTCATGACAATGAGGCTTATGGAGTTGGAAGCGTTTCTCAGAAAGCACGACAAGAGCCATACGCTTCCTGGGAAGACGCTGCTGCGGGAGCGCATCAACGCCTACAGGTCTGCTAGGTGGCCTGCCACTGCCCCAAAGAAGATTGCTCCGCGGCATCGCTGGTGAAGATGGTGGGGGAAGCAGGACTCGAACCTGCGAAGGCATAGCCAGCGGATTTACAGTCCGCCCCCTTTGCCGCTCGGGACATTCCCCCGCCTGCGCCGCCTGCGGCTGGGCCGCGGGCGTCTCTCTCGTGTCACTGGTGTGACGGCGACAGGCGCGGCCGGACTTATGGTGACCGGGCCGCCCCCTGTCAACGCCAAAAAGCCGTTGTCCCATCGTCATGCCATGGCACATCGGCAATTCCAGGCTGGTCAAGCCGGGACTGTCATGTCAGGGCATGCGCCGGCCCCGCAGGAGAACCCCATGCCAGCACCGTTTCGCCCCAAGCCGGACCGCGATCGGCCGCGCCACGAGGGTAGGCGCGGGGACGGCCCGCGCCAGACCAGCCCGCGCCGCGCCGACGGCACCCTGCACCACCGCCCCGGCGACATCGACGAGGCCGTGCTCTACGGCCTCCATCCCGTCGTGGAGGCCCTGCGGAACCCGAAGCGGCGCCATCGCCGCCTGCTCGCGACGGAGAATGGGGTCAAGCGCCTGCAAGAGGAGATCGGCGAGCTGCCGGTCGAACCCGAGATCGTGCGCCCCTCCGAGATCGACCGGCTGCTGACGCCCGATTCGGTGCATCAGGGGCTCTATCTGGTCTGCGATCCGCTGCCCTCGGCCGATCTCGACAGCCTGCCCGACGACGCGATCGTGCTGGCGCTCGACCAGATCACCGATCCGCACAATGTCGGCGCCATCCTGCGCTCGGCGGCCGCCTTCGGCGCCGCGGCGGTGATCGTCACCATCCGCCACTCCCCCGCGGCCACCGGCGTGCTGGCGAAATCGGCCTCGGGCGCGCTCGAGCATGTCCCGCTGATCGCCGTCCGCAATCTCGGCGACGCACTCGATGAACTCGGCAAGCGCGGCTTCCAGCGCATCGGCTTCGACTCGGATGGCGACACCGCCTTCGAGGACGTGACCCTGACGCGCCCGCTGGTCATGGTGATGGGCGCCGAGGGCAAGGGCCTGCGCCAGCGGACGCGCGAACTTTGCGATCAGGTCGCGCGCCTGGAAGTGCCGGGCGCGATCACCAGCCTCAATGTTTCCAACGCCACGGCGATCGCGCTCTACGCCGCCAGCCGGCGCCGCTGAGACCGGCCGGCCTCAGCGGCCCGGGACGATCAGCAGCAGCGCGCCGGTCTCGGCATGGGCGAAGCGCGTGCGCCGGCCCTGCCGCGGCTCGGGATCGCTGATCCGGATGACGCGGGTCGCCGGACGATCGTGCCGTCCCTCGAGCCGGTAGAGCGTCGGCTCGGGTGTCGGCGAGCGCGCGATGCCCATCCGCACCGGCATGTGCTCGAAGGAATGACGGTCGACGGGGCGCTCGATCTCGATCGCATGCGAGGATGTCCCCCCGCCCGGCACGGTCCACGGCCCGTAACCGACGGCGGCCAGCGGCCCGCGGCCGCCATGCCGGCCATGATGGTGGCCGCGCCAAGCGGTAGCATCGGAACGGACCCAGCGACGATCGCCCACCCGCTGGTGAATCGCCGCGCCGCGATGCGGGAGATGGCCGAGGCTCGGCCGAGCGGCACTCGCCCACGCCGCGGCGGGAAAGGCAGGCTGCGCGAGAGCCGGTCCCGCCGGCAGCCACAGGCCCGTCAGCAGCAGGCCGAGACAGATCATCCTGGCGCGCGACATGGCGCTCCTCCTTCTCCGCATCTCGTGGCCTCCGCCGCCGACTATAGGCGCCTACCCCCGGCTGCAAAGCGAAATCGCGCGCCGGCCCCGTCTGAGACGATCGTCGTACAACCAATGATGCAAGACCAAGTGCTTGATTGCGCTTGATCTTTTTCGAGCGCATCGGTGTCGCCGACGGAAGCGCGGACCTGCGGGTTTCGCCTCCGCCTTCGCCGCAATCACGTCGAACAAGGACGGTGGGCAATCGGGCAGCGCGGATCGTCCCGCTGCCGGGGTCATCGCAGGGGAGTACTCGCCATGAGCATGGCAGCAAACGTATCGGGGGCGAAGAGCGCGCCGCGCCCCATGACGAGAGAAGAGAAGCGCGTCATTCTCGCATCCTCGCTCGGCACCGTCTTCGAGTGGTACGACTTCTACCTCTACGGTTCGCTCGCCGTGATGATCGGCGCGCATTTCTTCTCGGCCTTCGATCCGAACACCCGCGCCATCTTCGCCCTGCTGGCCTTCGCGGCCGGCTTCCTCGTCCGCCCCTTCGGCGCGCTGTTCTTCGGTCGCCTGGGTGACCTGATCGGCCGCAAATACACCTTCCTGGTCACCATCGTGATCATGGGCGCCTCGACCTTCCTGGTCGGTCTGCTGCCCAGCTACAACACCATCGGCTGGATCGCGCCGGTCATCCTGATCGCGCTGCGCATGCTGCAGGGCCTCGCGCTCGGCGGCGAGTATGGCGGCGCCGCGGTTTATGTCGCCGAGCACGCGCCGGTCGGCCGTCGCGGCTTCTACACCTCCTGGATCCAGACCACCGCGACGCTCGGCCTGCTTCTGTCGCTGCTGGTCATTCTGGTGATCCGCGTCAACATGGGCGAGGCCGAGTTCGCCGCCTGGGGCTGGCGCATTCCGTTCCTGCTCTCGATCTTCCTGCTCGCGATCTCCGTCTGGATTCGCCTGCAGATGCAGGAATCCCCGGCCTTCAAGAAGATGAAGGAAGAGGGCACCGGCTCCAAAGCGCCGCTGACCGAGGCCTTCGGCCAGTGGAAGAACGCCCGCATCGCGCTGATCGCCCTGTTCGGCCTGACCATGGGCCAGGCGGTCGTCTGGTACACCGGCCAGTTCTACGCGCTCTTCTTCATCCAGAGCATCCTGAAGGTCGATCTCTATTCGGCCAACGTGCTGATCGCCTGGGCCCTGATCATCGGCACCGGCGGCTTCATCTTCTTCGGCTCGCTGTCGGACCGGATCGGCCGCAAGCCCGTCATCCTGGCCGGCTGCCTGATCGCGGCGCTGACCTATTTCCCGCTGTTCGGCGCCCTGACCAAGGCGGCCAACCCGGGCCTCGCCGCGGCGCATGAGAACGTCAAGGTGCAGGTCGTCGCCGATCCCGCCACCTGCGGATCGGTCTTCGATCCGGTCGGCATCCGCACCTTCACCTCGCCCTGCGACATCGCCCGCCGCACGCTGGCCACCCAGGCCATCGTCTACACCTCGGCTCCGGCGCCGGCCGGTACCCCGGCCAAGGTCACGGTCAACGGCAAGGAACTCGCCGTCGACGCGACCTTCGCCGCCACCGTCGCCAAGGAAGCGGTCGCCGCCGGCTACCCGGCCCCGGGCGATGCGCGCATCGTCAAGACCGGCTTCTTCAGCGCGCTGACGAGCGTTCAGTCGCTGACGATCATCGGCATCCTGACCATCCTCATCATCTATGTGACGATGGTCTATGGCCCGGTCGCCGCGGCGCTGGTCGAGCTCTTCCCGACCCGCATCCGCTACACCGGCATGTCGCTGCCCTATCACATCGGCAATGGCTGGTTCGGCGGCCTGCTCCCGGCGACCTCCTTCGCCATGGTGGCCGGCACCGGCGACATCTATTACGGCCTTTGGTACCCGATCGTCTTCGCCCTCGCGACCTTCGTGATCGGCATGCTGCTGGTGCCCGAGACCAAGGATCGCGACATCAACACCCACGAGAACTGAGCTTCGCTCGCTTCTCGACGACATCGGGCCCCGCCTCTCGAGGCGGGGCCATTTTGCTGGCCGCCTCAGCCCATCGACCGGCTTGCCCTGAGGAGACCCGGCTGCTAACCGCTAGGCCGTCGCGTCCGGCCCTGCCGGATCGACCGCGCCGGCGTAGCACAGCGGTAGTGCAGCGGTTTTGTAAACCGAAGGTCGGGAGTTCGATCCTCTCCGCCGGCACCATTCACGGCTCCAGCCGTCCGACGACACGCCGCCGCCGGCGCGCCCGGAGCCACGATCCACGCGAAGGCCGGTCCTGCCGGCCCGACGGGGTGAACGAAGCGAACCGGACCGACATGCCTGCGCCCACCGATTCCAGCCCTCACAGGCCAGAACATCTGCTCGCCCTGGCAGATCGCTGCGAGGCCGCGAGCAAGCCGGATCGCGCGCTCGACGCGGACATCTACGAGGCGCTGGGCTTCAACGTCCGGCGCAAGCCGAGCCATCTGGTCGGTCGCCGCACGCCGCCCGGCGGCATCTATCAGGAAGGCTCGCTCTGGAAGACGCTCGGCTCCGCCAGCGCCAACATCGACGTCGCGATCGGGCTGCTGCGGCAGAAGGCGCCCGACTGGCGCTGGAGCCTGCAGTCGCTGGCGGGCGAGGACACGGCCACCTTTCAGGCGCTCGTCGCGGAATGCCAGGCCAGCGGCACGATCGGCGCTCTCGCGCTCTGCGCGGCCATGCTGCGCGCCTTCGCGCGGGCCCGCGCTGCGACGCCCACGGCCGCGGAACGCGACAAGGTCTGAGCGCCGCCCGGCGCCTCACGAAAACTTGACCCCCTCCCTGCCCCTGCGACAGCGCTCCGGCGTTGAACCATCGCCGCTGCCCGCTAGGGTCCGTCACCGGCTCCGCCCGAGCCGAGGGAGACAAGAACGATGACCGATCTCAATCTGTCGCGCCGCACCGTCATCGCCGGCGCCGGCGCCCTCGCCGCCGCAGCCACACTCGATTGGCCCGGGCTCGGCCCGGCCCAGGCCCAAGGAGTTCCCGTGAACCAGGCACCCGGTTTCTACCGCTACAAGATCGGCGACATCACGCTGACCGCGATCAATGACGGCTTCGCCCGCCGCCCGCTCGAGGGCTTCGTCCGCAACGCCGAGCTGGCCGACGTCAAGAAGGCGATGGAGCAGGCCTTCCTGCCGGCCGACGCGCTGCCGATCTCCTTCACCACGCTGGTCATCCAGAACGGCGACAAGACCACGCTGATCGACACCGGCAATGGTGATTCCGGCGCCCCGACCTCCGGCCGCTGGATGGCGAACTTCACCGCCGCCGGCCTCGACCCGAAATCGGTCTCGACCGTCGTCTTCAGCCATTTCCACGGCGATCACATCAACGGCTTCCGCCTGAAGGACGGCACGGCCGTGTTCCCGAATGCCGAGGTCATGGTCCCGGCCGCCGAATGGGCCTTTTGGATGGACGATGCCAAGATGAACGCCGCCCCCGAGGCCATGAAGGGCGCCTTCGGCGGCGTGCGCCGCGTCTTCGGCCCCGTCGCCAAGGATGTGAAGCAGTTCGAGCCCGGCAAGGAGGTCGTCTCGGGCGTCACCGCTGTCGCCGCGCCGGGCCATACGCCGGGTCACACCGTCTTCGCGGTGGCCTCGGGCGGCAAGTCGCTGATGATCATGTCCGACACCACCAACCACCCTGCCCTCTTCGTGCGCAATCCGGACTGGTCGGCCGTGTTCGACATGGACGGGCCGCAGGCGGCCGCCACCCGCCGCAAGCTGCTCGACATGGTCTCCGCCGACAGGATGCAGGTCGCGTTCTACCACGCGCCCTTCCCGGCCACGGGCCACATCGCCAAGGCCGGCAACGGCTTCGAGCTGGTGCCGGTCCAGTGGAGCCCGGCGATCTGAGCGCCTCGCGACACCGCGATCAGTGAAGGCCGGGGGCTGCCCCGGCCTTTTTCGTTCCGCGGATCGTCCCGGCCGGCTCGCGATCCGGCGGCCGCCTGTGCTAAGCCACGCGCGCGCCGCCCCGGCGCATGCCGTCAGGACCCGTGATGACCGACCGCTTCCAGGCCATCTCCTTCGTCGCCAGCGACACGCCGGAGGCGCAGGCCGCCCTGGCGAAGCTGACCGAGCGCTACGGCAATGCCGATCCGGCGACGGCTGACGTCATCGTGGCACTCGGCGGCGATGGGCTGATGCTGCAGACGCTGCACCGCTTCATCGGCACGGGCACGCCGATCTACGGCATGAATCGCGGCTCCGTCGGCTTCCTGATGAACGAGTTCCGCGAGCGTGGCCTGCGCAAGCGCCTCGCCGAGGCACAGCGCGCCGTCGTCCATCCGCTTTCGATGCATGCGGTCGACCAGGACGGCACCGAGGTTCGCGCCGAGGCGATCAACGAGGTCTCGCTGCTGCGCCGCTCCTACCAAGCCGCCAAGCTGCGGATCTCGATCGACGGCCAGGTCCGGCTCGATGAGCTCGTCGCGGATGGCGTGCTGCTGGCGACGCCCGCCGGCTCGACCGCCTACAACCTTTCCGCCAACGGCCCCATCCTGCCGCTCGAAGCGCCGCTGCTGGCGCTGACGCCGATCTCGGCCTTCCGCCCCCGCCGCTGGCGCGGCGCGCTGCTGCCGGACCATGCCAAGGTCACGATCGAGGTGCTGGAAGCCGGGAAGCGGCCTGTCAGCGCGGTTGCCGACCATGTCCAGATCGACAATGTCCTGCGCGTCGGGATCGAGATCGACCGCAGCGTCGACCTGGTCATGCTGCACGATCCCGGCCACAGTCTGGACGAGCGGATATTGCGGGAGCAGTTCGGGTATTGAGAAGCCACTGACCGGCGGCCCGGCAGCGGCTCCGGCCTGTCCCAACTTGGCCCCTGGAACGGCAGGTGGCGTCCACCATCGCCTCGGGCTTTTAGGTCGCCACGGATTTGCTTGAGCCGCGGCAGACTGTTATACAAAGATATAACCAAGGGAGACGGCCATGCACACCACCAGCCTGCGCAAGGTCGGCGGCTCGATCATGCTCGCGGTCCCGCCGGCGCTGCTCGACGTGCTGCAGCTCTCGGCCGGCGCCAAGGTCGGGCTGGCAGTGGACAATGGCCGGCTGGTCATCGAGCCTCAAGCCCGCCCCCGCTACACCATGGACGAACTGCTTGCGGCTTCCGACTATTCGCAGCCGCAGCCTCCCGAAGAGCGGGAATGGGTTGACGCCCCGGCCGCCGGTCGAGAGCCGCTGTGAAGCGCGGCGACATCTTTATGGTCGATCTGGAGCCCACCCACGGGCGCGAGCAGCGCGGACATCGACCGGTCGTCATCGTCTCGCCGGATGCGTTCAACCGGGCCACCCAGTTGCCAGTCGTCGCGCCGATCACCAATGGCGGTGATTTCGCGCGGCGCATAGGCTTCGCAGTGCCGCTGGACGGAACGACCACGACGGGTGTGGTCCGCTGCGACCAGCCGCGTGTCCTCGACCTACGGGCGCGCAATGGGCGGCGGGTGGAAAGCCTGCCGCCTGCCATCATGGACGAGGTGCTGGCACGGCTGGCGACGCTCTTCGATTGAGGCGCCAAGTCAAGGCGTCGCGGTCACGGCGCGAGGAAAGCCCCTCACGCCGCCTGCCGGATATCCCCGATCTCGAGCTCGACCAGCAGCGCCGGGTCGGCCTCGACGAGATAGGCGAAGGCCGCATCGTCCGCGAGCGAATCCGCCATGGCGCGGGCCTCCTCGCGCGCGGCCTCGGCGTCGAGGCGCCGCAGCAGCCCCATCAGGGCATGGCCCTCCGCGCCGTCCAGCCGCTCGCAGGCGATCAACACCTCGCGCAGCAGGCTGCGGTCGATCCCGCGCCCGGAGCCGCCTCTGTCGAAGCCGCGCGCATTGAGCGCGGCGATGACGGCGGCGAAGGCCGGCTGCAGCGAGTCCGGCAACCCGGCCTTGCGGCACAGCGCCTTGAGCCCGGCCCCGCGACGGTCGCGCAGCAGCGCCGCCACCCGGCCTGCAGGCAGATCCGAAAGGAGCACGAAGGCCGCTTCCGCCAGAGCTGGCTCCCCTGAGAGCAGAGACCGCAGCATCAGGCCGGGCGTCAGCCGACCATGGGCGCGCAGCACCTCGACGATGGCCGGTGCATCGCTGTCCTCGCCGCCCGCCGCGAGCGCCACCGCGACCCGCTCGGTCGATTCCCGGGCGAGCCGAGCACTGCGCTCCGGCGTCAGCCAGCCGCATCCGGCCACGAAATCGGCCAGTGCATCGGAGACCCGCGCGGCGATGGTCTGGCGCAACCCGGCGGGCAGGTCGATCCGCGCCAGCAGCGCCTCGCGCAGCACGCCGCAATCGCCGGCCCGTTCGACCATGCGCTCCAGCGAGAAGTCGGGAATGTCGGCGGTGCGGTTGCCGGCGAGCGTCACCAGCGCCTCCTCGCAGCCGACTTCCGCCAGCGCCGCACAGACGCCGGCCGGCAGATGCGGCCGCAGCGCGATCGCCTTCTGCGCCAGCATGTCGCCGATCGCCGCCGCATCGACGAGATCGGCCTCGGTCAGCACCGGCGAATGGGCGAGCACGAGCGCCGCCACGTCGCTCTGCTCGGCCACGAGCCCGAGGATGAGATTGCGCGGCGCCCGCGGCGAGGACGCCACCTCTTCCGCAATCGCCCGGCGCACCCGCGGAGAGGGATCGTCGATCAGCGCGATCAGCGCGGTCTCGGCCTCGGCCCGGTCCTCGTCGGCCATGCCGGAGCGCAGATAGGCGCCCGCCAGCGCGGCCGCGCCGCTGGCGCGCTCCTCGGCATTGGCGGTCCGCGCCCAAAGCAGGAAGCGACGAACGATCATCGGCCGTTCCGCTGGATCATGAAGGAGGACAGATCGAGCGGCGCCCGGCGATTGCGGGCGGCGGTGCGCTCCTGCACCGCCCCCGCCGGCTGCGTCAGCTCGACAGGCCGCGAAGGCGGCAGCGGCGCCTGCACCGTCCGGGTCGAGGCGGCGGCGTTGGCAGCGGCGGCGTCCGACGCCGTCGGGGCGACCGCCGTGGCGTCCGACTTCGTCTGCCGCGGGAAGAAGCGGTCGGCCGGATCGAGCGAGGCCGTCCGGCCCGCATCGCCGCGCGGCGTCGACCAGAGATTGGCGACCGCCTGCGAGACCGGCTGGCGCGAGCCTTCGGTCGAGAACAGGCCGATCAGACCCTTGGCCCGGCCTGGCGCCAGCGCGGCAGCGATCTCGGCCGGCTTGTCGCCGCCCTGCCCCGTCGCAGCCTGCGTGACGGTTGCGGAAGCGGCGAGCTGGGTGTTGGCGTGGCTGGCGGCCAGCACGCCATAGACCTCCTGGGCGCTGCGGGCCCGGCCGGTCTTGTCGAAGAAGATGCTGCGATTGGCGGCGGCGGCTTCGGGGAAATCCTTGGCGGCAGCGCGCGTCGGGTCGCTCGCCGCGGTCTTGATCAGGTCGGCAGCCCCGCGCGCGCCGAGAACATGGGCCATATAGAGCTCGCCCGCCTGCGGCTGGCGGCCGAGCGCACCGGCCAGCTGCTCGCGGTTCTTCTGCGTCAGCGCGCCCGCCATGACGGCGGCGACCTGCGGATCCTTGCGCAGCTCGAGGATCTTCTCGCGAGCCGCCGGATCGGCGACGGTCAGCCGCCCGCCGGATTCGGTGATGGCGTCGGCGTAGCTGGAAAGCCCCTGCTTCGGACCCTCCTGCTTCACCATCGAGAGCCAGGTCTGCTCGATGAACTGGAACAGGCCCGTCGCGCTCGAGGTCTTCGCCTTGGCGTCCGGCTCGAGCGAAGATTCGCGCTGGGCGGTCTTGAGCAGGTAATCGAACCCCGCCCCGGTCTTGGCCGCGCCGTCGCGGATGGCGCTCACCACCGGGTTTGCCGGCTGGGTCTCGCGCGTCTGCGGGGTGGAGAACAGGAACATCGGGACTCTCGGGCGCACCCACCGGCGGCGGCCGCCGCAGGACTCTGCGGCGCGGTCTGGAGAGTGGCCCGGTTATGGTAAGCGAAGCGTTAATCGCGAC
>OGCL01002566.1_pt1 | contig 12384 bp, 8 predicted proteins | sample 1570041 | NCBI WGS metagenome assembly OGCL01 (sample SAMN06266162, study PRJEB24511) | hot springs metagenome | isolation source: Hot spring water | place: South Africa: Limpopo | collected 2015-06-22 | reverse complement strand
GTATAGGCATCGAGTCCTGCGAGCAATTCGCGTTCGAAAAGCTGCTGTTGCTCGGCGGTCAGTTCTGCGCTCGCCAATTTAGCCTGATAAGCCGTTTTCAATTGTTCGGGATCGATGTGGACGTAGTGCAAGAGATCACTGACGTACTCGCCCTGCGCCGGATTGGTCAGGTGATAGCCCGTGTCCGTAAGTTCGACGTTCACCGAGTGGGTATCGCCGAACAGGTTGTGCATATCGCCGAGAATTTCTTGATAAGCGCCAACCAGGAAAAAACCGATCCAGTACGGCTCGCCAGACTGGAAATCATGCACCGGCAACGTCTTTTCGATGGTCTGGCTATCGACGTAATGATCGATACGCCCGTCGGAATCACACGTGAGGTCTTGGATCACTGCCCGACGCGTGGGCTGCTCGACCAAGCGATGGATGGGCATGATCGGGAAAATTTGATCGATGCCCCAGATGTCGGGTAGCGATTGAAACAATGAAAAATTGCAGAACAATTTATCGGCGAGTTTTTCATTGAGTTCGTCGAGAATCCCGCGATGCACCGGGTTGTGCGGCTGCAAACGCGCTTTGACGGCATGGCAAATCGCGTTGTGGTGTCGTTCCGCGCGCGCCAAACCCGTCAAATCGAGTTTGCCTTGCAAGAACGAAGCGCGCGCCTCGGCGAGATCAAATTGCGCGTCGTGATAGCTTTCGATCAAATTACCGCGCTGTAACGAAGCTTGCGCCATCGCCACCTCATCGCCCATTACGCCAGTATCGGCGGTCTCGCGATCGATGACGTTGGTGATCAACACCGCATGATGCGCCGTCAAAGCACGGCCGGATTCGGTCAAGATGTCCGGGTGCGGCAAGCGATAGCGCGCGCACGTCTCAGCGAGCGAACGCACGATGTTTTGCGCGTATTCGTCGATACTGTAATTCATCGAACATTCGCCGCGCGAACGGCTGCCGTCGTAATCGACACCGAGCCCACCGCCGGCATCGACGACGCGGATATTGGCGCCAAGGCCGCGCAATTCAGCGTAAAACTGCCCCGCCTCACGCAATGCGACTTTGATGTCGTGGATGTTCGCGACTTGCGAACCCATGTGGAAATGCAGCAATTGCAAAGTATGCAATTGCTCGACGTCGCGCAAACGTTTGACCAAACGCAACACCTCGTTGGCGTGAAAACCGAATTTGGATTTTTCACCCCCACTGTTCTGCCATTTACCCGCGCTGATGCTGGCGAGGCGAATGCGCACTCCCAATTGCGGCGTGACGCCGAGCTGCGCCGACTCTTCGAGCAGCAACTCCAATTCCGATGGTTTTTCGATGACGATGAAAACGTTCAAACCCAAACGTTGTCCGATCAACGCCAGACGGATGTAGGCGCGATCCTTGTAGCCATTGCAAACGATGAGACCGTGACGAGACAAACCAAGAATCGCCAACAATTCCGCTTTGCTACCCGCTTCCAGACCGACGCGCCCGCCTTTCAATATGCCTTCGACGACATGACCTTGTTGATTGACTTTGATCGGATAGACTGGCGTATAACGCCCTTGATAATCGTGCGCAGCGCGTGCGCGATCGAAGCCTTGTTGCAAAGCGCGCACGCGGTCGGCCAGGATATCAGTGAAACGCACCAACACCGGCATCGACAATCCACTGGCAACGATGGACTCAGCGATTTCATACAAATCAAGAACTGCCGCATGATCGGCACGCGGTTTCACACACACGCGCCCTTGCGCATTGAGGCCGTAATAACCGGCGCCCCAATGTTCAATCGCATACAGCGCTTGGGCATCCGCCAGCGTCCACAGCGTCGAAGTGTTGTCGAAATTCATGAAAGGATCCGCCACGCACAAAACAAGCGCACTATTCTACTCGTTTTGCAGGTGGCGGTGAAACGAATCGCATCGCGACGATCGATCACGCTCTCGTGGGAGCGATCCCCAAATTATTGTCGCGACGCGGCGTCGCTCCCACAGAGTGAGGCTGCGCGTGGGCATGGTTGTGGGGGGCACAGGAAGCGTCCTCGGTAGTCTCCCGGCACCGCCACGTGGCCACGGTGGCCGAATGCAGGTCGTACTTGCGAGCCAAGGCCCTGTTGGAACCCTCAGCGACCTGCAGTTCCCTGCGGAGGGCGGGTGGCACGGGCGTTGCCGTGCAGATTGAGCTTCATGGTCGTGCCTCCTGACCCGTGACGGGTTCACCGGGTTCCTCGTGGGTAGCGCGCAAGTCTGTCAGTGCCTGACCTTGGGGGCTTCCTCTCTTGCACGCCACCCACGAGGCTAGCCCATGCCACCCATGCTACCATGAGGAACTGGCTGCGACGTCGGATATGCTGACAAATAATGCTTAACGTTTCGGGTCTAATCGTCCGAAACGCTACACCTAGGCAGTGCGCAATCGTTGCACTTCAGGACAGCTAGCTCATGAGGCACCTCGTGGCCGTTTCATCATGAGTCGCCCAATTCGGCGACGGTCGCTTTGCTCAAGCGATCGTTGACAGCCGCCCAAGCTTCATCGTCGGGTGGGCGTTCCACGACGATTACATCCAGCGCTTGCCGATCCACTAGCCGCAAGGTGTGGTACAACGCGGCCTCATAGTGCTGCGGATCGCGCGGCAAGGCGTGGACAATCGCAACCTGCGCCACGCGGTGCGACATACCGCACGTCACGAGCCCCACGGTCTTGCCCTGTTCCCGCAAGCGCGCACAATGCGCCGCCAAGGTTGCGCCATCGCAGAGCCACGCCGGCGTCTGCGGCGCATAGTGTGCAGCGAGCATCCCCGGCGCGCGCACTGCGCGTTGTGGTTTTAAGGCGACACGGCACCGTAAGACCGCTTCGATCTGAGCGCGCGTGATGCGCCCCGGGCGCAACAAGGCCGGTGGATCCCCACTGAGATCGAGGATCGTCGATTCGACGCCAACGGCACACGGACCGCCGTCGAGGATATACGCCACACGCGCGCCAAGCTCTTCGACGACGTGCTCGGCGCGCGTTGGGCTGACATGGCCGAAACGATTGGCCGACGGCGCGGCGATGCCGCCGCCAAAAGCTTGCAACAATTGCAACGCGATAGGATGCGCCGGGATGCGTAGCGCGATGGTAGCCTGCCCGCCGGTCACTTCATCGGGCACCTGGGGGTGTTTCGGCAAAATCACTGTCAACGGCCCCGGCCAAAATTTTTCTGCTACACGCCACGCCGCATCGGGAATCTCTCGCGCCCAGTGGGTCCATTGTGCCGTTTCGGCGAGATGGACGATCAACGGATGATTGGCCGGACGCCCTTTGGCGCGGAAAATCTTGGCGACGGCCTCACGGTTCGACGCATCGGCCCCCAATCCATAAACGGTCTCGGTCGGTAGCGCGACCAACTCGCCTTGGCGCAATGCGGCGGCGGCAAGGCGGATATGGTCGGACGTGGCGGGGATCAACATCGGCTCACCGATACGCTCGGCAACTCAACAACCCGCCGGTACGATGCGCGTCGCCAATACCCCGTCGATATGACGAATGCGTGCGAGCGTCGCTTCCGGCACTTCGTCGCTCAAGTCGATCAAGGTATAGGCATAATCGCCACGCGATTTGTTGAGCAGATCGAGGATATTCAAATTGGCCTCGGCGAGCGCGGCGGAAATTTGCCCGACGATGCCCGGTACGTTTCTATTGGCGATACTCAAGCGCACGCCGGCGACGCGCGGCAACATGACATCGGGAAAGTTAACCGCATTGCGGATGTTGCCGTTTTCCAGGAAATCCCGCACTTGTTCGGCGACCATCACCGCGCAGTTTTCTTCCGCTTCCTCGGTCGAGGCACCCAGATGGGGCAACGCAATCGCTTGCGGCTGATCACGCAACGCCGATGACGGGAAATCGCACACATAATGGCTCAGGTGTCCACGCTGCAACGCCGCGCAGACCGCCGCTTCATCGACGACGCCAGCACGCGCGAAGTTGAGCAATACCGCGCCCTTGCGCAAACGCGCGATACGCTCGGCGTTGAGGAGCTGTTTGGTTTGCTCGTTCAGTGGCACGTGTAACGTCACCATGTCGGCTTGACTCAATAACTCATCGAGACTCGCCGCGCGCGCGACCTGGGTCGATAAGCGCCAAGCGCTTTCGATGGTCATTTGCGGATCGAAGCCGATGACCCGCATATTCAATGCCGTCGCGGCATTGGCAACACGCACGCCGATCGCCCCCAAACCAACGACGGCGAGGGTTTTACCCGCGAGTTCATAACCGGCGAAACGTTTCTTTTCTTTCTCGACCAAGCTGTTCATCGTTTCGTTATCACCTTGCAATTGCCGCGCGAAATCCCACGCCGGCCCAAGATTGCGCGCTGCGAACAACATGCCGGCGATGACCAACTCCGCAACGGCGTTGGCATTGGCACCCGGTGCGTTGAATACCGGAATGCCGCGCTCACTGCACACGGCGACGGGAATGTTGTTGACACCCGCACCGGCACGGCCAATCGCTTTGACACTGCCGGGAATAGGCGCCTCGTGCAGATTGTAAGAACGCAGCAAAATCGCATCGGGCTCGGTTTGATCCGATGAAACTTGATAACAATCGGCAGGTAGCTTATCGAGGCCGGTTTTGGAAATTGCGTTGTAAGTCAGTATTTTGAACATAATGGAAGTCGGATCGTAAAAAGTTTGTATGGGAAAAACCAAGCGCTTAGTTTAACCGATGCCGCGCAAAATTACGCGCGACATGCCCCGCATTTGATTACAATCATCTTCCTTCTAATCCCCCTCTTTCAATATCTCGTATGGAACTTCCCGGTCTCGGCTCTTTGCCCGAAGTGCTCCAACAACGTTTACAAGCAGCGCTCTCTCAACCACGACTCGTCGCGCCGCGCACGCGTCACCGTCATAGCGACGGCACGCCGCGTTTCACCAATCGTTTGCTGTTAAGTCCCAGCCCGTATCTCCAGCAACACGCGCACAATCCCGTCAATTGGTATCCGTGGGATGAAGAAGCTTGGGAGGAAGCCCTACGGCAAAACAAACCCGTGTTCGCGAGTTTTGGCTATTCGACCTGCCATTGGTGTCACGTCATGGAAGAAGAATCGTTCGATGATTTGGACGTCGCCGAATTTTTGAACCGCCATTTCATCGCCATCAAAGTCGATCGTGAACTCCGCCCTGATCTCGATGCCTATTATATGCAGGCGGTGCAAGCGATGACCGGTCAAGGCGGTTGGCCGTTGAACGTGTGGTTATTGCCGGATCGTCGGCCCTTCTTTGGCGGGACGTATTTCCCACCCGAACCGCGTTACGGGCGCTCGAGCTTCATCGAGGTGCTGCGCGCGATTCAGCAAAATTGGCAACAACGGTCCGAAGCTTTGGTCGATTATGCGCAGCGCCTGCACCATGCGTTGCAACAATCTTTAACACGCAGGGCAGATGAAGCGCCGCTGCACAATGCACCGATTAATGAAGTGGTGGCGTTTTTCCGGGAGTATCTCGATAGCGAATGGGGCGGAATAGGTCAAGGCAACAAATTTCCGTCGAATACGCCATTGCGTTTATTGATACGCCATCTGCACCGTCATCCGGATGCGGCCTTGAAACAACGCGTTCTCGCAACACTCGATCGCATGGCACAAGGTGGCTTGTTCGATCAACTCGGCGGCGGGTTTCACCGTTATGCGACCGACCCGCAATGGCTCGTGCCGCATTTCGAAAAAATGCTCTACGACAACGCGCAATTGGCGGGCGCGTATCTGGAAGCGTTCCAATGGACCGGCAACGATTTTTATCGCGCCATCGTCACACAAACGCTGGATTATGTCCGACGTGACATGACCGCGCCCAACGGCTTGTTCTATTCGGCGACCGACGCGGACAGCCGCAACCCCCACGGCGAAATGGAAGAAGGTTATTATTTCACCTGGACGCCCACAGAAATCGCCCAGGTGCTGGATGCCGAAGACATGCGCTGGGCGTGCGACTGGTATGGCGTCACCGCGCCGGGTCATCTCGACGGGCGCAGTGTGTTGCATTGCTGGCAGAACTTGCACGATTTCGCCGCGCGGAGGCAAGAATCCATCGCAACGGCACGCGCGCGCCAGGAACGCATCCGCGCCAAATTGTTCGCCGCGCGCCAATCACGCCCCGCCCCTTTGCGTGACGATAAAATTTTGACGGCGTGGAATGGCTTGATGATCGCAAGCTTCGCCGAAGCCGGCTGGGTGTTGCAGCGCGACGATTATCTCGACAGCGCGCGCCGCGCCGCGACACAATTATTGCAACAGCGTTTGCCCGATGGCCGTTTGCCGCGCGTGATCGCCTGCGAATTGCGCCAAGGCCCCACGTTCTTGAGCGATTATGCGTTTTTGATCCACGGCTTGTTAGCGCTGTACCAAGCCGATGATCAAGCACACTGGCTGGGCGCCGCGCGCGCATTACAAGCCGAGCAAGATGCGCTGTATCGTGACGAGCAAAATGGTTTGTATTATCGCGTTAGTGCGGAGGTACGAGATGGATTAGTGCGCGAGCAACCGTGCGAGGATCACGTCATGCCATCAGGAAACAGCATGACCGCCGGCAATTTACTGTTACTGGCGCGCTTGACCGGTGAGGCGCACTACCACGATCAAGCTTTGCAATTGCTTGGCGTGTTGCTGGGACGGAGTAACCAGCAGCCGCTGGCGATCACCGATGCGTTGCTGGCATTGCAGAGCGCACTCGATCCAGGCCGCGACGTCGTGTTGATCCTCGCCGAGGACGACGTCGTCAACGCGCGCGCGATGCAAGACGTGTTGCGCGCGCATTACGACCCCTCGCTGACGCGCACCCTGGTCCAGGCGCGCGATACGGCGGCGCGCGCGGCGGTAACACGCCTGTGCGACGGACGCACCGCCCTGGGCGGAAAATCCACCGCTTATCTGTGCGAGCGGCAAACCTGTCTGCCCCCCATCACCGATGTCGACAACTTGGCCGCGAGTTTGCGTGCCCCTCTTGCTCCGATGAGGTAACCGATGTTGGCGCCTTATCCAAGCATCGAGCGCCAAGTCGTGCTCGATACCGAAACCACGGGACTCCAACCGGAAGCCGGTCATCGCGTGATCGAAATCGGTGGTGTCGAACTGCTCCAGCGCCGTATAACACAACGCCGCTTTCATGTTTATTTGAATCCAGAACGCCATATCGAACCCGGCGCGTTGGAAGTGCACGGCATTACCAACGAGTTCCTCGCCAGCAAACCGCGCTTCGCCGAAATCGTCGAAGATTTCCTCGACTTCATCCGTGGCGCGGAATTGATTATCCACAACGCCGCGTTCGACGTCGGTTTCTTGAATTACGAATTGGCATTGTGTGAAAAACAAACGGGTCAGATTTTCGGGCGGATCGGCGATCACGCGACGGTGTTCGATACCTTGCTGCACGCAAGGCAAAAACACCCCGGCCAGCGCAACAGCCTCGATGCGCTGTGCAAACGCTACGACGTCGATCACAGCGGCCGCGAATTGCACGGCGCACTGCTCGACGCGGAAATCCTCGCCGAGGTCTATCTGCGCATGACCGGCGGCCAAGTGTCGCTGCTCGACCTGTCACCGACTACACCTGCGCAAGACGCGCGTATCACTCCGCTCAAAACCAACCGCCCACCTTTACCCGTCATCGTCGCAAGCGACGAAGAACTTGCGCGCCACCGGCAGCGTTGGGATTGGTAAATTTATGGGAGTGATGTCCTCATCGCGATGGGGATCGATAATCGCGATTCTTTAAGGATCGCTCCCAAATAACTGGATCAATTTCATTCATCGTATTTTTTGACGCATCATCATGGGTATTGCCGAACATCACGAACAACTCCCGCTACACGAATTCACCGAGAAAGCCTACCTCGATTATTCAATGTACGTCATCTTGGACCGCGCGTTGCCGCACATCGCCGATGGGCTGAAACCCGTGCAACGCCGCATCGTTTATGCGATGTCCGAATTGGGGCTGGATGCTTCCGCTAAATACAAAAAATCGGCGCGGACCGTCGGCGACGTACTCGGCAAATATCACCCCCACGGCGATAGTGCGTGTTACGAAGCGATGGTCTTGATGGCGCAGGATTTTTCGTATCGCTATCCTTTGATCGACGGTCAAGGCAACTGGGGTTCGCCCGACGATCCGAAATCGTTCGCGGCGATGCGTTACACCGAAGCGCGCTTGACGCCGTACGCGCAAGCCTTGCTCGATGAATTGGAGCAAGGCACTGTGACCTGGCAGGACAATTTCGATGGCACCTTAAAAGAACCGAAACTGCTGCCGGCGCGCTTGCCGAACGTACTGTTGAACGGCGCGACGGGCATCGCCGTCGGCATGGCGACCGATATTCCGCCGCATAATTTGCGCGAAATCGTCGCGGCTTGTTTGCTGTTGCTCGAAAACCCGAACACCCCGCTAGAACAGCTCTTGCAGGCGATCAAAGGTCCGGATTTTCCGACGCCCGCCGAAATCATCACCCCACTCGAAGAGCTGCAAAAACTCTATGCAATCGGTACGGGCTCGGTGAAAATGCGCGCGACTTACGAAGTCGAAGATGGCGCGATCATCATCACTGCGCTACCGCACCAAGTCTCCGGCGCCAAAGTGCTCGAACAAATTGCCGCGCAAATGCAGGCGAAGAAATTGCCGATGCTCGAAGACCTGCGCGATGAGTCCGATCACGAAAACCCGACGCGCCTGGTGTTGATCCCGAAAGGCAAGCGCATCGACGTCGCGGCAGTGATGTCGCATTTGTTTGCGACCACTGATTTGGAAAAAAACTACCGCGTCAATTTGAACCTGATCGGACTCAACGGTAAACCACAGGTCAAACCACTTCAGACCATCCTCAGCGAATGGCTGCAATTCCGCATCAACACCGTGCGTTTGCGTTTGCACCACCGTCTCGACAAAGTCGAAGCGCGCTTGCACATTCTGGCGGGTTTACTGATCGCTTATTTGAACATCGACGAAGTCGTCGCGATCATCCGCCACGAAGACCGCCCCAAACCGGTATTGATGGCGCGCTTTGGCTTGAGCGACGCGCAAGCCGAAGCGATCCTCGAATTGAAACTGCGCCATTTAGCGAAACTCGAGGAAATGAAAATCCGCGGCGAACAAAACGAACTCGAACGTGAACGTGAAACCCTACAAAAAACGTTGGCATCGGAACGCTTGTTGAAACGCCTGATCGCCCGCGAATTGCAACAAGACGCCGAACGTTTCGGCGATGACCGGCGCTCGCCGATCGTCGCACGCGAAGCAGCACAACCCTTGCAAGCGAGCGAATTGATCGCCAACGAGCCGGTGACGATCGTGCTGTCGCAAAAGGGCTGGATCCGTGCCGCGAAAGGCTATGACATCGACGTCACCAGCCTCAATTATCGCGCCGGCGATGGTTTTCTGTGCGCCGCTTACGGGCGCACCATTCAACCCGCTTACGTGTTCGACACGACGGGCCGGGTCTATACCTTGACGACCCATGATTTACCATCGGCGCGCGGTCAAGGCGAGCCATTGACCGGACGCTTCCAACCACCACCGGGCAGCGCCTTCATCGCCGTCGTCACTGGCGCGCCCGACGACGAGTGGCTGCTGCTCAGCGATGCCGGTTATGGTTTTCGCGCGCGTACCGCGGCGTTCCATGGCAAGAGCCGCACCGGCAAACCGCTGGTCTCGCTGTCCCCGGGCGCGCATTTGCTGCCACCTCTCCTGCTGCGCCCCGGTGATGGCTATGTCGCGCTCGCCAGTCTGCAAGGACGTTTGCTCGTCTTGCCGCTCGCAGAACTCCCCGAATTGCCGAAAGGCAAGGGCGTCAAATTGCTGGCGTTCAATAGTTTGGACTGGCAAGCCGGGCGCGACAAACTGGCCTCCTTCACGACCTTGGCGCCAGACGAAGCCTTGATCGTGACCAGCGGCAAGCGGGTCTATACCTTACAACCGCAAGATCTCGACGTGCATCGCGGTCCGCGCGGCAAGCGCGGTGTGCTGCTGCCGCGCGGCTTACAGCGCGTCGATGCGCTCTCGCGGAGTAGCGAGGCGGGGACGGCACGATGAGCACGACATCCACGACAACACCGACGCAACCGGCCTGCGTGATCGAAATCGACGAACGTCACAGCGGTCAGCGTTTGGACAATTTTTTGATCGGCCATTTGAAAGGTGTGCCGAAAAGCCATATCTACCGCATGTTGCGCAAAGGCGAGGTGCGCGTCAACAAAGGGCGGCGTCCGGCAGAATGCCGGCTCGTGTTGGGCGATCGAGTACGCATTCCGCCCCTGCGCCGCGACATCAATGAAAATACCACGCTGTTCATTCCAACGGCGTTGCGTCATGCGCTGGAACACGGCGTGTTGTACGAAGACAACGTGTTATTGGTGTTGAACAAACCGGCAGGCGTGCCGGTGCATGGCGGTACTGGGCTGCATTCCGGCGTCATCGAAGGTTTGCGCGCGCTCCGCCCGCACGCCAAATTGCTGGAATTGGTACATCGCTTGGATCGCGAAACCTCCGGCTGTTTATTGATCGCCAAGCAAGCGACCGCACTGAAAACGCTGCACGCGATGTTTCGCGCCGAGGCGCAAATTCAAAAATATTATCTGGCGCTCCTTGCGGGCCGCTGGTCGCGCAACGCCCAGCGCGTCGAACAAGCTTTATTGAAAAACGTCGCGCAAGGCGGCGAGCGCATGGTCAAAGTGAGCGTGGACGGCAAGCCAGCGGTGACGCTGTTTCGCCGCGTGCAGCGTTTTGCGTCCACGACCTTGGTCGAAGCCGAACCTCTCACCGGGCGCACGCACCAAATCCGCGTGCACGCGGCGTGGTTGGGACACCCGATCGTCGGCGACACGCGCTACGGCGATGACGCCGCGAACCGGCTTTACAAACAACAAGGCGGGCGGCGTTTATTCCTGCATGCCCGTACACTGGCTTTCTGTCACCCGGTCAGCGGCGAGCGCATCGAATGCGAAGCACCGCTCCCCGATGATTTGCAACGAGTATTGACCCATGAAACAGCGATTTGAACTCATCATCTTCGACTGGGACGGCACCTTGATCGATTCGATCGAATGGATCGTCCATTGTTTGCAACACGCGGCGCGGCAATGCGGTTTGCCTGCGTCCAGCGAGCAAGCGGCGCGCGACGTCATCGGCCTTAGCATCCACGAAGCGATGCGCGCGTTGTTTCCTAAGGTCGCGTCCGACACCCACACCGCGCTGGTGGACGCCTACGAGACTTTATTCGCTTCGCGGCAACCCGGCCCCGAAGATTTGTTCGACGGCGTCCCGGCCTTGCTCGACGAGCTGGACAGCGCCGGATATCAACTCGCCGTCGCCACCGGTAAATCGCGGCGTGGCCTCGATGCCGTGCTGGCGACGACGCAAACCGCACACCATTTCGCCGCAACGCGCTGCGCCGACGAAACGGCGTCGAAACCGCATCCCCGCATGCTGTTGGAGATTCTCGATGAATTGAACGTACCGGCCGAGCGCGCGCTGATGGTCGGCGATTCGGTGCATGACATGCAGATGGCGCGCCATGCGAGTATGCCGGCGATCGCGGTCGCCACGGGCACGCATCCGCCTGACCTATTGCAACGTTTCGAACCGTTGCACTGCTTGAGCGCGATTACCGACCTACCCCTCGTGCTCGCGTGAAGCTGGAAAACGCAATGTTGGAGAACTGCGATGAATGATGTGATGAACGAAGACCAAGACACGCTTTTGCAAGCGATGGTGTTACGCCGTCTGCTGGCTCATTTACAAAGCCATCCCGAAATACAAAACATCGATTTGATGTTGACCGCCGATTTCTGCCGCAATTGCTTGGCGAAATGGTATGTCGAATCTGCGCAGCAGTTGGGGCGAACGCTCGATTATGAACGCGCACGCGATATCGTCTATGGCATGCCGTATGCCGAATGGAAAGCGCGTTATCAAAAAGACGCACCTCCCGAACAACGCGCCGCTTTTGCTGCCAAGCAAGCGGCCAAAGATCAGCCGCTGAAATGATCTTTGCGCCGCCGGGTTTCGGCGAAGATCGCGATGGGGTCGTCACTCGGCATGCCGAGGGCTTGGCGCAATGTCGGGACATCCCAGCGCAAAAACGGATTGGTTGCCAACTCTTCCTCCAAAGTAAAAGGTACCGTCGGCTGATTTTGTACCCGGAGCGCCGCAACACGCTGCATACGTGCATGCAAAGCGGGATTGTCGGGTTCCAGCGTCATCGCGAAACGGCCGTTTTGCTGCGTGTATTCGTGCGCACAATAAATCCGACAATCTACCGGCAGTTGCCGAATGCGATCCAGCGATCGCCACATCATCTCTGGTGTTCCTTCGAACAAGCGCCCGCAGCCCATCGCGAATAAAGTATCGCCACAAAACAACA
>OGCL01002564.1_pt1 | contig 12386 bp, 11 predicted proteins | sample 1570041 | NCBI WGS metagenome assembly OGCL01 (sample SAMN06266162, study PRJEB24511) | hot springs metagenome | isolation source: Hot spring water | place: South Africa: Limpopo | collected 2015-06-22 | reverse complement strand
CGCGCACATAGTTGACCAACTGGCGATCCACGTCTTTCCAAACGCGGTCGGCGAACTCCCGCTCCTGCGGCAGAAAGCTGAGCACCCAGGCGATGATCAGCCGCTTGTCCTTGAGAAAGAAGAACACCAGCAGGGGGATCAGCACCAAATAGATGATCAGGGTGATGAGACCGGTGACCGAGGCGTAGGAGAGGGAGAGGATCTTCTGGCCGAAGGCGAACACCTCCTGACGCAGGGCGCCGATGATCTCCTGGATCTGCTCCGGCGAGACATAGTGGGGATAGCGCTCGGGGAGCTGCATCACCAATCGCTGTCCTTCCGCCACCATCAGCGGGAGCTGCTGCACCAGCTGCGTCAACTGCCGGGACAGCAACGGCAGCAGGCCGAACAGCACCAGGGCGACGAACAGCAGGAAGGCGGAGAACACCAGCACTACCGCCAGCAGACGCGGCAGATGCAAGCGCTCCAATTTAGCGACCAGCCCTTCCAGCAGGTAGGCGATCACCAGACTGGCCAACACCGGGATCAACATGTCGCCCATGGCGATCACCACCACCGAGGTGATGACCAGGAAGAGGGCAAGAAAAATCACCTCCGGGTCGGAGAAATTCCGCTTGAACCAGACAATGATGTGGGTCATGGAGTTGTCTCCCCCCGGCTATGCGCCGCGGTTCTTCCAGATTTCCAGGTGCTCACGGTAGCGCCGCTCGAACAGGGCCTCTAGTTCGTCGATGACCTGTGGGGCCGGGCGGCCGTGGATGACGTGAGCGGTCATTAGGGAGGAGGTTTCGTTGAGCAGGACGCCGCGGTTGAGCATGAAATAGCTCTTGGACAGTCGCTTGATCGCCCCCACTACACTCTCCCCCTGGGGTCGCGGAATCGCCAAGGGGTCCGGTAGGGCCTCATTGGACGCCTCGACTTCAGCCTCCGCCTTGCGCTGGGTCAAGAACTCGGCGAAGGCAAACAGGCTGTGGCGATCCGCCTCGTTCAACTGTCCATACAATTTTAGCAGGCGACGTTGCTCGGCGGAGAGGACGTGGTTGCCCGGAAACATGGTCAGCCGCGATATTCCTTGCAGTAGCTGCGGGCAAACTCCAGCAACTCTTCGATGACTCGCAGGCGAAACTTCTGCTTTTGATGCACAAAGGAGAAGGGGCGCTCCAGGATCGGATCCAGGTCGATGGCAATCAGGGTGCCGAGCCGCAACTCTTTTTGGTTGGTCGCCCGCGCCACCACCGAGATGCCCATGCCGGCCTCCACCGCACCCTTCACCGCCTCCGGGCTGCCCAATTCCATGGAGATATTGAGGTGCTCCTCGCCGCTGCGAATGCGTCGCAGATAGTCGCCGATGACCTCGCGGGTGCCAGAGCCCTCCTCCCGGCAGATAAAGGGGTATTTCACCAGATCCGTCAGGGTGAGGCGCGGCCGCTTCGCCTCGGGATGGGTGGGGGGCACTATGGCCACCAGACGGTCGGCCCGGCAGTTCTCCACCACCAGATTCTTGTTGCCCACCGGGGCCTCCACCACGCCGAGGTCGATGACGTTGTTCTCCACCATGGAGACGATGCCATCGCTGTTGGAAACCTTGAGGTGAATGTTGACGTCCGGATAGCGGGTCTTAAAGTCCCCCAGCAGCGAGGGGAGCATGTATTCGGCGATGGTGGTGCTGGCGCCGATGGTGATGGCGCCGCTGATCTCCCCGGTCATCTCGCGCACCGAGTTTTCCATCTCGTGATAGAGCTCGAAGATACGGTCGGCGTAGCGGAATACGATGCCGCCCGCCTCGGTGAGGTTGATGCGGTTGTGGGTGCGGTCGAACAGGCGGGTATTGAAGTGCTCTTCCAACTGCCGGACCTGGAAGGTGACCGCCGGCTGGGTCATGTGCAGCGTCTCCGCCGCTTTGGTGAAACTCAGGAGCCGAGCTACCGTGTGGAATACCTGAAGCCTTCGATCCGCCATAATTCTTAAACCGCCCAAGGCATTCTAATAAAATGCCTTTATATCATATAACCTCACCCAAGGCTATGACGATAAGGCAGTAGATTCAGACCACATAGTCGCCGAGGATGGGGCCGGCGCCCCCGCCACCCGCCGCGCGGCACAAGCCTTCCGCAGCCTCCCGTAGCATCGCCAGGGAGTTGTCTTTATGGGGCAGGATGGTCGCCACCCCGATCTATAGCCCCGCCAGGGAGCCCCCCTCGAACGGTGTCGCCCAGGCGGCAGCGGCCGCCAGCGCCTGCCGCATCCGACGCGCTACCTCCAGCGCGCCGTCCAGGTCGGTCTCCGGCAGCAGACAGGCGACCCGGTGGTCGGCAAGACGTCCCACATAATCGGTTTTTCTATGCACCACAGCGGCACAGGCGCGCAGCAACTCCTCTTGCAGGCTGGCCCGCGACCGCCCCGCCAGGCCAGCCCCTTCCATCGACAAGACGAGCAACGACAAAAAGGAGCCACCCCGAACCGAGCGCACCCACTCCCTTTCGCAGGAGGATGCGAAGGCCGCATCGCCGTACCCCAGTTCGGCCGCGGCGCGCTGGGTTTGTCGCGCCAGCTCGCGCAACCGTTTCAATTCCACCAGCGCCGCCACCCGCCGGCGCACCACCCCGGACGAAAAGGGCCGGCACAGCACCTCGGCCCAGGCCTCGCAGCGCTCCAACGCTTCCCCAGCCGCCACGCCTTCCCCCGCCACCAGCACCAGCGGAATGGCCGCGCAACGCGGATCCTGCCGCAACGACCGGCACACCAAACTCTGCTCATGCGCCGTCAGCGCCCCCTCCAGGATGATCAGATCGGGCCGCAGATCGATGGCCTGACTGACGATCCGCTCATGGTCCAGCGTCGCTTGCAATAGGGAGTCCGGCCCCAGGATGGCGCGCAACCGGTCGAGGTCTTCACCCTGGATACCGGCCAACAGGATCTTCGGACGCTCTGGGTTGGTGTTCATCTCCGCAGACTCCACTTAAATAACCGCTACCCCTCGCCCCCTGCGCTCGACCACAAACATATAGGAAGCGCACTTGAGATTACGCTAGCAGACCTGAGAGGTCTTGAAGACCTGTCAGGTCTCGCCCGGCAGCAGGTGGCGAAATCTCAAGTACGTTCACCATAAGTAACATCGCACAAAGAAAAGGCCCCACGCTGGGGGCCTCCTCGAGGTACCGGCGCGGCCATCGAACCGGAAGACTGGTCGCCCCCTCAACCGATGGCGCCGGCACAAAGGGTCAGCAGGCCGGTGGGATAAATGCCCAACACCAGCACCAGCAGGCCATTGATGGAGAGGACGATCTGGCTCTCCAGGCTGGCGGCAAGGGGCGGGCTGTCCCCGGCCGGCTTGTCAAAGTACATCAACTTGACGATGCGCAGGTAGTAGAAGGCGCCAACAATGGAGAAGACCACGCCCACCAGGGCCAGCCAGACCAGGTCCACCCGCACCACTGCCTCCAGCACGAACATCTTGGAGAAGAAGCCCACCGTGGGCGGCACCCCAGCCATGGAGAACATGAGTAGCATCATCATGGCCGCGAACCAGGGGCTGCGCTCATGCAGGCCCTTGTAGTCCTCCAACCGCTCCGCCTCGAAGCCCTGCCGGCTCAGCAGGATCACCACCCCAAAGCCGCCCAGGGCCATCAGGGCATAGGTAATCGCATAGAACATCGCGGCGGTGTAACCACCCTTGCTCCCCGCCAGCAACCCAAGCAGGATGAAGCCCACATGGGAGATGGTGGAGTAGGCGAGCATCCGCTTGATGTTGGTCTGGGCGATGGCGATGAGATTGCCCAAAGCCATGGAGAGCACCGCCAGGATCACCAGCATCCCCTGCCAATCCGCGTGCAGCCCCTGCATGCCATCCGCCAGCACCCGCATCGCCATCGCGAAGGCGGCGATCTTGGGCGCGCTGCTGAGCAGGAGGGTCACCGCGGTGGGCGCCCCCTGATAGACATCCGGCGCCCACATGTGGAAGGGGACGGCGCCGAATTTGAAGGCGAGGCCGATCACCACGAACACCAGCCCGAATACCAGCACCGTCTTGTCGGCACCGCCCTGGGCCAGCACCTGTGCGATCTGAGGGAAGGCGAGCTGACCGGTGGCGCCGTAGATCATGGAGATGCCGTAGAGCAACATGCCGGAGGCCAGGGCGCCCAGCACGAAGTACTTCATGGCCGCCTCGGAGCCCAGCCGGGAGTCCCGATCAAAGGCCACCAGGGCATACATGGAGAGGGCCAGCAGTTCCAGGCCGAGATAGAGCACCAGGAAGCCGTTGGCCGCCACCATCACCAGCATCCCCAGCACCGCGAACAGACCGAGCACGAAGAATTCGCCCTTTAGCAGCCCGCGATCCGCCAGATAGCCCTTGGCATAGACAAAGGCGCCGGCGCTGATGAGACAGATGGCCACCCGCAGCAGGTCGGTCATGCCGTCGCGCACCACGCTGCCGTCGAACACCACCTGCTCGGGGCCACCCCCCACCAGCGCCGCGATGGCCGCGGTGGTCAGCAGGGTGAACTGGGTGAGCCAGAAGGTGGCGATCCGCTGCGACGGACGGAGGAAGAGGTCGATCACCAGCACCAGCGAGGCCATGGCGAGGAGGAAGATCTCCGGCAGGACCGGGATCAGGTTGGCGGAATCAAAGGTCATGTCTCTCTACCTACCCTGCTTAGAGCTTGGATACCGCGATGTGCTGCAACAGATTATGGATGGAAGCGTCCATCACCTCCACCAGAGGTGCCGGCCAGAGGCCGAGCAGCAGCACCGCCACCGCCAGGGAGCCCAGCACGAAGAATTCTCGACCGTTGATGTCGGTCAGTTCCGCCACATGATGGTTGGCCACCGCACCGAACACCACCCGTTTCACCATCCACAGGGTATAGGCGGCGCCGACGATCAGGGTAGTGGCAGCCAGGAAGGCGTACCAAAAGTCGGCGCGGAAGGCCGCCAGGATCACCATGAACTCGCCGACGAAACCGGAAGTGCCGGGGAGACCTGCATTGGCCATGGCAAAGAACACCATCAGACCGCCGAACACCGGCATGGTGTTCACCACCCCGCCGTAGTCGGCGATCATGCGGCTGTGCATACGGTCGTACAGCACCCCGACGCACAGGAACATGGCGCCGGAGATGAAGCCGTGGGAGACCATCTGCACCATGCCCCCGGCCACGCCCAGGGCCGCGCCGCTGCTGGCGGCCGGGTTGGCGGCGATGGCGAAGACCACGAAGAAGCCGAGGGTGACGAAGCCCATGTGGGCGATGGAGGAGTAGGCGATCAGCTTCTTCATGTCCTCCTGCACCAAGGCGACGAAGCCGATATAGACCACCGCGATCAGCGACATGCCGATGATCAGCCAGTCCAGGGTATGGCTGGCGTCCGGCGTGATCGGCAGACTGAAGCGCAGGAAGCCATAGCCGCCGATCTTTAACATAATGGCCGCCAGGATCACCGAACCACCGGTGGGGGCCTCCACGTGGGCATCCGGCAGCCAGGTGTGGACCGGGAACATCGGCACCTTCACCGCGAAGGCGAGCAGGAAGGCGAAGAAGATCAGGATCTGCTCGGTATGCCCCAGCCTCAGCCCGTGGAAGGCCAGGATATCCCAGCTCCCGGATTGGAAGTACATATAGATGAGGGCCACCAGCATGAACACCGAGCCCAGGAAGGTGTAGAGGAAGAACTTGATGGTGGCATAGACGCGGTTCGGTCCGCCCCAGATGCCGATCACCAGGAACATGGGGATCAGCATCGCCTCCCAGAAGACGTAGAAAAGCACCGCGTCCAGGGCCGAGAAGACCCCCACCATCACCCCTTCCATAATGAGGAAGGCGGCCATATAGACTGAGGGTTTGTACTGGATCACCTCCCAGCCGGCGACCACCACGAAGATGGTGATGAAGGTGGTGAGCAGGATCAGCGGCATGGAGATGCCGTCCACCCCCAGGTAGTACTCCACGTTGAAGGCAGGGATCCAGGCCGCCCGCTCGACGAACTGCATCTGCGCCGTGGCGGCCTCGAAGCCGAACCACAGCGGCAGGCTGATCAAGAAGGTGAGAACGGCGACGGTCAGGGCGGTCCAACGGGTGGCGTTGGGCGTCTTGTCGCCGCTGGCGAGCACCAGCAGACCGCCGAGGATGGGCAGCCAGATGGTGAAGCTGAGGATGGGCCAGTCTCCGAACATGCGTGGGATCCTACCTTCAGATGATCACGAACCAGGCCAGCAGCACGAGCAGGCCGAGAATCATGGCAATGGCATAATGGTACAGGTAACCGGTCTGCACCTGACGCGCCACCCCGGCGAACCAGCCCACCGACTTGGCCGAGCCGTTCACCACCAGGCCGTCGATCAAGGCGCGATCGCCGACGAACCAGAACAGCTTGCCAAGGCCGCGGCTGCCACCGGCGAACAGGGCCTGATAGACCTCATCGACCCAGTACTTCTTGTCCAGCAGCTTATAGAGCGGCATGGCCATGGCCTGAATTCGATCTGCCAACACCGGCTGCTTCATATAGATGAACCAGGCGACCAAGAGGCCTGCCACGGCCAGATAGAAGGGAATCCCCATCATGCCGTGCTGGATGAAACCCAGGGGCCCGTGATAATGCTTGCCCAGTTCCGCCAGCACGTCGTGCTGGGGCGCCACATGGATCACCCCGGCAAACCAGCTGCCGAACAGCATGTCGCCAACCGCCAAATAGCCGATGGCGACGGAGGGGATGGCGAGCAGGATCAGCGGGATGGTCACCACCCAGGGCGACTCCTTCACGCCGTGGTGGCCGTACCCCGCATGGCTGTCGTGGCCGTGATCGTCATGGGAATGGCCGCCGTGGCCGTGTTCCTCGTGGCCATGTGCATCGTGCGCGGCATCGTCGTGTCCATGCCCCCCAAAGTTGCGTGGGCCCTCGCCGTGGAAGACCAGGAAGAACATGCGGAAGCTGTAGAGGGCGGTGACGAAGACGCCGGTCAGCACCAGGGCATAGGCATAGCCGGCGCCGCCGATCTGGGAGTGATGCACCGCCTCGATGATGGCGTCCTTGGAGAAGAAGCCGGAGAAGCCGGGGAAGCCGATCAGTGCCAGCGAGCCGATCAGGGAGGTCCAGTAGGTGATGGGCATCCGCTTGCGCAGGCCGCCCATGTTGCGGATGTCCTGGTCGTGGTGCATGCCGATGATGACCGAGCCGGCGGCCAGGAACAGCAGGGCCTTGAAGAAGGCGTGGGTCATCAGGTGGAAGATGCCGGCCGCGTAGGCGGATACCCCCAGGGCCACCATCATGTAGCCGAGCTGAGAGAGGGTGGAGTAGGCCACCACCCGCTTGATGTCGTTCTGCACTATGCCGATCAGGCCGGTGAAGAAGGCGGTGGTGGCGCCGATCACCAGCACGAAGCTCAGCGCCGTCTCTGAAAGCTCATAGAGCGGCGACATGCGGGCCACCATGAAGATGCCCGCGGTCACCATGGTGGCGGCATGGATCAAGGCGGAGATGGGGGTGGGGCCCTCCATCGAATCCGGCAGCCAGACGTGCAAGGGAACCTGCGCCGACTTGCCCATGGCGCCAACGAACAGCAGGATGCAGATCAGGGTCATCAGACTGACCCCGGCGCCATCGGCGAACAACTGGACGGTCGTCGCCTGGTGCTGAGGCGCGGCGGCGAACACCTCGGCGTAGTCGAGGCTGTTGAAGTACATGGCCACCGCGGCAATGCCGAGGATAAAGCCGAAGTCGCCCACCCGGTTGACGATGAAGGCCTTCATGTTGGCGAACACCGCCGTGGGGCGGGTGGACCAGAAGCCGATCAACAGGTAGGAGACCAGACCCACCGCCTCCCAGCCGAAGAAGAGCTGGAGGAAGTTGTTCGACATCACCAGCATCAGCATGGAGAAGGTGAACAGCGAGATATAGCTGAAGAAGCGCTGGTAGCTGTTGCGTCCGGCCAGGCTTTCGTGCGGCCAGTTGTGCTCATCATCGGCCATGTAGCCGATGGTGTAGATATGCACGCAGAAGGAAACAAAGGTCACCACCGAGATCATCACCGCGGTGAGGGAATCCACCAGAAAGCCCACCTCCATGCGCAGCCCGTCGCTCACCATCCAGGTATAGACGGGACCATTAAAGACCTCGGCCTGACCGGTAATAAAGCGCCACAAAACAAACAGCGAGAGGGCCGCGGAGAGGCCCACGCCGCTGCTAGTGACCCAATGGGCGCCCTTGCGACCGATGCGACCGCCCCAGAGGCCGGCGATGATGGCGCCGATCAGGGGCGCCAGTACGATCAGGAGATAGATTTTTTCCATGCGCTCAGCCCTGCAAGGTATCCAACTCTTCCACGTTGATGGTGCGCCGGTTGCGGAACAGCACCACCAGGATGGCGAGGCCGATGGCCGACTCCGCCGCCGCCACCGTGAGGATGAAGAAGACGAAGACCTGTCCCGCCGTATCCCCCAGGAAGTGGGAGAAGGCGACGAAGTTCATGTTCACCGCCAGCAGCATCAACTCGATGCACATCAGCAGGATGATGACATTCTTGCGGTTGAGGAAGATCCCCGCCACGCTAAGCGAGAAGAGGATCGCGCCAAGGATCAGATAGTCGGAGAGTGCGATCATTTCAGCTCCATCTTCTTTTCGGCCGGCATTTGCACCACCCGGATACGATCCGGCCCCTTCTTCACCCGTACCTGGAGGGAGGGGTTCTGATACTTGGTCTCCGGACGCCGCCGCATGGTGAGCCCGATGGCGGCGATGATGGCCACCAGCAGGATCACGGCGGCCAACTCGAAGGGGTACATATAAACCGTATAGAGCACGCTACCCAGCTCTTCGGTATTGCTGTATTCCGCCGGCAATGCGCGCGGCGCGGCGAACTTGTCCAGGCCGAAGCGGGCGGGTCCCACCACCAGGAAGATCTCGATGGCCATCAACAGGGCCACCACCAACCCCACCGGCAGCATCTTGATGAACCCGGCCCGCAGGGTGGCGATGTCGATGTCGAGCATCATCACCACGAAGAGGAACAGCACCATCACGGCGCCCACATAGACCAGCACCAGGGCGATGGCCAGGAACTCGGCCTCCGCCAGCATCCAGATGCCGGCGCTGGAGAAGAAGGCCAGCACCAGGAACAGCGCGGCCTGCACCGGATTGCGGCGGGTGACCACCATGGTGGCGGCGAACACCAGCACGGCGGCGAATAGATAAAAGAGGAATTTCTCGAAGCCCATGTCTTTCGTCGCTTCTGTCAATATGCAAAGGCCGTGGCCATGAACCCGCCAGCGGCTCCGTGTTCACACCTTAGGAGACGATCTCCTCGCCTCCTCATGCCCGCAGCTCCACCATCGCCGAGAGGATACCCAGGATCAACTCTGGGCGGTCGATGAAATAGTCGTTGAGGTCGATGGTCACCGTCCCCTCCGCCAGCCGCAGAAATCGCCAGGCGGTTCCCGTGGTCACCACCCCATATACGGTATTGCCGCGCCCCTGTTCCCGCTCGTTGAAGATGCGGGCCGCCATCATCTCCGCAACGCATTGGCCCAGCCCGCCGACGATGTTTTCGTTCTTGGCCTCGACCACCGCGATCAGGGGCGCCACCAGGATCAGTTGCTCCGGGGTGCCACCCACCAAAAAATCGCAAAACCCGTTCAGATTGCGCTCGCGGTCCACATTGAACTCGATCCCGGAAAAGAGGCTGATCCGATGATCGAAACGCCGGCGCAACTCCAGCAAGACGCCGGCGATGATGAACTCCGAGCGCGCCTTTTCGGTATTCACCGAGACCGCCAGGGGCACATTCTCCGCCAAGCTCTCGCGCAGGTGCTCGCTGATGGACACCGGGGCGAGCCCGCCGAAGTACCCGGCCTCCTCTTGCAGCACCAACCCCAGCTCATCCTTGGCTCGCCGCAGGCTGAAATCGCTGTAAGGCATCCCGGATCAGCGATACTTCGCCTGCGCCGCAATGTCCGCGGCGATCTGGGGCTCGTATTTGTCACCCACCGCCAGCAGCATCTCCTTGGTCATCACGTTCTTGCCCTTCTCTTCAAAGTGGTACTCATAGACCCGGGTCTCCACGATGGCATCCACCGGGCAGGACTCCTGGCAGTAGCCGCAAAAAATGCACTTAAAGAGGTCGATGTCGTAGCGGGTGGTACGCCGGGAGCCGTCGGCCCGCGGCGCTGCCTCGATGGTGATGGCCTGCGCCGGGCACACCGCCTCGCACAGCTTGCAGGCGATGCACCGCTCCTCGCCGTTTTCGTAACGACGCTGGGCATGCAGGCCGCGGAAGCGCGGCGACATGGGTGCCCGCTCCTCCGGGTACTGCACGGTGAACTTCTTCTCGAACAGATACCGCCCGGTGAGCCGAAGGCCTTGCAGCAACTCCAGCAGGAACAGGCTCTTGATGTAATCGACGAACGCCTTCATCCCCTCATCCCCCTTAATCGAACCACCAGGGCATCTTGTTGACCACCGCAAGGCCCACCAGCATGATCCAGACGATGGTGATGGGGATGAAGACCTTCCACCCCAGGCGCATGATCTGGTCGTAGCGGTAGCGCGGGAAGGTAGCCCGCAGCCAGAGGAAGAAGAAGGCGAAGATGCCGGCCTTGAGGATCAGCCACACCATACCGGGCACCCAGGCGAACAGTGGCCCCAGCACCGGCCAGCCGTGGAAGGGCGACAGCCAGCCGCCGAGGAACATCAGGGCGGCCAGGGCAGAGATGAGGATCATGTTGGCGTATTCGGCCAGGAAGAAGACCGCGAAGGTCATTCCCGAATATTCCACATGGAAGCCCGCCACGATCTCCGACTCGCCCTCCGCCACGTCGAAGGGGGCGCGGTTGGTCTCGGCCACGCCGGAGATGAAGTAGATGATGAAGAGCGGGAACAGCGGCAGCCAGAACCAGTTCAGAAAACCGCCGTCGCCCTGCTGGGCGCGCACGATGTCGCCGAGGTTGAGACTGCCGGCGGCCACCAGCACCCCCACCAGGGCAAAGCCCATGGCGATCTCATAGGCGACCATTTGGGCCGCGGAGCGCATGGCGCCGAGGAAGGAGTATTTGGAGTTGCCCGCCCAGCCGGCGATGATCACGCCATAGACGCCCATCGAAGTGAGGGCCAGCAGCACCAGCAGGCCGGCATCGACGTCGGCGATGACCAGCCCTTCCCCGAAGGGAATCACCGCCCAGGCGGCGAAGGCCGGGGCCAGCGCGATCAGCGGCGCCAGGCGGTGCAGGAAGGCGTTGGCATTGGCCGGGACGATGCTTTCCTTGAACAGCATCTTGAACACGTCGGCGAAGGCCTGGATCACGCCGAGCCCCGGCACCAGCTGGCCGACGAACACCGGCCCGTGGCGCACGTGCATCCAGCCGATCACCTTACGCTCGAGCAGGGTGTAGAAGGCCACCGCCACGGTGAGCGAGATCACCAGCGGAACGATCTTCACCAGCATCCAGGCCAGCGAGCCCAGGGTGCCGAAGCCGAGGAGGAAATCACGGAGCGGAGCGAACAGTTCCATCAGGCACCCGCCTTGCTGATCGTCAGGGCGCCGTGCGCGGCGAGCGGCGCGGTCGCCGGATAGGCCGCCTCGACCCAGGCCGTGCCACGGGCCAGGCCCGGATTCAGGCGCACCGGCAGGACCGCATGGCCCTTGGCATCGGCCACCCTGGCGATGTCGCCGGCGGCAAGGCCGAGCGCGGCGGCGTCGGCGGGATGCAGTTCCACACCCTGCCCCTTCGTGAGCGGATGGGCATTGAGCGCCGCGGAGCGACGCAGCTGGGCATCTCCGCGGTAGATCGGCAGGGTGGCGAGGCGCTCGAGGCCCTGCACCGGGGCGAGCGGCGAGAGGCCATGGCCCGAGGCCGGTGCCTGCGGGGCCATCGAGGCACGCAGGGCCTCGAGATCGAGATGGACGAACCCGTCGAAGCCCATCGCATCGCCGAGGGCGCGCAGCACGCGCCAGCCCGGACGGGCCTCACCGCGCGGCTTGCCGCCGGCGCTGGTGAACTGGGTGCGGCCGTCGAGGTTGGTGTAGCTCGCCTCCATCTCGGCGCCGGCGGCGATCGGCAGGATGAGGTCGGCGACCTGCTTCAGCGATTCGCTGGCATGGACGGAGAAGGCCAGCACCTTCGCCGCCGACAGCGCCTTGAGGGCGGCCGTGGCATCGGCGAAGTCGTAGGCGGGCTCGAGGTTCCAGAGCAGGTAGGCGGCTTTCGGCGCGGCGAGCTGCGCATCCACGGCCTGCCCGCCCGCCCCCGGAAGAACCCCATGACGCGACAGGCCGAGTGCATTGGCCCCCTGCGGGATGCGGTTCAGGGCAAGGCCCGTGGCCTGCGCAATGGCGCGCGCGGCGGCACGCAGGCGCGAGGCGTTGGCATGCGTCTCGGCGATGGCGCCAAGCACGATGGCAC
>OGCL01002563.1_pt1 | contig 12386 bp, 11 predicted proteins | sample 1570041 | NCBI WGS metagenome assembly OGCL01 (sample SAMN06266162, study PRJEB24511) | hot springs metagenome | isolation source: Hot spring water | place: South Africa: Limpopo | collected 2015-06-22 | reverse complement strand
CACCTGCCGCCAGGATGGCTTACCCTGCTGCGCCCACAGGCCGCGCACCACGCGCGTCATCTCGGCGGCGATCTCCAGCATGCGCGCCTCGGGCACGAGCGCCGCGCGGCAGAACGCCTCCCATGCGTCGCTGATGACCACCCGCGCCTGACCGCGGTCGGCGCGCGGCTTGTCCACCAGCGCCACATCCCCGCCATGCCGGAACGCCTTGACCCAGCGATACAGCGTCGCCGCCGTCGTCCCGTGCGCCCGCGCGTGCGTCTCGATGGCCGCCCGGCCCGCAATTTCGCCGCGCAGGATCGGCGCGATCACCATCTTGCGCCGCGCCGCCTCGATCAGCCGCGCATCATCCGCGCGCGCCGGGGCGCCTCCCGCGCCACCCGCGCCGGCGAGACCACCCGCCGCGGTGGCCGCCGGGCTGGTCTGGGCGGGGGAGAGGGACAACCCCGCCTGGATGGTCTCGCCGCCGGGGGCGGGCAGGAAAGGCGCGGCCATCACCGCACCCGCTCCCCGCGCCGGTTGAACACCTGAAGCGCCGCATGCGGGCACACCTGCCGCACCCGAGACACCGCCTCCCAGCGGTCCCCGTAAAAAGCGTCCTGGAGCCCCTCCAGGCTCTTGCGCACCGCCCAGCGCAACAGCCACCGCGCCGGCGACTTCGCCGTGCCGTTGCCCAACCGCTCGACCACCGCCACCAACCGGTCCGCCTCGTCCACGTAGCAGTACTGCATCGTTCGCCTCCATGACTTGACTGGCCGCCTGCGCGGCCCCGTGAAACCTTGCGTAGTAATCCCGCTGCGCCTCGATCGGCAGCGAATCCAGCAGGATTTCGATGCCCTTACCTCGCTCCTTTGAGCGACTAATGAGCAAATTTTTTTGGCACATCCGGCGCACAGATACTTCGTGCGTCGGCATTCCCGCCAGCCGCATGGCGGCGATCTGCTGCGGCGTCAGCCAGATAGCGTTTTGATAGACTGAATTCATGATCTCAAGGCACCACGTCGAGCAGTTGAACGCTCTTTACGCCAGAGCGAACGAGTTGCAGTCGGCCTGGCTGCGCCAGCTGCTGACGCTGGCCGCAGGCGCATTGGCCGTGCTGGTCGGACTCGACCCTCCAGCAACGGGCATCGGCAAGTGGTTTCTGGCCATGACCTGGCTGACATTGGGGGCAGGCATACTGTCTGGTGCTCTTGCCACAGCGCAAGAAGCTGCGCTGGCGAAAGCGCGCGCAGATGCTCTTCGAGCAGAACTACTGAGGTCTGATCTTGAGGCGTCACCGCCGCAACCGCGCGTCGCCAAACTGCCAAGGCTTTATGTCTGGTCTCGCGCCACCATGCTGGGCTCATTGCTGCTCTCCGTCGTCTGCCTGGTCGCCTACGCTGTGTTGCGCGCGCTATCCTGATGCAGCGTCTCCCTGAGCTTCCTCATCACCTCCCGCGCCACCCCGCCGTGCGGGTCGCGGTCGGCCCGGTTCGCCCAGTCGTAGATCACCCGCCGCGCCGTCACCGGCTTGATGCCGTGCCGGTTCGCCCACGCCGTGATGGAGCGGTAACCGGCAAGCGCCAGCTTGCCGCGCACTTCCGTCGCATTCCCAAGAGGTTTCAGCTCTGGCTTCATGGTGCTATCCTCACAACAGTTTGTGAAAGTATAACGCTCTCTTGAGCGATGTCAACATCTTTTGAGCGACGCAACAGCGATGCACGATTCATGCACGATTCCGGCGCACTTTTCGCATGGAATGCACGATTCGCACGCACGATTCGTGAGGTGAATCGTGCACGACGACTTTCCGTCACGCCTTCGCATCTGCATCGGCGACGAGCCTGTTGCTGCGTTCGCTCGTCGCTGCGGATTTAGCGAAGGACTGATTCGAGCCTACCTCAAGGGCGAGAAACATCCAGGCATGGACAATCTCGTCAGAATGTCTGACGCCGCTGGCGTCACGGTGGACTGGCTGGCCACCGGGCGCGGCCCGCATCGCCGCGCCGACCTTCTGCAATCTCAACGAAATCAATCGGATAGCATGTCACTCGAAGCCTTGGCGGGGCCACGTGCCCGCCGCTGGGCCAAGATCATCGAGCTGATCGAAGCGGCCCCCACGCCGGCGGAAGCCGAGGCCGTCATCGACGAGCTTTTCGCGCGCGCTAAGGAAAGGATCGAGCTGGCCGAGCTCCGCCAGGCCGTCCGGGAACTGACCGCCGAGCGCAAAAAAACCGCCTGACGGCGGCCTCGTCGGTCGTTTTTGTCGCACGCAATGCGTGCACGGCGGCCATGCCAGCAACATAGCCGCTACGCGGCGCTATCGCGTTGTTTTTACGCTAATTTTTCCCATCCCCTCCCGCCACATCCCGCCCCTTCCCGGTTTTTTTGTCGCATCAACTTCGTCTCATACAATCTTTTCATCCCTAACAGCCTGCTATATCCTGGCGCTGAGTCTGGCCCTGGCATCCATGCCCGCACCGGCCTTCGTAAACTGCCAGTTTGAAGGTAAGCCGGTCAAGCAGTGCGATTGCGTGCGCAAGAGCGGCAGTGGTTTTCCATACATCGAAACCCGCAAGGCGGAGTGCCGTACGTACCGGGATGGCGCCGGCAAGACTTGCCGTGTCGATTGTCCGAACTGCTACGCAATCTGTACCGAGACCACTGCATCGGCGGTGAGCAAGGATGGCTGAGTCTGGACCGGGGTGAGGTTCACCCCCCGGGCGGAGGCTTTACCTGGCGTGCCGAAAAGGTAGAATCCGCGCCCGCAATTTCCACTGTTTGCCGGGCGCGGAGGGCGAGTTGGACAATCCATGCATGCGTTGTGGGGCTTGTTGCGCCCATTACCGGGTCTCGTTTTACTGGAGCGAGTCCGAGTCCTTCCTGGGCGGTCAGGTGCCGGTCGAGTTCACCGAGTCGCTCAATCCCTGGCGGGCGGTGATGCGGGGCACCCAGGCGAAGCCGGCGCGTTGCATCGCACTCGAAGGCGAGGTGGGGAGCGCGGTGCGATGCTCGATCTATCCACGCAGACCTTCGCCCTGTCACGAGCTGCAACCTTGGGATGAAGACGGCCAGCCCAGCGCTGCGTGCAGCAAGGCGCGTGCCGCGCATGCACTGCCGCCCCTGGCGCCGATGCGCGGTTCGCCGCCGCCGCACGATATTCCCTGGCCAATGACCGCGTGATGGTGGTAAAAATGCGGCCATGTCCGTCCCCGAATCTCCGCCCGGCCGCCGCTCTGCCTCCGGTCATGATCTGACCCCGCCGGACGCCGATGCGCGCGCCCGCATGGAGGCCGCGCTCGACCCGGAGGCGCGCCGGGTGATGCTGGCGCAGGGCACCGAACGGCCGTTCTGTGGCGGGCTTCTGGATGAAAAACGGGCGGGGATGTTCGTGTGCAAGCTGTGCGGCCTGCCCTTGTTCGATGCCGCCGCCAAGTTCGAATCGGGCACGGGCTGGCCCAGTTTCCATTCGCCTTACGATCCCGGGCACCTCACCCAGGTGCGGGACGAAAGCCACGGCATGGTGCGCACGGAGATCCGCTGCGCGCGTTGCGATGGCCATCTCGGCCATGTGTTCGACGACGGGCCGCGGCCCACTGGCCTGCGCTACTGCCTCAATTCTGCGGCATTGCGCTTCATCCACAAAAATGACGGGGAGTCGATGGAATGAGCGAGCTGAATGCATCGAATCCGGCGGTCGACGATCTGGTGCGCGACATCAGCGGCCTGATCACCCTGCCGGACGTGTATTTGCGCATCAACCGCCTGATCGAGGATCCGAACAGCTCCAGCGCCGATCTCGCCAAGGCGATCAGCCAGGATGCGGCATTCACCATCCGCCTGCTCAAGGTCGCCAACAGCAGCCTGTACAGCTTCCCCTCCAGCGTTGACACGGTGCACAAGGCGGTGACCATCATCGGCACCGCCCAGGTGCGCAGCCTGGCCCTGTCCTTGACCGTGGCCAGGCAGTTCAATGTCCTGCTCAACGACCTGGTGTCGATGGAGAATTTCTGGAAACACAGCCTGCTGTGCGCGCTCTGCGCCCGCTTGCTGGGGCGCGAGGCGCGCCGTTGCGATCCGGATGCATTGTTCACCGCCGGCCTGCTGCACGACATCGGCGAGCTGATCCTGTTTAACCGTCGCCCGGATCAGTCCAGGGAAGTGGTGCTCAAGGTACTCGACAGCCAGGACGAGCTGCCCATCCACGTCGCCGAGCAGCAGGTGTTCGGTTTCGATCACAGCGATGTCGGCGGCGCCCTGGCGCGGCAATGGCAGTTGCCTGAGGTGCTGCAGGCGTGCATCGCCCACCATCATGCCCTCGAGCATGCCAGTCGGCACAAACGCGAGGTCGCCCTCGTGCACCTGGCCAACGTGCTGGCGCTGATGGCGGAGATCGATTCGCTCGAATTCGACGATGTGGAACCGATCGATCCCGCAGCCTGGGAGCTCGCCGGGCTCGATGCCGACGTGGTCGAGCCCACCGTGCGTGCGGCCCAGGCCGAGCTGGATGAGGCATTGTCCCTGTTCACTCCGGCGGATTGAACTTAAAAACCGCAGTTGACCGCTTGGATGACTTCGTAGAATGTTGACTATATTTGGTTTTCAGCCTTCGCTCGACTTCGCCGATGGGGTGAGATCGTTCCACGCCCGCCTGGCGGCCCAAACAGGCGCCTGGCTTTGTGGCTGCGCCAAAACTCGCCAGGGGAAAGGGGTGTTTTCCCTGGCTCGTTTTCGCGCCTCCTCGGGGATGCCGGCGACCGCGCGTGGGCTGCCTGCATCCCGCTTCGGGGTCGCATCCCCCAAGGGGCCCCTGCTCCGCCCTTCGGTCGTGTTCAACTGCGGTTTTTAGGTTGAAAAGAATGGCCGCAGACACCCGCTCCCCGTCGCCCGCGCTGCCTGGATTCGAGCACATCCGTCGGCGCTGGGATCCGACCTACAACGCCTTTACCTGTCGCATCCTGCCGGGTGAGTTCTATGTCACCCTCCGCGACGAGGGCATCACCACCACGCTGGGGTCATGCATCTCCGCCTGCATACGCGACCGGGTGTACGGCATTGGCGGGATGAACCACTTCATGCTGCCCAGCGATGGCTCCGACAGTGGCAACCTGCGCGCCAGCGGCCTGTCCGATGCCACCCGCTACGGCAATTACGCCATGGAGCACCTCATCAACCACATCCTGCGCAACGGCGGTCGGCGTGAGAACCTGGAAGTGAAGGTGTTCGGCGGCGGCCGCATCATTGCCAACATGACCGATGTCGGCGCGCGCAACATCGCCTTCGTGCGCGATTATCTCGGCATGGAAGGGCTGACCACGGTCGCTGAGGATGTCGGTGATGTGCATCCGCGCATGGTGGTCTATTTCCCGGCCAGCGGCCGGGTGCGCGTCAAACGCCTGCGTTCCCTGCACAACAACATCATCGCCGATCAGGAACGCAGCTACATCGACAGCATCAAGAAACAGCCGGTGGCGGGCGACGTCGAGCTGTTCTGAGCGTCGCCCGGCGTGTTTCTCGAGCGAATGCGCCGATTTGGGGACAGGAGCCCGGAAAGATCTCGAATCCGCTCCCGCCTCTCGCCGCAGCGTGGCTGAGCCAAGACGCATGCCGGCTGGGTCGGGGTTTACCCGGCTTCCTGCGCCTGGATTGCGGTGATCGCCACGGTATTGACGATGTCGGTGACCGTGCAGCCGCGGCTCAGGTCGTTCACCGGCTTGTTCAGGCCCTGCAGGATGGGGCCGATGGCGACCGCGCCGGCGCTGCGCTGCACCGCCTTGTAGGTGTTGTTGCCGGTGTTGAGGTCGGGGAAGATGAACACCGTGGCGCGCCCGGCGACGCTGCTGTCGGGCAGCTTGGTGCGCGCCACCTCGGGGTCGATGGCGGCGTCGTATTGCATGGGACCTTCGATGGCCAGATGCGGCGCGCGCGCCCGGGCGATGCGGGTGGCCTCGCGCACCTTGTCGACGGCGCTGCCGGCGCCGGAGTCGCCGGTGGAGTAGGACAGCATGGCCACCCTGGGTTCGATGCCGAAGCGGCTGGCGGTGGCGGCGGCGGTGATGGCGATCTCGGCGAGCGCCTCCGCGTCGGGGTCGGGGTTGACCGCGCAGTCGCCGTACACCAGCACCCGGTCCGAGAGGCTCATCAGGAACACGCTGGAAATGATGCGGTGGCCGGGGGCGGGGCGGATGACCTGGAACGCGGGGCGGATGGTGTGCTGGGTGGTGTGCACGGCCCCCGACACCATGCCGTCGGCGTCGCCGCAATGGACCATGAGGGTGCCGAAATAGCTGACGTCCTCGACCATGTCCCAGGCCATCTGGCGGGTGATGCCCTTGTGCTGGCGGGCGGCATGCAAGGCGTCGGCGTATTTCTCGCGCAAGGGCGAGTGGGTGGGGTCGACGATGCGGGCGGCGCCCAGGCGCAGGCCGAGCTGGCTGGCGATGCGCTGGATGAGCTCCGGCTTGCCGAGCAGGGTGACATCCACCACCTCGCGCAGGAGCAGGATCTCGGCGGCGCGCAGCACCCGCTCCTCGCTGCCTTCGGGCAGGACGATGTGTTTTTTCTGGCGTCGGGCCCGTTGCGCCAGCTCATATTCGAAACGCAAGGGGGTGATGATGCCGTGGCCATCGGCCAGCGCCAGGCGGCGGGCGAGTTCGGCCCGCTCGATTCGACCCTCGATCAGGCCGAGCGCGGCGGCGACCTTGCGCGGATTGCCGGGCGAAAGCTGCGATTGCACGCCGCTGGCTGCAAGCGCGGTGCCGAAGGTGTCGCTGTTCACCTTGAGGATGGGCAGGCTGGCGCGCGCCAGGCCCTCGATCAGGCGCACCACCTGGGGCGCCGGTTCCAGTCCACCGGTGAGAATGAGGCCGGCGATGCGGGGGTAGCGGGTGGAAACGTCGGCGAGCAGGCTGCCGAGGATGATGTCGGAGCGGTCGCCGGGAGTGATGACCAGGCTGCCGTCCTCAATGTGGTCGAGGAAATGGGGCAGCTCCATGGCCGCTACCTTGAAGTGCGCCACTTCGCGTTCCAGACCCTCGCCACTGCCGGCGATGGGTTGTGCGGCCAGGGCGCGGGCGACCTCGACCACCGTGGGTTGGTCGAGCAGGGGGCGTTCGGGCAGCAGGTGGACCGGGAAGGGCAGGGCCGATTCCCGCGCGAATTCGGCCTCCACCTCGGCCAGCAGGGCTTCCGGGATGCGGTTGATGACCAGCGCCAGGGTTTGGCAGTGGCGTGCAGCGAGCGAGGTGGACAGGGCTCGCGCCTCCTCGACCAGTTCGCGCGGCCCCAGTCCCTTGCCGATCAGCACCGGCACCAGCAGGCTGCCGAGATGGTTGGCGAGCTCGAGGTTGAAGTCGAACTCCAGCCCCGGCGCGGTGCCGGAAAAGTCCGAGCCCAGGCAGACCAGGGTGGCATGACGTTCGGCGAGGGCGTGGTATTTGTCGAGGAGGGTCTTCACCAGCTCGTCGCGCCTCCCTTCGGCCATCATGCGGTGGGCCTCCCCGGCCAGACAGCCCTGATGGTCGCCGGCATCGCCAGGCAGGGCGTAGCGTTCTCGCATCAGCGCGGTTACCGGGTCGTCGGCATGGGCGACGATGGGACGGAAAAAACCGGCGGCGTCACCGTGCGCGGCCAAGAGTTCCATGAAGCCGAGGGCGATCGCGGATTTGCCGCTCCTCGGCGCGGCGCCGGCAATGTACAGGCTATGCTTCAAACGCTTCTCCCGCAGCTCACATACGGATCGGCAGCGGTTCTACCCGCCAGATGTCGCGACAGTATTCGGCGATGGCGCGGTCGGAGGAGAACTTGCCCATGCGCGCGACGTTGAGGATGGACATCCGGGTCCAGCGCGCCGGGTCGTGCCAGGCGCGATCGACCTGGTCCTGGCTGTTCACGTAGGCGCGGAAGTCTGCGAACGCCAGGTATTCGTCGTGGCCCATCAGGGTGTCGACGAGCGGCCGGAACAGCTCGGTGTTGCCGTGCGAGAACAGGCCGCTGCCGATCAGGTCGATCACCGCGCGCAGCTCCGGGTCGGCCTGGTAGATCTCCCAGGGCCGGTAACCCCCGGCCTTGATGCGCGCCACCTCATCGGCGGTGTGGCCGAACAGGAAGAAGTTTTCCGCGCCCACTTCCTCGCGGATCTCGATGTTGGCGCCGTCCAGTGTGCCGATGGTGAGTGCGCCGTTCATGGAGAATTTCATGTTACCGGTGCCGGAGGCTTCCTTGCCGGCGGTGGAAATCTGTTCGGACAGGTCGGCGGCGGGGTAGACCCATTGCGCCGTCTTGACGTTGAAGTCGGGCACGAACACCACTTTCAGCCGTCCGGCGACGTCGGGGTCGCGGTTGACCACCTCGGCCACGGCGTTGATCAGCTTGATGATCAGCTTGGCCATACGGTATCCGGGCGCGGCTTTGCCGCCGAACACGAATGTGCGCGGCGTAAGATCCAGGCCAGGCTGATGCTTGAGGCGCAGGTAAAGGGCGATGATGTGCAGCACGTTGAGGTGCTGGCGTTTGTATTCGTGGATGCGCTTGGCCTGGACGTCGAACAGGCTGTCCGGGTCGATGACGATCCCCAGCCGCTCGCGCACGAGGCCGGCCAGCGCCTCCTTGCGACGCCGCTTGACGGAGCGCCAGCGCTCATGGAAGGCCGGATCGTCGGCGTAGGTTTCCAGGCTGCGCAGGCGGGAGATATCCTTGGCCCAGCCGCTGCCCAGGGTCTCATCGAGCAGGTCGGCGAGTTCCGGGTTGCTGAGCATGATGAAGCGGCGCGGGGTGACGCCGTTGGTCTTGTTCTGGAACTTTTCCGGCCAGACATCGTGGAAGTCCTTCAGCACCGTGTCGGCCAGCAGACGGCTGTGCAGTTCGGCGACGCCGTTGATGGCGAAGCTGCCGACACAGGCCAGGTTGGCCATGCGCACATAACGCGGGCCGGACTCGTCGATGATCGACAGGCGGGCGATCTTGTCGAGATCGAAGGGGAAGCGCAGGCGCATGTCGTCCAGAAAGCGGCGGTTGATTTCAAAGACGATCTCCAGATGCCGCGGTAGCAGCTCCTGGAGCAGAGGCAGCGTCCATTTTTCCAGCGCCTCGGGCAAGAGGGTGTGGTTGGTGTAGGCGAATGTGCGGCGGGTGATGTCCCAGGCGGTGTCCCAGTCGAGGCCGTGTTCGTCGAGCAGGAGGCGCATCAGCTCGGCCACCGCGATGGTGGGGTGGGTGTCGTTGAGCTGGGCCGAATACTTTTCATGGAAGCGGGTGAGCGGTTGACCGGTGGTGAGGTAGATGCGCAGCATGTCCTGCAGCGAGCAAGATACGAAGAAGTATTGCTGCAACAGACGCAGCCGCTTGCCGGTATCGGCCTCGTCGTTGGGGTAGAGCACCTTGGAGATGGTCTCCGAGCGCACCTTGCGGATCACCGCGCCGACGTAGTCGCCCTGGTTGAATGCCTGGAAGTCGAACGATTCGGCCGCCTCGGCGCTCCACAGCCGCAGCAGGTTGACGGTGTTGACGCCGTAGCCCGGGATGGGGGTGTCGTGCGCCACACCGCGGAACAGGTCGGAGGGCACCCAGCGCACGCGCAGGCGGCCGGAGCTGTCGGTCCAGGTCTCGGTATGGCCGCCGATCTTGACGTCGAAGCGGATGTTGGGGCGGCGTACCTCCCAGGGATTGCCGTAATGCAGCCAGGTGTCCGAGGTCTCCACTTGCCACCCGTCCTGGATGAGCTGGTCGAAGATGCCGTATTCGTAGCGGATGCCGTAGCCGATGGCGGGAATTTCAAGACTGGCGAGCGAATCCATGTAGCATGCGGCAAGCCGCCCCAGTCCGCCGTTGCCCAGCCCGGGTTCTTCCTCGTGGGCGACGATGGCGTCCAGGTCCAGACCAAGCTGGGCGAGCGCGGCGCGGGTGTTCTCGGTGATGCCGAGGCTCAGCAGGTTGTTGGCGAGATGAGGGCCGGGCAGGTACTCCGCCGACAGATAACAGACGGTGCGCGGGTTGCTGTCCTGATAGGTCTGCACCGTGTTCACCCAGCGGTGCAGCAGGCGGTCGCGCACGGTGTAGGCCAGGGCCTGGTAATGATCGTTGGCGGTGGCCACTTCTGGAAAGCGGCCCTGGATGTAGAACAGGTTGTCGAGAAATGCCTGGCGCAGGGTGTCGATGCTGAGACCGGTGCGGGTGTGTTCAGTGGCCGGCTCCGGCATCGGGCAGGCGGGGGCCGGGGGGCAGTGATTTTTCTTGGCCATGGTGGGACTCCCTAGGGACGGCGTGGGGGTTGAAAATCGACGGATTCGATGCATTGCCGGGTCTGGCGGGCGATCTCGAGTTCCTCGTCGGTGCGCAGCACCAGGATCGCGGCCGTACTCGATTCGGCCTGGATGAAACCGTCGCCGGCGGGGCCGCCGGCATTGCGCGCGGGGTCGAGGGCAAGACCCAGGCCGCCGAGCCCGGCGCAGATGCGTTGGCGCAGCGCGGCGGCGTTCTCGCCGGCGCCGCCCGTGAACACCAGGGCATCCAGCCCGCCCAGAGCGACGAAATAGGCGCCGACGTATTTCTGCACCCGATAGGCGTAGATTGCCAAGGCCCGTTCCGCGGTCGTATCGCCGGTCTCGGCGCGGGCCAGCACCCGGCGCAGGTCGTTGTCGCCGCACAGTCCCTTGAGGCCGCTCATGCGGTTGAGCGCGGCATCGACTTCGGCGCTCGTGAGCCCGGCGACGCAGGCCAGATAGGCCGGGATCGCGGGGTCGATGTCGCCGCTGCGGCTGCCCATCACGAGGCCCTCCAGCGGGGTGAGCCCCATCGAGGTATCGATCGGACGGCCGGCGGCGATCGCCGCGGCGCTGGCGCCGTTGCCCAGATGCAGGGTGATCAGGCGCAGCTCATCGAGCGGCCGGCCCATGCGCCGGGCCGCCTCGCCGGCGACGAATGCGTGCGAGGTGCCGTGAAAGCCGTAACGGCGCACGCCATGCTGCCGATACCAGTCTTCCGGAACGGCATAGCGAAATGCATGCTCGGGCATGGCTTGGTGGAATGCGGTGTCGAACACCGCGACCTGGGGCAGCTCCGGAAAGCGCGCTCGGGCGGCCTCGATGCCGGCCAGGTTGGCGGGGTTGTGAAGCGGCGCGAGCGGAACGTTGGCGGCGATGCCGGCAAGGGTCTCGGCATCGATGCGGGTGGGCGCCGTGAATCGTTCGCCGCCGTGCACGACACGGTGGCCAATGCCGGCGAGCCGGGCCAGGGCATCCGGCAGGCGGGCCGTGAGGGCATCCAGGATGGCGGTCAGGCCCTGCGCGTGGTCAGGCGCGGCAAGGCTGCATTGTTCCTCGTGCGGCATTTCATCCCTTTCCCGCCAGTGTTCGACCAGACGGCCTCCGGCCTCGCCGATGCCTTCCAGCAGGCCGCCGGCCAGCACCGATTCGTTGGCCATGTCGAACAAGCGGTACTTGATCGATGAACTGCCGCAGTTGATGACGAGCAGATGCATGAAAGCGGTGCGGTCGGGAGACGATCGAATTATCCCGGAAAATTGTGGCGATTCGACGACGGTTGCGAATCGCGAAAAACAATGCGCCCCAAACGGGGCGCTGGCATGGATTGGGCGCTGTGCCTAAGGGCAGGACCTCCTCTCTTCGTCGATGGCGCGTCAACCGACCGGAATGGTGTCCCTGAACGGTTGCCGCTGCATCAGGCGGTCATAGAGCTCGGACAGGTTGGGGTGGAGGCGGCGCCAGTCGACCTCGTCGTGAAAGCGGAAATCGAGGTAGCCGAGCGCGCAGCCGACGGCGATGTCGGCCAGGCTGTAGAACTCGCCCACGCACCAGTCGCGTTCGGCCAGGTCCTCGCTCATCACGCGCAGGCCGGCGCTGACCTTGCCGAGCTGGCGGGCGACCCATTCGCGGCTTTGCTGTTCCTGCGGCCGCTTGCGTTCGACGAACACCAGCGCCGCCGCGTCGATGACGCCGTCGGCCAGGGCCTCCCAGCGTTTGACGGCGATGCGCGGCCGCGCCTCCTTGGGCAGCACGTGGCCGACCGGGTTGGTGCTGTCGAGGTATTCGACGATGACACGGGAATCGAACAGGGTCTTGCCGTCCTCCTGCACCCAGACCGGCACCTTGCCGAGCGGGTTGTACTCGGGCACGTGGGTGTCGGATTCCCAAGGCACGTCGACGATGAATTCGTATTCGACCCGCTTTTCCGCGGCGACGATGCGCACTTTGCGCACGAACGGGCTGGTGAGTGAACCGATCAGCTGGACCTTGTGGTTGTGGCTCATGGAATGCGGGTCTCGGGCAAGGGAGGGTGAATTCTAGCGGGTGGCGAACGGCGCGGCTAGGCGGAGTGTAAGAGCAAGTTAGTAATGTCCGGTCTCAGCAAGTTAGAAATGTCCGCTTTGGTTGCAGGCGGAGCATGTGATG
>OGCL01002562.1_pt1 | contig 12390 bp, 9 predicted proteins | sample 1570041 | NCBI WGS metagenome assembly OGCL01 (sample SAMN06266162, study PRJEB24511) | hot springs metagenome | isolation source: Hot spring water | place: South Africa: Limpopo | collected 2015-06-22 | reverse complement strand
TCGCGGCCGATCTCGTGCAGCATCTGGCGCGAGGTCCGCACGATCTTGTTGATCGTCTCGATCATGTGGACGGGGATGCGGATCGTGCGGGCCTGGTCGGCGATCGAGCGGGTGATCGCCTGCCGGATCCACCAGGTCGCATAGGTCGAGAACTTGTAGCCCCGGCGGTACTCGAACTTGTCGACCGCCTTCATCAGGCCGATGTTGCCCTCCTGGATCAGGTCGAGGAACTGCAGGCCGCGATTGGTGTATTTCTTGGCGATCGAGATCACGAGGCGCAGGTTTGCCTCGATCATCTCCTTCTTCGCCTGACGCGCCTCGCGCTCGCCCTTCTGGACCATCAGCACGATCTTGCGGAACTCCTGGATCTCCAGGCCCGTCTCGCTCGCCAGCGTATGGATCTCGTCGCGCAGGCTCTTGATGCGCTCGAGCTCGGCCGCGACGAACTCCTTCCAGCCGCGCGAGCCCAGCTTGGAGACGCGCAGGATCCACTTCGGATCGAGCTCGCCGCCGACATGCTGCTTGAGGAAGTCCTCGCGGCCGACGCCATAGCTCTCCGCCAGGCGCAGCAGGCGCGTCTCATGCGAGATCAGGCGCTTGTTGATGTCGTAGAGCTGCTCGACCAGCGCCTCGATACGGTTGTTGTTCAGCGAGAGCGACTTCACCGCGGTGATGATGTCGTCCTTGAGCTTCTTGTATTTGCGGTCCTGCGACGGCGAGAGCTTGGTGTTCTCCAGCCGGTTGGCGATGTCCTGGTCCTGCAGGCGGCGCAGCTTCTTGTAGTTGTCGGCGATCGAATCGAAGGTCTCGAGCACGCGCGGCTTCAGCTCGGCCTCCATGGCCGAGAGCGACACGTTGTTCTCCATGTCGTCTTCGTCGAGATCGGGCGGCAAATCGCCCTCGGGCGCCTCGCCCTCACCGGCCGGGGCGGCCTCGCCCTCGCCACCCTCGCCCGCGATCTGCGTCGGGTTCTTGCCGTCCGGGCCGGCATAGGTCGCCTCGAGATCGATGATGTCGCGCAGCAGGACCTTCGCTTCGTTCAGCTCGTCGCGCCAGATGATGATCGCCTGGAAGGTCAGCGGGCTCTCGCAGAGCCCCGCGATCATCGCCTCGCGGCCGGCCTCGATGCGCTTGGCGATCGCGATCTCGCCCTCGCGGGAGAGCAGCTCGACAGAGCCCATCTCGCGCAGATACATCCGCACCGGATCGTCGGTGCGCTCGGTCGGCTCCAGATTGCGCTTGGTCTCGACCGGCAGGGCCGAGCGCGAGGCGTCGACCAGATCGCCGCCCTCGACCTCTTCCTCGTCGGCGCCGTTGGTGCCGGTGCGGGCCGCGGCGCGCTCCTCGCCGGAGGCTTCGGGATCCTCGTTGTCGACGACGTTGATGCCCTGCTCGCTGAGCTGGCCGAGCACGTCCTCGATCTGCTCGGAGGTGAACTCCTCCGACGGCAGAACCTCGTTCAGTTCGTCATAGGTGACATAGCCGCGCTTCTTCGCGAGCTTGATCATACGCCTGACGGCCTGATCCGTCAGATCGAGCAACGGACCGTCGGAGGTCGGGGGGGCTTCCGGCGTGGCCTGATCGGCCTTGTCCCGTTCGCTCGTTTTCGTCGCCATCAATAGCGCTCCGCACTCTCTGGCCGCCACGGCTCGGAAGAAGCCATATGCGGACGCATAAAGGGGCGGCGCGGCCGCAGGTCCGGCGCGCTCACCCCAACCAAATCACGCAGGCGAGATGGCACCGCCCATCCTTGATGAACCGTAAACCACGCTCGGCCGACACGCGGATCGACGGACGACCCCGCGTCCCGCTCAGTCTTCGGACATCGCCTCCGTCCCCTCGATGCTCTCGAGGCGAGCCTTGACGTCCTTGATCCAGGCGAAATTGGCTTCGGTCGCTTCGTCAGCCAATGCGCGCTCGGCTGCCTTCAACTCGCTATGTAGCGTCCGCGCGCGATGATGCAAGACGATAGCCTGACGAATCGAGTCGAAAACCGATTCCGGATCAGCGGCTTGCGCCAGTTTCAGGCGCTCGGCCGGGCCCGTCACGGCCATCAGCTGCGCCTGCGCCTCCTGAACGCGCGGCTGCTCCAGCCGGATCGCCAGCGCCGCCTCGTCGAGAACGCCCTCCATGGTCGCGTCGAGCAGGGCCTGCCGGAAGCGCTCGGCCGCCGGCCCCTCCAGCGCGAGATCCGCGATCTCGTCGGCACAGCGCAGGATCAGTGCCGGATGGCTCGCCAGCGCCAGCAGGATGAAGGCTTCGCGCGTATCCTCGCCGCGGCCGCGCGCCATGATCTTGGTGCGCGTCAGTTGGCTCGACGCCTTGAGCGGCCCGTTCGCCCAGGGGGCGGCCTGCGGGAATCCGCCGCGGCCACGCCCGCCGCCGGCCTGGCCCCGCCCGCGCGGATAGCTGCCGCCCTCGCGCCGCTCGGCCCGCGCCGGAGCCGCGCTGGCGAAGAGCTGCGCCAGCCGCTCGTCCATCTCGCGCCGGTAATGCTTGCGCGTCGTCTCGTCGCGGATCTGCCCGAGCGGCTCCTTCAGCCGGCGCTCGAAGGCGGCACGTCGCTCGGGCGTGTCGAGCGGCCCGGCCTCGACCTCCCGCGTCCACAGCATGTCGACCAGCGGGCGCGCCGCGCCCAGCACCTCCGCGATCGCGGCCTTGCCGCCGGAGCGGGCGAGATCGTCGGGGTCCTGCCCTTCGGGGAGCAGCGCGAAGGAGAGTGACTTGCCAGGCTCCAGCAGCGGCAAGGCGAGGTCGATGGCACGGCTCGCCGCTTTGCGACCGGCCTTGTCGCCGTCGAGGCAGATGACCGGCTCGTCGGCCATGCGCCAGAGCAGCGTCAGCTGGTCCTCGGTCAGCGCCGTGCCGAGCGGGGCGACCGTCTGCGGGAAGCCGGCGAGCGCCATGGCGATGACGTCGACATAGCCCTCGACCACGATCGCCTGCCCGGTATCATGGGCGGCCCTGCGGGCGTTGTGGTGGTTGAACAGCAGCGAGCCCTTGTGGAAGAGCGGCGTCTCCGGCGAGTTCAGATACTTCGCCGAGACCTCCGCGCTCATCGCCCGTCCGCCGAAGGCGACGACACGCCCCCGCGAATCATGGATCGGAAACATGATGCGGTCGCGGAAGCGATCGTAAGGGACGGCGATCTCCTCGCCATGCACCAGCAGCCCGGCCTCCATCATCAGCTCGGCCGAGACACCCTTGGAAGCGAGATGGTCGCGCAGCGCGAAACGCTCCGCCGGCCCGTAGCCGAGGCGAAAGCGCGTCCGTGCCTCGCCGTCGAGCCCGCGCGAGGCGAGATAGCGCCGCGCCTGACCGCCGCGATCGCCCATCAGCTCGGCCTCGAAGAAGCGCGCCGCCAGTTCCACGACCTCGTGCAGGCCCTTGCGCCGCTCCTCCTGGACCTGCGCTTCCTGCGTGATTTTCGGCAGCGTCACGCCGGCTTCGGCCGCCAGCTTCTCGACGGCCTCGGGAAAGGACAGCCCTTCCGTTTCCATCACGAATTTGAAGATGTCGCCGTTCTTGCCCGACGAGAAATCGAAGAACGAGGCCTTCTGATCGTTGACGAAGAAGGACGGCGTCTTCTCGGCGTTGAAGGGCGACAGCCCCTTCCATTCGCGCCCCGCCTTGGCCAGGCGAACGCGCTTGCCGACCACCGCCGAGACCGGCAGCCGCGCCTTGATCTCTTCCAGAAGGGAGGGCGGGAACTTCATCGGCTCTTATGTGGACCCTGCCGCAGCACAAGCCAAGAACAGATCGTGATCTTGGCTCGCTTGCCCCGGCTATCCACAAGCCGCCTCTAGCGGCAGCCCAGCGGGTCCTCCGCCAGCGCTTCCGCGGCACCGGCCGTCGGCAGCGCCGTGGCCTCGACACCCGCGCGTAGCGAAAGGGTACCGGCCCGTCGCAGCTCCTGCACGACCGGCCTCATCGAGTCCACGCCGAAGCGGCGGTTCGGCTCCCATGTGAGCTCGACCATGTTACCGGCACTCCGGGCCGTGACCGGGATGCGTATCGCCTTGCCGTCGATCAGGATCTCCAGCGAACGGATCCCGTCCGCCGCATCGCGGCGAGGCAGGCTCGCCATGAGATAGGGGCCGGCCTTGATCGCGGCATTGGCCTTCGCGGCAGCCGCGTCGCCGCAATAGAAAGTCAGGCGGACGCCGCCGCTGGAGACCCCGGCATAGGACGTCCCCATCTGGTAGCCGCTGCCCCAACCGGTTTGCTCAGGCTGCGCCTGCACGGCGCCGCCGCAGAGCAGCAGCAAGGCCGCGGCGAGACAGGTTCGTGATGACGGCATCGGATGTCTCCTCTGCCGCGAGTCTGACCCGTCGATGTGGCAGAAACGCGCCGGCCCGGCCTCACCCCGCCAGCGCGGCCTTCACCAGCCCGCTCGCCTTGCCGAAATCCATCTGGCCGGCGTAGTTCGCGCGCAGGATCGCGATGACCTTGCCCATGTCCTTGACCGAGGCCGCGCCGCTTTCGGCGACCGCCGCGGCGATCGCAGCCTTCACCTCGTCCTCGGACATCTGCTGGGGCAGATAGCCGGAGATCACCGCGACCTCGGCCTTCTCGCCGGCAGCGAGTTCCGGGCGGCCATTGGCCTCGTAGATCGAAATCGACTCCTGGCGCTGCTTGATCATCTTCTGCAGCAGGCCGAGCACCTCCTCGTCGGTGGCCTCGCCCTTGCCAGCGCCGCGCGCCTCGATGTCCTTCTCCTTCAGCGCGGCGATGATCAGGCGGATCGCGGCGACCTTCTCCTTCTCACCGGCCTTCATCGCCTCCTTCATATCGGGCATGAAGCGCTCGCGCAGGCTGGTCATCTGGGTATTCCCTCGTTGTTCGTCGGGCTTCGCGCCCGCGTCGATTGACGGCATGGAAGCGCGTCTTTAAGGCTCGCGCTCCAGACGACGGCCAGCGAGACCGCTGCCGCCCATGCATTGCCGCGCCCTCGCGGCCTGGACCGAGACATAGACATGACCGCACATGAAGGAAACCCCGCCACGGGCGGCTGGAGCGAACCGCGCGCGACCGCCCTGCTGGTCCTCGCCGACGGCACGGTGCTGGAGGGCTTCGGCCTCGGCGCCACCGGCGAGGCACCCGGCGAGGTCTGCTTCAACACGGCAATGACGGGCTATCAGGAAATCCTGACCGATCCCTCCTATGCCGGGCAGATCGTCACCTTCACCTTCCCCCATATCGGCAATGTCGGCGTCAACGACGAGGACATCGAAACGGTCAATGCCGCCGCCGCCTCCGGCGTGCGCGGAATCGTGCTCCACGCCACCATCACCGAGCCCTCGAACTGGCGCGCCAGCCGCCATTTCGACGCCTGGCTCAAGGCCCGCAACATCGTCGGCATCTGCGGCGTCGACACCCGCGCGCTGACCGCCCTGATCCGCGACAACGGGATGCCGAACGCGATCCTCGCCCACGCGCCCGAAGGCGTCTTCGACATTCCGCGCCTTCAGAAACTGGCCGCCGAACTGCCGGACATGGCGGGTCTCGACCTCGTGCCAATGGTCACCTCGGCCCAGCGCTACGAATGGGACGAGACGCCCTGGCAGTGGCCCGCCGGCTACGGCAAGCGCGAGGGCGCAGCCCACAAGGTCGTCGCCATCGACTACGGCGTGAAGCGCAACATCCTGCGCCTGCTCTCCAAGGCCGGCTGCGACGTCACCGTCGTGCCCTCGACCGCCTCGGCGGACGAGATCCTGGCGCTGAAGCCGGACGGCATCTTCCTCTCCAACGGCCCGGGCGACCCGGCCGCGACCGGCGAATACGCGGTCCCGGTGATCCGGGAGCTGCTGGAGAAGAAGGTCCCGACCTTCGGCATCTGCCTCGGCCACCAGATGCTGGCGCTCGCCGTCGGCGGCCAGACGATGAAGATGAAGCAGGGCCATCACGGCGCCAACCACCCGGTGCAGGACAAGACGACCGGCAAGGTCGAGATCGTCTCGATGAATCACGGCTTCGCGGTCGACCCCGCCTCGCTGCCGGCCCATGCGGTCGAGACCCATGTCTCGCTCTTCGACGGCTCGAACAGCGGCTTCGCCCTGACCGACCGCCCGGCCTTCAGTGTCCAGCACCACCCGGAAGCCTCGCCCGGCCCGCAGGACAGCCACTATCTGTTCAAGCGCTTCGTCGAGATGATGGACGCCGAAAAGGCGAAGACAGCGGCGTGACGCTGTCATTACCCATCTTCTAAAGCTTCAGATCGACCCGGACCTGCCACTGCCGCGTCCGGGTTGACAGCCTCGGACTCCTGCGCTTGAAGCGGCTCATGAGCCCAGCAACCTGCCTCGCCCGGACCTATTACGCCCCGTCCTCGTAAGGCGGGTCGCATTCTCATGCTTCAACCGCCGCGCTGGCGGTTGAACTCAGGCAGTCACCCGGCATCGCGGCCCCCTCCAGGGAACCCGACCATGCCACGCCAGCGCAAATCCTTCTCCTCTCTCGGCCTGCTCGGCTTCGGCGCCTTCGGGCAGCTGATGGCGCAGCACCTCCAGCCGCATCTTCGCCTCGTCATCTGCGATCCCGCCCGCTCGCCGCAGCCGGACCCGGCGGGCAAGGGACTGATGCCGGGCGACGTCGCGGCGGTGGCGGCCTGTGACATCGTCGTGCTCGCCGTCCCGGTCGACGCGATGGCGCAGGCCATCGCGAGCCTGCGCCCGCATCTGCGCGCCGGCGCTGTCGTGCTCGATGTCGGCTCGGTGAAGATCGAGCCCGCCCGCCTGCTGCTGGAGGGGCTGCCGGACCATGTCGAGATCATCGGCACGCATCCGCTCTTCGGCCCGCAGAGCGCGCGCGACGGGCTGGCCGGCCTGAAGATCGCGCTCTGCCCGATCCGCGGCGGCAGTACCGGGCGCATCGCCGCCTTCCTGCGCCGGATCTTGGCGCTCGACGTGATCTTGACCACGCCCGACGCACATGACCGCGACATGGCGCTGGTCCAGGGCCTGACCCATCTCGTCGCCAAGATCCTCGTCCGGATGGAGCCCGTGCCGCGCCGGATGACGACGCGCAGCTTCGAGCTTCTGATGCAGGCGACCGAGATGGTGCGCCACGACGCGCCCGGCGTCTTTCTCGCGATCGAGCGCGCCAATCCGCATGCGCGAGCCGTGCGGGAGCGCTTCTTCGCCCATGCCCAGGCGCTGACCCAGGCGCTGGAACGGCACGATCACCCCGATCCCGCATCCGCCGGCAGCGATGAACCGGAATGCGGCCCTTCCGCACCGGGCCATCCTGCCCTATTGCAGCGCAACATCATCCCTGAGCGTCACGCGAAACCATGATCCGCCTCGAAAACATCGGCAAGCAGAACGGCCAGCAGATCGTCTTCATCGAGGCCTCCGCCTCGCTTCTGAAGGGCGAGAAGGTCGGCCTCGTCGGCCCCAACGGCGCCGGCAAGACCACGCTGTTCCGGATGATCACCGGTCAGGAGCAGCCCGACGAGGGCATGGTCCAAGTCGATCGCGGCATCACCATCGGCTATTTCAGCCAGGATGTCGGCGAGATGCAGGGCATGAGCGCGGTCGCCGCCGTGATGGAGGGCGCAGGCCCGGTCAGCGCCGTGGCGGCCGAATTGCGCGAACTCGAGACCGCGATGGGCGCCCCCGACCGCGCCGACGAGATGGACGAGATCATCACCCGCTATGGCGAGGTGCAGGGGCGTTTCGAGGAGCTCGACGGCTATGCGCTCGATGGCCGCGCCCGCGAGGTTCTCGACGGCCTCGGCTTCAGCCAGGAGATGATGGACGGCGATGTCGGCGCGCTGTCCGGCGGCTGGAAGATGCGCGTCGCGCTCGCCCGCATCCTCTTGATGCGCCCCGACGCGATGCTGCTCGACGAGCCCTCCAACCATCTCGACCTGGAAAGCCTGATCTGGCTGGAATCCTTCCTCAAGGGCTATGACGGCGCGCTGCTGATGACCTCGCATGACCGCGAGTTCATGAACCGCATCGTCGGCAAGATCGTCGAGATCGATGCTGGCGCGCTGACCACCTATTCCGGCAATTACGAGTTCTACCAGCAGCAGCGCGCCCTCGCCGAGAAGCAGCAGCAGGCGCAGTTCGAGCGCCAGCAGGCCATGCTCGCCAAGGAGGTCGCCTTCATCGAGCGCTTCAAGGCGCGCGCCTCCCACGCCGCCCAGGTCCAGAGCCGCGTCAAGAAGCTCGACAAGATCGAGAAGGTCGAGCCGCCCAAGCGCCGCCAGACCATCGCCTTCGATTTCCCGCCCGCGCCGCGCTCGGGCGAGGACGTCGTGACGCTCAAGTGCGTCGACAAGCGCTATGGCAGCCGCACCATCTATGAAGCGCTCGATTTCCAGATCCGCCGCAGGGAGCGCTGGTGCGTGATGGGCGTCAACGGCGCCGGCAAGTCGACGCTGCTGAAGCTGGTGACCGGCTCGACCGAGCCCGATTCCGGCAGCGTCGCGCTCGGCGGCTCGATAAAGCTCGGCTATTTCGCCCAGCATGCGATGGAGGTGCTCGACGGCGACCGCACCATCTTCCAGTCGCTGGAAGACCGCTTTCCCCAGGCCGGCCAGGGCTCGCTGCGCGCGCTCGCCGGCTGCTTCGGCTTCTCGGGCGACGATGTCGAGAAGCGCTGCCGCGTCCTCTCCGGCGGCGAGAAGGCCCGCCTCGTCATGGCGCTGATGCTCTACGACCCGCCGAACTTCCTCGTCCTCGACGAGCCGACCAACCATCTGGACATCGCGACCAAGGAAATGCTGATCAATGCACTCGCGCAGTACGAGGGCACCATGCTCTTCGTCAGCCACGACCGGCATTTCCTCGCCGCGCTCTCCAACCGCACGCTGGAGCTGACGCCCGACGGCGTCCATGCCTATGGCGGCGGCTACACCGAATACGTCGCCCGCACCGGCCAGGAGGCGCCGGGCCTGCGGAGCTAGCGGCGACGCGATCCAGATCAAGGGGCGGGTTGTCCCGATGCGATAGACACCCGGCCTGACCGTCAGCCGCGAGCCCCCATGACCGACAATCCCCTCACCCGGCCCGGCGCCGCCCACCCCGCGATCACCGAGGCGATGATCGCGGCGCTCGTCGCGCGCTTCTACGCGAAGGCCCGCGAAGACGCGCTGATCGGGCCGATCTTCATGGGCGCCGTCGCGGACTGGGACGAGCACATCGCCAACATCGCCGATTTCTGGAGCTCGGTGATGCTGCGTACCGGGCGCTACCACGGCCGGCCGATGCGCCCGCATCTGATCCTGCCACTGGAGCCTGAGCATTTCGACCGCTGGCTCAGTCTGTTCGAGGAGACGGCGGCGGACATCTGCGGCGAGCCGGACGTCGCCGACGCGTTCATCATCCGCGCCCGGCGCATCGCCGACTCCTTCGAGATGGGTCGGGCGACGGTCACAGGCGAAATCGCTCGCCCGCGCCACAGCCGGGTCTGAGGCAAAGAGCCTTGCCGCGACGACGCGCACCGTGATGGGATGAGGCATGGACGCGCTGCCCCTCATCCGCCCCCTCACCGCAGCCGACGCCACCGCCTATCGCTCGCTCCGTCTCCAGGCCCTGCGCGACCACCCCGAGGCCTTCGGGGCGAGCCATGAGGACGAGGCCGCACGCAGCCTCGAGATGACAGCGAAGCGCCTCGATGGCGGGCCATTGAACTGCGTCTTCGGCGCCTTTGTTGGAGACGATCTCGTCGGAACGGCCGGCTTCATCATTCCCGACGGCTCGGCCAAATCCCGCCACAAGGGGCTGCTCGTCGGCGTTCATGTCGCGCCGGCCCATCGCGGCCATGGCCTTGGCCGTGCGCTGGTCACGGCCGTCATCGACCATGCGCGCGCCCATGTCGTGCTGCTACAGGCCGCCGTGGGCGTCGCCAATGCGTCGGCGCTGCGGCTCTATGAGAGCCTCGGCTTCCGGCACTACGGGCGGGAGGACAAGGCACTGCAGGTCGATGGCGTCTTCGTCGACGAGGCGCTGATCGTGCTGGATTTTGTGGCCGAAGGCTGACGAGCCGACGCTGACATCCGCCGCTCTTTCGCACAGCCCTCATCCTGAGGAGCCGCGAAGCGGCGTCTCGAAGGATGCTGCAGGAGGCTCCGCTGCAGGCTGGAGCATCCTTCGAGACGCGATCTTCGATCGCTCCTCAGGATGAGGGCTGAGCCGATGGCCCCAGGCCTAAAACCCCCGCGCCGCCAGCGCCTTCTCGTCGTCCTGGATGTAGTCCCGGATCACCGGCACGGCGCTCTTATGCGGGCCGAGCAGGAGCTGGAAGACCATGTCGCCGCCGATGTCGAAGGAGATCGAGCAGGCGCAGAGATAGAACTCCCACATCCGCGCGAAGCGCTCGCCCATCATCGCCACCACCTGCGGCCGCTGCGCCATGAAGCGCTCGCGCCACGCTTCGAGCGTCCAGTGGTAGTGCCGCCGCCAGAACTCGCAGTCGGAATGCCAGAGCCCGGTCTGTTCCACCGCCGCGAACACCTCCGACAGCGCCGGCGCATAGCCGCCCGGGAAGATGTACTTGTCGAAAAAGGGCCCCGTGAAGCCCGGCGGGCCGACGCGGCCGATGCAATGGACCAGCGCGATCCCGTCCGGCGTCAGCAGGTCGCGGATCTTTTCGAAGTATTCGAGGTAATGCGCGACGCCGACATGCTCCATCATGCCGACGGAGACGACGCGGTCGAAGCTGCCGCCAAGCTCGCGATAGTCCTTGTTGACGAAGGTGACAGTGTCGCCGACGCCTGCCGCCTCCGCGCGCGTCCGGGCAGCCGCCATCTGGTCGGGCGAGACGTTGAGACCGGTGACCTTCGCGCCGCAGGCCTTGGCGAGGTAGATCGCGAGTTCGCCCCAGCCCGAGCCGATGTCGAGAACCGTCATCCCCGGTTCGATCTTCAGCTTGGCGGCGATGTGGCGCTTCTTGGCCGCCTGCGCCTCCTCCAGGCTCATTTCCCCCCGGGTGCGCGGGGCAGGTAGGGACATGATTTCGCCCGCTGCGCGGGATGGGCTGCCGGCGGACGGCGCAACGATGGAGGCCCGAGGCTGATCCGGTGGCGTCGGGCCAGGCGCCGGCGGCAGACATGCGGTCAACCACAATATCCCCCACAGGATAACGAAGCCTCTTGCCTGCATGACACACCTCCATGGCACAATTGCTCGCAGTGTGCCTCCGCAGCGGCGTTTGTGGACTTTGGGCGGCAGCCCGTCAGGTTTGGGTGTCTGCTACACGACACCGGTGCGCTGGAGCCTCCGCCAGGCTATCTGCGTGGGCGTTCGACCGCCCGGAGGCAGCATTTGCTGTGGAAAGGGCGACTTCTAGCCGCCCAACCAGCGAAACAGCAGCACAAACAAGATGCTGATCAACACCGAGGTAACTACGGTGACGGGCAGGCCCGATCGCATCCACACTCGCAGGGTGATCGGCGTGTGGGTGCGCGCGCTCAAGGCGACCGTCACCACGTTGGCGGTGGCTCCGATAGGGGTGCCATTGCCGCCCAGGCCGGCGCCCAGGGCCAGCGCCCACCACATGGGCTTGACGTTGATCCCCAGGGACTCCAATTCCAGGATGATGGGGATCATGGCCACGGTGAAGGGGATGTTGTCCACCAGGGCCGAGAGCACCGCTACCCCCCAGAACAGCGCCAGGCTCGCCAACAGCGGATGATGCGACGTCAGGCCCAACACGCTACGCGCCACCAGGCCCAGCAACCCTGCTTCGCGCAACCCCCCCGACATCACAAAAAGGCCTGCGAAGAAGAGCAACACGCTCCATTCCACGTGGCGGAGGGTCTCCTCCACGTTGGCACGTATCCACAGCAGCGCCAGGCCGGCGCCGGACAGCGCGATGGTGGCGGGTTCCAGCCCCAGCGGTCCCTCCAGGAAGAAGAAGAGGACCATCACGATCAGGATGATAACAGCCTTGCGGGCGCCAGCCGGGTTCGTCAACGCCCGCCGTTCGTCAAGCTGTGACAGGCTGCCTGCGTTGCGCGACGGCTGTGCCAGCTCGCGCCGGAAGACGAACAGGAGCACCCCCAGGGCCGCGCCCCAGGCGATCAGCGATAGGGGCATCAGGAATTTCAGAAACGTCCCAAAGGTCAGCCCGGCCGCAGAGCCGACCAAGACATTGGGCGGGTCTCCCACCAGGGTCGCCATGCCGCCGATATTGGAAAGCAATGCCTCCGCCATAAGGAGCGGTATCGGCACTATCCCCAACAGCTCTGCGATCAGGATGGATACCGGCACGATGAGCACTACTGTTGTGACATTGTCTAAGAACATCGAGAGGACGCTGGTGGTGGCGGCCAGGATGACCAACAGCAACCAGGGCTTGCCGCCGGAGCGTTTGCTCAACAAGATGGCCACATATTGAAAGAACCCTGTTTGCTGAAGCAGCCCCACCAAAATCATCATG
>OGCL01002558.1_pt1 | contig 12402 bp, 7 predicted proteins | sample 1570041 | NCBI WGS metagenome assembly OGCL01 (sample SAMN06266162, study PRJEB24511) | hot springs metagenome | isolation source: Hot spring water | place: South Africa: Limpopo | collected 2015-06-22 | reverse complement strand
AGCAGGAAACGATTGCCCTTTACTATGACTGCTCCGTCTCACTGTTGCAGAAATGGCGTAGTCATGGTGGTGGACCGGCATATCAAAAGATAGGCCGCACCGTGATCTACAAAAAACGTGACGTCCTAGATTTTTTCAACTCACGGCGGTATGCCAATACTGCACAGTATGCAAGAGCCTCCTAGTCGGGAGGCTGCCTGTTGCCCAGATACACATCCTCAATCGCATTCATTGCTTCGCGCAGCTTTGATGTAGACACTTGCACATAGTTGGCAGTCACATCGCCAGAAATATGATTAAGCAGCCGCTTAATCGTGTAATGCCCGTAATCAAGATGATTGGCAATCGAAGCAAATGTACGACGCAAATCATGCTGGCTTTTTTGCACGCCTGTTTTTTCATTGATGCGTTTCAGCGCGGTCATTGCGCTCACTACATGGCCACACTCGGCTCGACTTGACGCAAACACCCAGTCCGAATGCTTTTTGGCATGACGCTGATTTAACAACTCAAGCAAATAATTACCGACAGGCAGTACATGATCAACACCATTTTTTGGATCTAAAAACGTAACCGTGCCATGTTTCAGATCGACATTCTGCCATGCTAATGATTCAGCTTCATTGCGACGGCAGCCGGTCAGCATGATAAAAATCAACATATCACGCACAGCATGTTTCGTGCCGTCATCACGCAAGCTAGACTCGTCAACATAGCCCTGTGTTTGCTTGAAAAAATCAGGAATATCAGAGCCGATTAAACGACCGCGACGTGGCTTAATGTGGTTCCAGCTCTTCTTGGCCTCTAGGATTTTTACTGGATTCACTTTAGTGATAGGGTTTTCATCATCTGAGTAGGTGATATACGCATGATTCCAGATTGCACGAAACACTTGCATTGTTAGGTTGGCTTGGGATGGACTGTAAGCAGTAAGCTGCTCGTGCCGCGCCTGCACTTCTGTCCTGTTGATCTCGAAAATCACTCGCTCTAACCAATCAGGCAAAAACGCATTGATGCAATGCCTGTATGTTCGAATAGACAGCGGCTTGAGTTGCTTCTCCTTGAGGTACAGTTCAAGACTCTCGCCAAGTGTCGGGTAGCTTTTCTGCTCTACCTGAGCAGGCTCCGCTTGGTTTAAGCGACCACTGGCAATGTCTGCCAGCATCTGTTGAGCTTTTGCACGCGCTTCTGCTGCGGTGATATCCGTGTGACGACCGATAACAACTCGATGCAGCTTGCTATCCTTACGTCGCTCGACAATATAAGCCTTCGACTTGACTGTGACCCTAATGGCAAAACCCGTCAGGTCAGAGTCGCGGATAATCTTTTGCCCAGACTCGACAAACTCAAGCTGGTCGACAAAAGACTTATTGATTTTTGGCATGAGAATACTAACATTCACTGATACAAACGCAGTATATGTAGACTGTCGTCGATTGTCTACAAATGAGCTACAAAGCCAAAAGTCTACAAAAAATCTGGGTCTTATTTCAACATAAGACCCTAAAATAAAACAAAATATAAATCAGACCAAGCAAGCAATCCTAGAAACGCCAGTTGTAAAATACATCAACCGCCTTTTCTAACGCGGAGCTGGCCTCAACATACAAGCGACGATTAATCTGATAACGCAAGGTCAGCTTATTCACTGGGGTAAATACCCCAACGCCATAGCGCAGATACAGATCCGGCGTGATATAGCCAGTCACATTGACCTGTGTATCGTCGCCAACCCCTTCGGCATCGACTGCCAAACCGGACAAACCAAAAGTTTGACCAATTCGATTGGTAAACTGTCGTGTCCCCCCCAAACCAAAGCTCAACCCCGCCGCTGCCAAGGTATTGTTCACCTCAGATTTAAAGCCTGCGGTATTGGTGGAGGAGTTATTTGAACCAACACGACCCGTCAGCAGCGCATTCAACGCCTCTTGCTCAGTCAAACCCGCATCATTAAAGATGTTAATTTCGGGACGCGTCGGATTGCCACCGATTTTAACCCCAACCACAGCATCCTGAATCGAACGCACCGCCTCAATCTCCAGCACAGGCTCAGTTAAACTGCCGGTAAACCGCGCAATCCCTTTGCGCAATAGCAGGCTTTGGCCAAAGGCCTCCACACGAGACTGACGACTGACCGAGATTTCACCATTGGCGGTTAGACTGCCCAAACCACGCTGGCGCAAGGCCAGACGACCGGCCAAGGGTAATCTCGCCCCAAAACCACGAAACTCTACCTCATCGCCCAAAATCACCGCCAAATCCGCATCAATCCGCCAAGGACTGGCGGCTTGCAACGCCGGATCGGTGACTTGCACCACCGGAATACGTCGATCAACCACACGCACATCGGAAGACACACCGATCACCTGCTCACTGGCCGCTGGCGGCGCAATCACGGCACGGGGAATTCGAATCTCACCATCGACCGTGACTTGGCGACGCTGCGGCAAAATTTGTACCGAGATTTCTGGACTGACTCGCGCATTCAACATCGGTGCTTGGCGAATCACCAACTGATCACCAGACAGTGTTAAGTTGATCTCAGGGACTGTTTCCCATACGGCATTACCTTCTAAACGCCCGATTCCCTCACCACTGTTAAAGCCACCCGTCAGCGTGGCCTGTGTGCCACGAATACTGGCATCCAGATTGATTTTGGTCAGGTTGATCGGTGCAGCCGCCAGTTGTACCCGACCATCACGCAGCTTAAAATTACCGTAAAACTGCGGGCCGACCAGCGGCCCACTCATCCCGCCTGCCAATGAGGCAATCCCAGACAAGCTACGCATTGCGGGGAAAAATGGCTTAAACACGGCCAACTGCATGTTATCCAGCACCAACGCACCGTTGATCGTTTTAGCATTCGGATCAATCACGCCGTCAATATAGCCCGCACCACTATTCGGCGTGCGTGCATCGAAGCGAATCCGCATACCATCCTCTTGCGTCGATGCAACTAGGCTTAGACGCTGGTAAGCAAGGGTCAGCGGCGGATCTTGCGGGTCATCTGCGGCAAGACCAATCGAACCATTATCGGTATAAATCTGCGCATCTAGCGTCGGTGCTTGGCCCTGTTGCCAGCCGCCAATCGCTTGGCCATTCAGCTTGCCTTGCCACACCATACCGGCTGGCATCAGGTCACGGAAGGTTGCGATTTCAAGATTCTGGAGCCGTATCGCCGCATAACCTTTGGCTGGACTGGCTTGTAACGGCTCGACCACGCAGAGCCGACTGCCGTTACTGACCCAGCAATGTGGATCAAGTTGCACAGCACGCGTATCCGTATTCCACAGCAGTGCCGCTGGTCGATCTTGCCGGAGCTTGATTTTACGACTGTCGATCTGACCGTTACGCAGTTGTCCCAACCACTGTAAGTTGGCATCTAAACCACCGGCGAGTTGGGTTGCAACCGTGACAAATGGGCTTTTAACGGCAAGATCCAGCACATGTGCAGACTGTACCCCCGCAAACTTCAAACTGGCCGATTGTAGCTGCCGCGCGCCTGAGTGTAAGCCCTTAAAATCAACCAGCAGCTGACTCGGCTGCTGCGCCAATTGTGCGACCTTACCAGTGATCAGGGCTTGATCCAGCCGATGCTCGGCAAACTTAAGACCCGCAACCTGCAGATTAACGTCAACATTTGGCGCCGCTTGCTGGCCAGACAGGCTAAGGTTACCCGTGATACGACCGGCCAACTGTGGATGGATTAACGCCAGCTGTTCTGCGTTGACATCGACCTGCAATCGCTCCGTATTACCATTGGCGGTGAGTTGATTGCCCGCCCATGCCAAACGCAACTGATTGGCCACAAAACGCTGCGGCACAAAGTCTGCTGGTTTGGTCGGATTGGGCATAAACGCCAAGTCCAACTGACCATTGGCCTGAATCGGCTGTTGCCGCAACGTGCCTTGCAGGTCTAACTGTCGAATCTGAATATCTTTGCGCTTGGCCTGCCAATGTCCGCGACTATCAACCCGACCGGACAAGCGTCCCGCCCAATCGCGGGCAAAATAGCCCGTGTCCAAATTTTGGGTATTGGCAACCAATTGCCACGCCAACCCATCGGTCAGATCTAACTGACCACTGGCATCCAACTGCCCTGCAACCCCACGATGACTGAGCTCCTCAAGTTTAATCAACTGAGGAGTACCCGCAGCTTTTAAGATCAGTTGCCCATCTGGCACACCTGCGGTGTTGAGTTGACCGTTAAAGCGGGTGGCAAACGAGCGCAGGCCAGTCGATGCAGCCCCAGCCGGATGCATCAGCAGCACGGCTTGACCTGCGCCAGTCAAGGCAACGGTGCGAGCGGCTTGCTTCGGTACAGCAGGTTGCCGTGCTTGCATATTCACCTGATCCAGCACAATGGTTTGCTGCACTGGCGTGGACTGTCCATTGACCTGAATACGCCCGCGCAATTGATCAAACGGTAGACTGGCAAGCATACTTTGTGGGTTGAAGCCATCCGTTTGTAGTTGCGCCTGCCAGCGAGTCGGCATTTGCGCAGTACTGCTCAAGTCAGCTTGGGCTGTGGCGGACAGTTGACCCGCCGCCCCTTGATAAGACAGCTTCGGCACGCGAAGACGGGTTTGATCCAGTTGATTAAATTGGGCTTGATAAATCCCTGCGGGCAAACGGCCAGTCGTCGCAGCCAACTGCACCTCTACGTCAGCCTGCATCTGCTGGGCAGGTTTGAGCAGCAGTACCGCGCGACCACGTGGACTATTGACCATGCCGAGTGCAGGCACCTCACGCGTGAGGTTTTGCCAACGGCCAGACACCGCTAACGGCAAACCAGCATCAGCCAGTGCACCGCGCTTGCCAATCCCGACCTGTAGATACTCTTGGTTATCTTGGCGTAGATTGACCCCGATTTGGGTCAGGTCTGGCTGTAGCAGACCAGTGCTTTTTAGGTGAGCATTCAGTTGCTTTGGGATATACGCTTGCGCCGCAGCAGGCAGTAATGACTGTAACTGCAAACCTTGGGTACGGGCAAAAATCTGCCAATCCACACCGTCGACCCAATCCACTTGTCCGCTGGCATTAATATTGCCTTCTAGCAGATCGGCGGTCAGTTGCTGGATCTGCATGCGCTTAAAGTCAGTCTGCACACTGGCCTGATAATCACCTTTTGGCAGGTCTTTGCCGTGCAAGTCAGTCCGCAACTGAAGTTGGATCGAAGAGATGTCACCTTCGAGGTCAAGCTGGCCTTGCTGAGAGTGTAACTGTTGTGCCAGAGCAACCGGCCACACCACATCCTGCCATGCCAACTCACCCTTAAACGGCACGTCTTTACGCACCGGATGCGCCGTCAGTGTGCCGGTCAGTTGACCTCGTGCAGTGAGTGGCTCGACATCTGCCGTGTTTACGGTATTTTTTGTGTTTGATTGGGCGGTGGCGCTCTGTGGTACATCGACGCTGGAAGCCGCCTGTGTGACCAGCCAAGGCAGTGTCACCTGCGCACGTACCGTGTCTAAGCTGCCATCTGCTTGCAGTTGCAATGACTGAAAACCAAGTTGAGTCAGTGCCGGAATGGTCAGCTTGGCATCGCCTTGTAACGGGTATTGTCCATTAAACTGCATTTTGGCATTGACCTGCTTGAGGTCAAGCAAGCCCTTCATCTGCAAACTGGAGTCATGAATCTCTAAACGATCACCTTGCCACAAGGCATCTTTCAGGATGATCAGATCCAGTGTAGTGGCCTTGCTTGGCATGTCTGGACTTGATGCATTTTGAATTTTAAAATCGTGGACATAGGCCTGATCAAAGCGCAGGGTAAACGGCAGGACAATCGGTGCAAAGGCAAATGGCTCATCGGTTGAGGGTACGGCACGAATCAAGCGTAATCCCTGTATGGAGGCACGCCGAAAGTGTAACTCGCGCTGCGCGATGGCACGCCAGCCGATCTGCACATGTGCTTGGTCAACCTCAATCCGCTGCGTCTTTAGGTTGACCTGAATTTGATCCAGAATCACACCTTCACGCAAATTCCCCCCCGCATAACGATATTGAATCAACTGCTGCTGGTCACCGAGCCACGAGAGCAAGCGACGGCTGCCTTCATCTGTGCCAGCTAGATAGTACAAGCCACTGCACAGTAACAAGATAAACGCCAACACTGTCCACAACAGCCAATGCCACCAACGACGGCGTGATGGTGGCCTATTGGGCGGCTGATCGGCTGAAATTGGCGACTGTGATGGGTCGGATGATCGCTCTGACTGTGGTTCGACCCCGCCCGATGGATCAGCACCTGCAGGCAAAGTATCAGCATTCTGATCAGTCGAGATCGGCATGTTAACAGCGTCCTGTTGATCGTTTTTTGGGGTCATTATAGCGATGGCCCGATAAAGAAATGTAGGCGAATCGGCACACTACTTTCGGACACCCCTGCTGCCACATCAATCCGAATCGGTCCGATCGGCGAACTCCAGCGCATGCCCAAACCTGCGCCAAACTTCACCTCATCCGAAAATTTTTCGTCAAAGGCATTACCCGCATCGACAAATACTGCGCCACGCCACGCGGGCAGGAAGCGATAGTTATATTCCAATGAGGCCACTGCTAAATTTTGACCACCACTGAGCTGGCCATCGCGCACGGTGGATAGACTTTTATAATCATAGCCTCGAATACTCTGATCACCACCAGCAAAAAAACGTAGGTTATAAGGAACAGCCTCAAAATCGTCCGTTAAAATGGTCGCCAAATCCACTCGACCGACCAACTGATGCTTACGGCTTTCGGTAAAGCTCTCAATCGCGCGCCAGCCTGCCCGCACAATCGCCAAGTCCACATCAGACAACAACACCTGACTACCCACCTCGACTTGGTACAACTGACGACGGCCTTGGTACGGATCAACCCCGCCACGACGGGTGACTTTGTTCAGCGCATAACCTGCCAACAACACTTGTTGGGTTAGGCTCACCGTGTTGCCCACGCTGGTTGGATCAATTAAGCGTGCCAATTCAGGCTCATCAAACCGAACATCGACCTGATCAATCCGATAGCGCAAAGAGAGTGTGCGATGCCAATCGTCAGGACTGGGTCTGATCGAACGCTCTACCCCAAGCGTGCTGCCCATCGACCGGATGTCAAAGCCCGCATCGAGTTGCTCAACCTCCTCAGTCTCAAACCCGCCAAAAACACTCAGCGTATCACGCAGTGGGTGTTTATACGGCAGGCTATAACGGGCATCCACGGCTTGACGAATTTGTGATAATTCAAGGTTAGCATCCAAACTATGCCCACGGTCATTGACCAACGCCCTGCGATACTGCGAACGGAATCGAATACCCGTGTCCGTCCCATAACCAATCCCCGCTTCGGCACTATTCGGCTGGCGTGCATCCACCAACACACGCACGGGTACAGTCTTGGCCTGTGTTGCCCGCATCAGCGCGGCATCAGTTGCGATCTGATCTGATGTGGGGCTGCTGGTAGATGCTGCTTGTGTCGGCTCGGCAGCAACGCTCTCAGCCGATGCTGACACGGTAGGCAGCGGCGTCGAGGGTGAAGCTTGCTGATTTTTAATCGTGTCTGGGGTGAATGCCGTCACCTCGATATTGTTAAACCAGCGTACATCCAGCAGTTGGCGTGACAGGGTTTGTATATCGCGTGCATCATAGCGATCACCAGCTTTAAACGGCAGCAAAGCAGCCAATAGCTCTGGTCGGACTGGCAGCGGCACGCCGTCCACTGTCGTGCCAAATGCAATATCGCCAAAGCGGTAACGCTCGCCACTTTGGTACACCAAGCGAATCTCAGCCGTTTGATCCGGCAAAGTCACTTGCACATCATGTGCTTGCCACTGTCCATCAAAGTAACCACGCTCAAGTGCTGCACTGGCAATCCGATTTTTGGTTTGCTCATATTTGGCATGATTCAACACATCACCAATCGCCAAATCCGGCTGGCTCTCAATCCGCTGAAACCGACGCTGCTCTTGCGCCCGTCCATCCACCCTAATCTCTTGCGAGGCTACCCGTACTGGCTCACCCGCAACCACATCAACCTGTAACTGATCCTCTGCCAGCTTGCGAAAAAAGAACTGACTTTCATAAAAACCGACCGCTTGTGCGGCTTCACGCGCCAAGCTGCGTAAGCGCGGCAAGCTCTCATTAAAATCGGCAAACTCATCTCGCGTGACCCGCGCTAACGATGCGCTGAGATTGCGTTCCAATAATGTGAATGCTGCCTCACGCTGTTCGTCATTCATTGGCGGCAGCACTGGCAGCACAGCCTGATCTAGCATTGGAGCCGGCTGATCCGACCACTGTTCTGTGGCATCTGCTGCCGCTTGCGGCAATGTCGTGACAAACGCGACAGCCACTTCAATCACTGGCTCTGCGGCAAACCCCTCACTGCCATCACCACGAAACCATTGACGAACACGCCTGAACAGACTTTTTGGGGGTGCACTCACCTCGGCATTGGCTGCACTCTCGACTGGTGTTGGTTCCAGCAACTCCAACGGTGGCAACGAAGCCTCAAGATCTGGAAAGCTCAAATCAATCAAATCAGGCAACTCATCAGACGATTGATCGCTGGCTTGCGGGTAATCTGAGCCGTTATTTAGCACCGATGTTGCGGTAGGCTCCACCATCGCCACTGGCAATTCAACGTTGCTGCTGGTCAGTTGTACGGGATCAGCGTAGACCAGATGACACGGCAGCATTACACAAGGCCATACAGCGGACAGTCGCCATAAGCCACGACGCTGGTGGCAAGGCTTGATCTGAATCAGGTCGGTCATACACACTCCGCACACGTCGTGCCATCAAAGGCAACGGCATGCGCCTGTAAAGTTGCAGCATGTGGCATGATAACCAGTTGCCGTATGGCTTGCCAGTCATGGCTGATCCGCTTATCTTGGCAAGCTGCCGCTGATGGTACAGCCTGCATCCGTGTTTTCTCGCTTTTCACGTTGGATTATTTGACATGGCCTCACAATTTAGCCTGCTGGGAAAACGACGGTTTTTACCGATGTTTTTGACCCAGTTTTTGGGTGCTTTTAATGATAACGTGTTTAAACAAGCACTACTGTTACTGTTGACCTATCATGCGGCGCAACAACTCAATATGAGCAACAGTCTGTTAAACAATCTGGCTGCACTGCTGTTTATTTTACCGTTTTTCTTGTTTTCGGCGACTGCGGGGCAAGTGGCCGATAAATACGAAAAATCCATGTTGATTCGTCGCTTAAAAATCATTGAAATCATAGTGATGGCACTGGCAACTATTGGGTTTCTACTGCAACAGTATGCGCTATTACTGCTGGCTTTATTTTTGATGGGGGCGCATTCCAGCTTATTTGGTCCGGTTAAATATGCTTATTTGCCACAAGCGTTGCCTGCTGATGAACTGGTGGCTGGTAATGCTTTGTTTCAATCTGGCACGTCGATTTCGATTCTCACCGGCACGATGCTCGGTGGTGTGCTGATTTTAAGCGGAGATCTTGAACAGACGCTGCTGTGGACATCCTGCACCGTGATGTTGATCGCTGTGTTGGGCTGGCTGGCGTCGCGCCATATCCCTGCCCTCGCCGCCAATAATCCAGACCTAAAAATTGATTGGAATATTGTACGCACCAGCACACAGACGTTGCGTGCGGCGTGGCACCTGCGTGGGGTGTTTTCCGCAATGCTTGGCATCTCTTGGTATTGGTATTACGGTGCAACGTTTCTGACCCAAATTCCAGAATTTACCAAAAAAATCTTATTCGCTGATGCAGGCGTGGTGACGTTCTTGCTGACCTTGTTTACCATTGGGGTGGCGACTGGCTCACTGTTGTGTAAACGCCTGTTACGCAACCAAATCAGCCTAAAATTATTGCCGGTCGGTCTCGCCGGTTTAAGTGTATTTGCGTTTGATTTGTATTTTTCGTTAAACCACCTGCCACAGGTATTGCCCAATCCGTTAACACAACAGATTGAGCTACAAAACTTGGCGCAGGTTTTGGCGCAATCTGATTACTGGCGGGTATTTATTGATTTACTCGGCTTGGGATTGTTTGGTGGTTTTTATATCGTGCCATTGTACGCCGTGATGCAAGCGCATGCACCAGCACAGTCTCGCGCCCAAGTGATTGCGGCCAATAACATCTTAAATGCCCTATTTATGGTGGTCTCAGCGATAGTGGCGATTGTGATTTTAAGCACGCTCGGTCATGCACTGCCCGTGTTGTTTGTGTTTACGGGTTTATTAAATCTGTTGGTTGGTGGTTTTGTGTTCACGCAGACGCGCAAACACTTAAAGCCACTGCTGCTAGGGGCACAATCTAAGCCTAAAGCCTAAATCCCCCCTCCAGCATAGGGTTACGGCACACACGGCAGTACACAGAACCTCAACAGCCCCTAGACAGCCCAGCTAGATTCGGTATGCTGACAAGGTGCAGAATCGAAATGACAGCCACAGCGATCAGGTGGCGATTGATGAGGTGGCTATGAGTCATGCAACTGAGTATCAAGCAACTGGCAACCCAGCAACAGGGAGGCACTACCGTTTTACCGATCGGCTGATTCAGGGCTTTGATCAAGCCCTGCGCAGTGTCATACCAGACAGTACCCAAGCAGAGCGTCCGTCACCCGCACAAACACAAACCAGTCAGCTCAGCGTTCAACAAGCACGACATGTGGCGGGCTTGATGCGCGTCAATCACAGCGGCGAGGTGTGCGCCCAAGCCTTGTATCATGGTCAGGCATTGACCGCGAAACTACCCACTGTACGGCAAGAAATGCAACAAGCAGCACGTGAAGAGCAAGATCATCTGGTCTGGTGTGAACTGCGCTTAAAAGAACTCGACAGCCATCCCAGCTTACTCAATCCATTGTGGTACGGGCTGTCGTTTGGCATTGGTGCCTTGGCAGGTTTAGCTGGTGATGGGTATAGTTTGGGCTTTGTGGCCGAAACAGAAAAGCAAGTCAGCGCACACCTGCAGTCACATCTTCAGCAACTGCCAGAGACTGACCCCCGCACCCAAGCGATTTTGCTGCAAATGAACATCGACGAGCTACAACATCGTGAGCAAGCATTGCAAGCCGGTGGCCGCGAGCTACCCAAACCCGTGCAACACCTAATGCAGGTGGTGTCTAAAGTGATGACCAAAGCCAGCTATTCGATTTAATCTGATTGCACACGACAGGAGTACAGTTGATGAACAGCCAACGCCGCCCGAAACTCAGTTTGCACACCTTGTTGACCTTGGATGGTTTTGTCGCCGACCCCAACCATCCAGAGATTGCCAAACTGGAAATCGAGCCACTCAGTCAGTTTATGTTACAGCGTAGCGATGTGCTGATTTTAGGCCGTCCCACTTATCTCGATCTTGTTGATACTGGAGAGTGGCCATATCCTGAGCATCCCGCCTATGTGCTGTCACGGCATAAAGACTGGTCGTTGATTCACCCTACCCTCAAAAGCAGCACGGACAGTCTCACCAATCTACTGACCGAACTCGGACAACAACAACGCCAACAGGCTTGGCTGATTGGGGGACGCCGTTTGGTCATGGCTGCCTTGGCAGATCAGGTATTAGATGAGCTGGTGATTCACTTACTACCGGTCACACAACAACAAGGCCGACAGTTCTTTGATCAACATCACTTATCACAGTTTGAGCTTCTCGATGTCGAGCGTTTGGCGCACGGCATTGTCCGCATGCAGTATCGGGTGTCTTATCTTTAGCGAATCCATCCGTGCTGCATCCATCGCGCTCGAATCAGGACAGTTCGGCCATACCGCTAACATCGGCAACACCACATCGGCCGGTAGTGGCAGACGTTCCGTCACCACGCGCAGCGTCGCCACTTGCTGCCCTGCACCAATCAGATCAATGTCCATCCGCACATATTGTGATGGTCGAATCCGACCACAACGCCGCTCGATCTGATCAAGGCACGCCCCGATGTCCCTGGCGGCTCCGAACACGCCTGCGACTACCACGATGAGCTGGCGGACGAGGCGCTGCCGCGAGCGGCTTTCGAAGCGCAGGTGCTGGAGGTCGGCAGTCATGTGCGCATCATCCGCGAGCCCTACTTCGGAAAGCTGGCGACGGTGACTGCTCTTCCGCCGCAGCTGGTGGAGATTCCGACGGGCGCGATGGTGCGCGTGCTGGAGGCGCAGCTGGAGGACGGAGAGCAGGTGGTGGTACCCCGCGCCAACGTGGAGATTATCGCCGAGTGAAAGACACCCTGCCACACCGAGCCGTGCCATTGCCCTACCGAGCGGAGGGTGTTTCATAGAGGCTCCGAGGTTGTCGTCTGGGAACCAAACCCCCTGCCCCTTCCCCGCGTCGGGGAGAGGTCGGGAGAGAGGTCTGGAGGGGCGTGCGGCAGCCTTTCCGGGGACGACCTCGGGACCTGCGAGGATTTATGAAACACCCTTTACGTAGCGCTGCGGAAG
>OGCL01002557.1_pt1 | contig 12411 bp, 13 predicted proteins | sample 1570041 | NCBI WGS metagenome assembly OGCL01 (sample SAMN06266162, study PRJEB24511) | hot springs metagenome | isolation source: Hot spring water | place: South Africa: Limpopo | collected 2015-06-22 | reverse complement strand
ATAAGGCATTGTTTTAAATGTATAAATCAAAATTATAAATAAAATTTGTCGATTATAAAAATCCTGAAACAGCCCTTGTTATCGCTATATTTGGGCAGATATTTGAAAAATGAAAATGATTTTGATATAATCTCATCTCTAAAAAGCCGCTTCACTTTTTTTGTATTGAGAGCGCAGGCACTGACGATAAAAATTTAGGTCTTTTTGAGATGGTAATACTCTTTTGAACGCAAGTATTATGTTAATATTAAATACATCTTTAAATATACATGAATAATTGAGGAAGAGAGAAATGCTATGTTTAAAAAAACCAAGATTTCTGTATTACTAAAAGTAGGTCCTTTTGTTTTTTTATCAGTTTTTTTTCTCTTTTGCCTTTTGTGGTTTTTGACTACAAGGGTAACAGAGGAAACCTTTGACGAAGCTTTAAAGCACGCACAAACAGAGGTCTTTATAAAGGAAAAGTATATTGACCATATTCTTTATTTTATAGACCTTGAGGCTCATGTGTTTCAAGACAAACCCTTTAAAAAGACTTTAGACCCTAAAAAATGTGACTTTGGTAAATGGTATTATAGTCACCAGCCATCTGCCTTTGAAGAGCAGGTATTTAAATTGATTGAAGAACCCCATAGACGTTTTCATGCTACTGCTGAGGCAATATTAGCTACCACCGACAGACAAAAAAAGATAGATATTCTCATCAATCAATCTTATCCGATTGTCCTTGAGATAAAATCACTCTTTGATAAGCTTGTTGATATAAGAGAACATCAATCTAAAAAATTAATAGAGGAGTTTTCAAAACAGCAACAAATCATAAACTATGTCCTCTGGACAACCTTTGTTATTATTGTTTTATTAACCCTTACGATAGGTTATCCGATTGTTAGAAAAAAGATACTTGAGCCCCTTAACTCTGCAGTAACCTCTGCCCAATTAATTTCAAGCGGTGATATCGGTCAGGAGATAAAGATTGACAAACAAAGAGATGATGAGTTCACTGTGCTTTTAAAATCATTAGAACATATGCGTATAAACTTGCAAAGGCAAATTAATGTAATCGTTGAGGCTTCTCAAGAGGTAAACTCCTCAGTGGGGAGCTTATCTGAAAGTATCAAAAAGATTATTTCAAATATCAATGAACAAACTACGCGGACATCACAGGTGGCAACCTCCACAACAGAGATGTCACAAACGGTTATAGATATTGCTAAACATGCATCAAATATAGCCTCATCGGCAGTTGAGACATCTGATACTGCAAAAAGTGGTGAGACAATCATGCAAAACACTGTGGATGAGGTTCAAAAGATAGCCATGACCGTTGAAGAGACCGCAAGGCTAATACAATCTCTTGGTGAAAGGTCAATTCAAATCGGAGAGATAGTAAGTGTGATTAAAGACATTGCTGACCAGACCAATCTATTGGCGCTAAATGCGGCAATTGAAGCAGCAAGGGCAGGTGAACAGGGTAGAGGATTTGCAGTTGTTGCCGATGAGGTAAGAAAATTAGCAGAAAGGACAGGTAAGGCTACAACGGAGATAAGCACAATGATTAGTGCTATACAAAATGAAACAGAGCGAGCCGTTAAATCTATGCAATCAGGTGCTGAAAATGTAAAATCAGGTGTTCAACTTGCTATTCAGGCTGGTGAGTCTCTACAAAACATCGTCAAAAAGGTGGCAGACCTTCAGACGATGGTTCAGCAGATAGCCTCAGCTACCGAGGAGATGTCCACAGTAACAGAACAGATAAATTCAGATATTGAGACAATAGACACATCAGCAAAGGAAACATCTTCAGCAACTGCTGGTATTTCCGATTCATCAAGACATCTAACAACCCTATCAGATAAGCTAAAGAGCTTGATTAGCTACTTTAAGACATAATTAAGAATATGTATCAAAAAATTTGCCTATGGCATTATAAATTTAGACTTATCAAGTGGAGAGGAAACTCTCGTAAGATTTGAAACTTTTTAGGTAATCTGCCTAAAGGCTCTTCGGGTTAATTAACTAGCAGTAGGGGCAAATAAGTATTCACCCCTACTTTTGTATGTGAAGGATTCTACTTTCCAGTCGTGCTGACCTTTACATTCTTTGTATATTTGTGCCAAAGGAATGGGTCTTGCTGTTTATTTCCGTAAGGGAGATACCACAACTCAACATCTACCACCATTTCACCAGATTTTAAAACCTTCTCAACCTTGTCTCCTTTTTTTACATCATCCATAGGAAACAGTATATCAAAGCTCTCATGTACAGTCTTGTGAGGAGGGATACTTGTGTCTCTTATCATTCCACTTTTTTCATAGGGACCTCTACCCATCCTGTCGCCTCTACCAAATTGTTGAGGTATTGGCATGTAAATCTTAGACTGCTTAAATATCTCTTGACCTTCTTTTGTCTTTGCGGTCACATCCAGGACCAGTCTGTTAGGAGTTGGTCAACCATCTGGTATTGCATGACCTGCTTTGTTTTTTATTTCTACCTTCACAGTAGCTTGAGGCACCATCTTTGCCCCATCACGCCACCAATGAGGAAGCACTTCGACATGAAAGTCGATTGCCATCTTTTGCATCTCCTTAGAGCGATAACTCTGCATGTTATGCCCTAACTTGCTCTTTTTCATATGACAATCTTGACATCTCTCTTGCCCCCCTTCAGCGGTATAAGCCCATAGATAAGTTCCATAAAGGGTGGCACATTGAGAAGGATTTTCCAATCCAAAGTTTGGACCTAAACCATGACATTGCCCACAAAGGATAGATTCCTTCTGAATAGGACCTTTTAACAGTTTTGGATGGATCGGTGAAGCATGCACACCTTCCTTTGAGCCGTAAACAGCATCCTTTTGGGGATAACCATCTGTCCATTTGTGGATTATGGCATTTCTATTGTGACAAATAAGGCAGTTAATATTTAAAGACTCAAGTTTTTCAGCAGCCTTTTCATCTCCTGCTGTAAAAGCATAGATATTTTTTACTATCTCCTGAGCCACATTGTCAGTTGCGTCTTTTAATTGAGGAAGATGACATTTTGCGCAAATCATTAAATGCTCCACCTTTACATCTTCAGGTTTCTTAACTCCTGAATGAGGCCATTCCATAAGACCATTGATTATAGATGTTTTAAAGGTTGCAGCAGTCCTGCCTGATGTCTCAGGGCCATAAATAGACCTTGCGTGAAGAGACTTAGACCATTCTTCGTAAATCTGTGCATGACACATCTTGCATGAACTGACATCATACATCTTGACAAGTTCTTCAATAGTGTTTGCCTTTTTTACCTGTCCTGCTTGTGAGGCAATAACTACTACTGGTATTAATAGTAGTAATGCCAAGATAAATACTAACTTAAACTGTTTCATTTGACCTCCTTTAATTTTAAAGATAGTTATTAAAAAAACACCTCCTTATTTGATAGCAAAAAGCAATACATATTAAACTTGTTAATAGATTTTTTCAAGTTAAATATCGGTCCTTAAAATAGCGATAGGAAGAACTGTTTCAGGCTTTTTATAATCGACAAATTTTATTTAATTTTTTTATTATAATGCAATGCCTTATGACAAAGCCCTTATTAGGTGTCGTATAAAAATCCTTCATCAGCCCTTCCTATCTTACTTGCTGATTTTACTAAGCCTTTTAGTTCTATCGCCATTTTGGGTATGTCTTTTAAACATTTGTAAAAACATTATTCTTGAATACTTTTGTATAAATAAGTTGCTAACGAAGCAAACAACAGGGGGGTAATCATTGGTGCAATTGATGGAAAAAATGCACCTGCATATCCGAGAGATATAAAAAAAGAATAGCTGAGCCAATAAAGGATAGTGATTAGGACACCAATCCCTGCAGTGATAATATTATTTTGTGTAACACTGTGAGAACTTTGATTTTTGAATATTAGTGCTGTCAAGGTTCCGCCACTTAGGGTTAATGAAAAACCAAACACGAGCATTATTAGATTTACGAAGGAATAAGTAAATCTTGATGATATGTCAACAGTGAGTTTTGTATTTTTGAATCCTGCATTATTTAATTTATCTCTATATCTCAAAAGCTCAGGCAAGGTCATCTCCTCTGATTTCCATATTTCGCTCTGAAATATCTCAGGCGAATCTATGCCTTTCACTAAAAGCTCTTTTTTATTTCTGATTGTTGAGTTGCGCAGATTGATGATGGTGACATCTTTTAGCAACCAACCCTCCCTTGTCCAAATTGCAAGGGGAGAGGTCAACCTCTCTGAAAGCCCATCATCGTCTATCTTGAATACGGTAATACCCTGACAAGTTTTTTGGTCAGGCAGGTAAAGGTCTATTTTAATAACCAAACCATCTTTACCTCTCATAAAGATCGCACCATCTTTAAAGGTGTAAATATTTGTCTTGTTGATTATCTGATTCTTTAAATTGTGTAACATTTTAAAACATTTGGGTGTGATGAGTTCACTATTAATAAAACCTACCGTGGTAATTATCAGCCCTAATACAAGGAAGGGTTTGAGTAATTCTTTCATCTTTGCACCTGCAGACTTTATTGCTACAATCTCAAGCCTTTGCATTGCTTGAGAGAATACAAAAAGACTACTAAATAAGGCACCCACAGGGAACAAAAAACTCATGTGAATAGGTAATCCATATAAGACATAGAGAATTATTAAGAGTTTTGGTGGATTATGAGACATAAACTCACCCATCTTATCTATTGTGCCAATGAGGCTAAACAGAGTAGATATGCCTATGATTACAATGAGGAAGGTCTTGAGAAATTCTTTCAGATAGTATTTTGCGATTAGCTTCATCTTCTATTTATTTTTATTGCAACTGATAAGGATGTGAGGACAAGGATAATAAAGGCACCCCATGCACCTAAGAGGTGTGGGATTTTATTTGATATGGCAAGATTTTCACCATATATTAACAAGGTGTAATAGATACCAAAGAATGCAAATCCTATGGTCAAACCACCAAGCCTCCCTGATTTGCCTGCCATAAGCCCAAGGGATGGACCAAGTAGTATGATAATAATACACATAGCTGGCATGGAAAAACGGCGATGATATTCAAGTATGTAGGATAGTTTCCTTTCTGGGTTTTTTTCTGCTTCAATTAGGAGTTGTTTAGGTGTCATCTCGTTTATAGTCCTCCTTTGATATTCAATCTGTGGGGTAAGACTAAAAAAATATTTCCCAAAGGATATCTGGGTGCTTACATCTTTGCCAAAGACATAAATATTTCCTTCCTTGAGGGAAAAACCAAGGGAATCCCCAATTGGTAATACACTCCCTTGCTTTGCAGATAAAATCTTTTGTTCATCCTGATTTCTGTCATCAATGATAAAAATACCCTTCATAGTCATACTATCTGTTTTTTCCCTGACCAGTATGACTATTCCTTTAAAGGCAGTATTGAAGATACCTTCTTCAATGGTCAGAGGCGCCCTTGTTGAAATAATCTCTGTCACCTTCTCTCTTAATGCTACACCACCTTTTGGACCAAGATAAAAAGACATAAAGAGTGATAACAAAAAACAAAGGGCACCAAGATATGCAACTGGTCTTGATATAGTAAAAAAGGAAATTCCAGATACTCTTAAAATGGTAATCTCGTTATCTGCATTCATTCTGCCAAAAACTAACAGGGTGGATAACAACAATGCCATCGGTAATGTGAGAATTAACATTTGAGGCTGGATGTAAATCAACATCTTAAAAACATCTTCAATAGTAGCTCCTACAGTTGCAAATATTTTGCTTAGTCGCAGGAGTTTTTCCATCATGAGGGTAGAATTTAAAAAGACAATTGAGATGCCAAAGGAAATCAGCATCTCTTTGAGGATAGAACGATGTATTAAATACATCAGTTGGTTTGTATATTAACTGACATAGATAGAAGATTTTGGTCTTGATGTCTTTTATAATCAATGTGATCCATAAACTGTTTAACAAAAAATATACCAAGTCCACCAATCTTTCTATCTTCAATATCAAGGGTAATGTCAGGATTAGGGACTTCAAGAGGATTGAAGGGAATCCCTCTATCTGTAATGTGAATATGGAATCTATCATTGTCAGAAAAACAGTTAATTAATATCTCTCCATCTTGCTTATCTCCGTAGCCATATTTGATAACATTTACAAGCGCCTCCTCTGAGGCAAGTTCTATCTCTTTTATTCTGTACTTATTGACACCAGCAGAAAGGGCACAAGAAGAAACAAAGCCTATCATTTCGTGGAGGTTTGACATGGTTGCATTAAAACTCTCTGACACATTTATTGCCATTTTAAAAAGCCTTTGATGCCTCCTGTTTGCCTGAATAGATACCAAAGAGCGAATAAAAACCAGATACCTTGAATACATCTTCTATCATTTTTTGTAAGCCATAAAAGACGAGTTTGCCCTTGAGGGTATTTAATTTTTTTGCAGTCAATAGGAATACCCTCAGACCAGCACTACTTATATACTCTACATCCTGCATATCTACTATTATCTTTAACTCGCCCACTTCTATCTGTGATATTAACGTTTTTTCGAGTTCAGGAGAAGTGACAGCATCAATTCTGCCTTTTATAGTAGTTACTAAAAAGTCACCTTCTTTGTTCAATAGTATTACCATTAATCGCTCCTTAAATATAAATTTTAATATTAAAGAGTTTAACCCTTTGAGACATCAACAATCAACCCCCAAAAAGCGATAGGAAGGGCTGTTTCGGAATTTTTATAATCGATGATTTCATTTTAATTTGCTTTATTCTTTAATAATGCAATGCCTTTTGCTAAAGTCTCTCAAAATTTCTTTTATAAGGTGTCGTATAAAAATCCCTCACCAGCCCTTCCTACTTGATTTTATTAAGTCCTCAGTTCTATCGCTGATTTTGGGAACCCTCCATCCATCTTTTGAATAGATTATTCTGAATTCCAAAACTATCGAGCATCTTTCCACACATAAAAAAAATAATATCATCAAGGGATTGAGGGTTGTGATAAAAGGCAGGCACCGCAGGCGCAATAACTACTCCAAGACGAGCAAGTTTTAGCATGTTCTCAAGGTGAATGGCACTAAATGGCATTTCTCTCGGGCTTAACAAGAGTTTCCTCCCTTCTTTGATAGTCACATCAGCAGCCCTTTCAATGAGACTTTGTCCATAACCATTTGAAATAGCAGAAAGGGTCTTTACCGAACAGGGGACAACAAACATCCCTGATGTCAGAAAGGAACCGCTTGCTACTGGTGCATAAAAATCATCATTGTCATAGCAGACTAAATTATCGCAATTGAAATATTTTTTAATCCTTCTATTCTTGTCATTTCTCCAATCTAAACCAACTTCTGATTTTATAATGGAAAGCCCCTCTTTAGAGATAATTATATGGACTTCAGAGTTCTTTATAAGTTCCTTAATAAGTTTGATACCAATTATTACCCCGCTTGCCCCTGATATAGCAACTACATATTTATTCAATCCTCTGCCTCCTTGCTACTAAGTAATCCGTGGTTTTTCATCTTAGTTCTTAGTTGTTTTCTTGATATGCCAAGCAACTCAGCAGACTTTGTCTGATTATAAGAGGTCTTTTCGAGGGCTTCAATGATGAGCATCTTTTCTTTCTCGAGTAATGTAATACCATAATCCAGCCTTTGCTCTTGTTTATTTATTTCTCCAATAGACCTCGGCAGGTGTCTAAGAGAGATAGTATCAGAATTACAGAGCACCACTGCCCTTTCTATGGCATTTTCAAGTTCCCTCACATTTCCACGCCACCCATAATCTAATAATGCTTCTTTTGCCTCTGGTTCAAACCCCCTAATTTCCTTTTTATTTGACTGGTTAAATTTTCTCAAGAAGAAGTCTGATAATAATGGTATGTCATCTTTTCTCTCTCTAAGCGGGGGTGTTCTCAAAGATACTACATTAAGCCTATAGTAAAGATCTTCTCTGAAATTACCTTTGTGAATCTCCTCAATCAAATCCTTATTTGTTGCTGCAATTATCCTGACATCTACTTTTATTCGTTTACTGCCTCCTACACGAAGTATCTCTTTTTCTTGAAGAAATCTAAGAAACTTCTTTTGTAACATAAAGGGCAATTCGCTGATTTCATCAAGAAACACTGTGCCCTCATTGGCTATCTCAATCTGTCCTATCTTTTTTTCATAAGCACCTGTAAAAGAGCCCCTCTCGTGACCAAAGAGTTCGCTCTCAAAGATTTCTGCTGGTATGGAAGTGCAATCAATAGGGACAAATGGTTTGTCTGCCCTTGATGATTCATAATGAATCGCCTTTGCAACGAGTTCCTTGCCTGTCCCACTCTCACCAGTGATGAGGACATTTGAATTGCTCTTTGATATTGTCATTATTAGATTAAAAAGGTCCTGCATCTTTTGGCTCTTACCAATGATTTTTTGAAAGGAGTACTTTTCTTTTAATTGGGATTTGAGGATTATATTTTCCCGTTTAATCTTTTGCATCTCAAGCGCTTCATTTACTACTATCAATAACTCATCATAATTTACAGGTTTGGTAAGATAGTTAAAGGCACCTTTTTTCATAGCCTCCACTGCCTTTTCAATAGTCCCAAAGGCAGTAAGCATTATTATAGGTAAATTTTGCCTCTTTTCTAAGATTATATCCACAAGTTCCATTCCACTTATTCCAGGTAATTTAAAATCAGTAATGACCAAATCTACATCTATTTCTGAAATCTTCTCAAGGGCAAGTTCTGCCGAGAGAGTCGTGATTACATCAAAACCTTTCTTTTTTAAAATAGCTGATAATACCTTGAGGGTATTTGGTTCATCATCTACAAGTAATATTGTTGAGGGTTTCATGTTGTTGGTTCCACTATAAAAGGTATTGATATAATAAACTCTGTCCCTTTCCCATAAACACTTTTGACATCAATTTTTCCATTATGTTCCTTTATTATCCTTTCAACACAAGCAAGTCCAAGTCCTGTCCCTCTTGTCTTAGTTGTAAAGAAGGGTTTAAAGATATTCTTCTTTACCTCTTCTTTCATCCCCTCTCCTGTATCAGAAATAGTTATTTGAACCATTGAATCAATGTAATTAGTAATGATATTTATTGAATCGCCAGGTCTCGTGGCATCAAAAGAATTTACAAAAATATTTAATAGTGCCTGTTTGAATTGATTTGAATCAAAGTAAAAAGGCATGATTGTTTCATCCAAATCCGTAATAAATTCTACATTATTTTCCCTTGCCTCATGTCTTATTAAATTAAGAGTTTCTTTGATACATTTATTAATATCATCTAATTGAAGCGTAATTGGCATAGGGCGAGAAAAGGTCATAAAGGTCCTTACTATTTCATTTAATCTTTTTGTCTCATCTTCAATAATAGTCAAAAACTCATGCAATACCTTACCCTGAAAATTATCCTTTAAGTATGCAACAGAACCCCTTATGGCATTTAGTGGATTTTTTATCTCATGGGCAACTGTCATTGACATTTCACCAAGGGCAGATAACTTTTCAAGACGGGTTTTTTCTTTATTGGTCTCTTCAAGTTTAATCATGCTCTCTCTAAGCCTTCTTATCATCTGATTAAAGGCCTCAATCAACTCACCAACCTCATCTCCACAGGAGTCTTTATAAACAATACACTTCTTACAATGGCTAATTTTTTCTAAAGGTTTGTTAGTAAAATCACCTAATAAGCTTGTTATAGGAAAATCCCAGCACCTTGTTTTTGAGTAGGCAGGGCAGTTAGTTAGTTTACATTTAAAAACACTTTGGCAGGTTACAATATTTTCATTGACAATTTCAAAGGACAAGTTTCCCTCTTGAACAAGTTCCATTGAATCTTTTAATTTTTTAATAGGCGTAGTAATTAGCTTTGCCATGCCAAAGGCACCCCAAATGCTTACAAGCATTGCACCCCCAATGACAATAAAAATATAATTTCTCAAATCCCTGAGATTATGCTCAACTGCGTTATCAATACTGTCTTTTGAAAATCCTGCAATTACAAGACCTATAGTCTCATAACCAGACATAATTGGCACAATAATCTCTCTAATCTCATTGTTTTTATCAATTTGCTCAACATATTGATTTATAAGAATTATATTTTCAGGCAGGTTTGATGTTACCTCACGGAGGTTCTTGCCAAGATTCTTCTTGTTTGTATGTCCTACAATCCTCATATTATTATCTGTAATTATCGCAAAAACACAACCCTGTATATTATTTATAGTCTTTATCAGTTCATCAAGTCTCAAGGGATCCATAAAAATTAGCGCATCAATGCTCTCTCTTGCTATATTACGAAGCATTAAAATTTGATTATTGTTCATCTCTTCACGAAGGATATTTCTTTGTTTAGAGATTATCAATGATCCAATTGCTGCACCAGCAAAAATAAAAATAAGCATTATTGCTAAGCAAAATTTCTGTAATAGGCTTAATTTATGAAAAAATCTATTAATGCTGTATTTCATTTTTGTATCTTAACGACTATTTCTCTCAGTTGCAATGCTGTAATTTTTTACTCCTGCAAGCCTTACCTCATCAATTACAGCTACAAGGACACCTATATTTGAATCCTTGTCTGCCTTTATCCTCACAAAATCTTTTTCACTATCTTTTAAGCTATTTTTGATAAAGCTTTGAAGTTTTTTTATGTCTATCTTTTCATCCATAAAATAAATAGTCCCGTCTTTTGTAATTAAGATTGTCTTGATTTCATCCTTTTGTGACTCAGCAGTCTTTGATTCAGGTAGTTTAAGTTTTATAGCAGGTTCTTGTATTAATTGAGAAGTAAGCATAAAAAATAACAATAACAAAAAAACCACATCAACTAAAGGTGCAATATTCATGTGTGTATGATTATGTCTTTTCCTTTCAAATTCCATCTCTTTTTGCCCTCATATACAAGACTGTGCTTATTTCCTTCATCATATAAGCGATCTCATCTGCTTGTTTTTCAAGGTAATGGTGTCCTACATGAATAGGTATTGCAACAAGTAACCCTGATGCAGTTGTTATCAATGCCTCCCAGATACCTCCAGCGAGCATTGATGGATTAACACTTGAACTCTCTGCAATCACCATGAATGCCTTTATCATACCTGTAACTGTACCTGTAAGTCCTAAAAGTGGTGTTATTGTTGCGATAAGGCCAAGCCAACTTAAACCCTTCTCTATATTACGAATCTGTCTTGTGCCAATTACAGAAAGCTCTTTATCATTACAACCCTCATTTATTGCCTTCAGTATAGGTGTCATTATTTGTGGCTTTTTCTTTTCTATTTCTTCAGGTATAGCATCTATCTCATGTAATAATGACCGATATTGAATAGATTTGTTGATAAGTATTGCCACTGCAATGAATGAGCACAATGCAATAGGATACATTAATATGCCACCTTTTATAAATAAATCAAACATAAAAAACCTCCTAATTTATATTGCTCTAAGGCTCTTTCACACTAAAACATCTCTTTCTTAAACCATCTTCATTCATTTTTCAAGCTAAATTTTATTGATAGAAGTGCCTTTGACATCACTGGTTTACCATCTTTGATTGCAGGTCTAAAAGTTGACTTTTTCACTGCCTCTACTGCTGACTCTGTAAAACCATATCCACCACCTTCTATGACATCAACATTTAAGAGATTACCCTTGTCATCAATGGTTAATCTCATCAGCACCCTTCCTTCTTTTCCAAGTCTCCGAGCTATCATAGGATAAACAGGCATCTCTCTTTTTAAGAAGCTTGGTGCCATGGCAGTGCCAAATTCAACATCTTGTAAGGGTCTTATCTCATTTTTTTCGGCACTAATAGGAGGGAAGGTATCTTCATTTTTAGTTATTACAATAGTCTTTGTTTCTTCATTAGTTGTAATAGCAATAGGTTCTATCTCTTTAGGGATATGTTTTTCTTGGATTTCATCCTGTTTTATCCCTGATATGGGGAAATCTCTTAATACCTCTTTCTTTGGCTTGATGACCTTATTTTCTTCCCTTTCAATGACCCTTTCGTCAATAAAAAACAATTCAATCTCTTTGAAATCCTTTGATACCGTTATTGTTAAAGGTATTAACATTAATAATATGTGAAAGAGCAAGGAGACAATTAACCCATAGGCATTTGAATTGTTATAGTTTTTAAAAGCTTTCATCTTAAAACCAATCTAAAAAGTAACTTTTCCTTATTTTAGTTGAAATAACAGTCTTTCATGGCTGGCATTTAAGTGAGAAAATAATAAAGCCATGAACCCTGCCCCTTCATGGGACTTTGCCTTCATGGCTTAAAAATTAATTAAAAAATACAAAAATATATGTAACTTTGTCAAGATAAAAAGCCTTCCCAAAATCGGCGATAGAACTAAAAAGCTTAATAAAATCAGCAAGTAAGATAGGAAGGGCTGGTGTGGAATTTTTA
>OGCL01002556.1_pt1 | contig 12419 bp, 9 predicted proteins | sample 1570041 | NCBI WGS metagenome assembly OGCL01 (sample SAMN06266162, study PRJEB24511) | hot springs metagenome | isolation source: Hot spring water | place: South Africa: Limpopo | collected 2015-06-22 | reverse complement strand
GCACGCTTTCTGTTCCTGCCCGAAGGCGAAGACCCGGACACCCTGGTGCGCGCCGAGGGCACCGACGCCTTCCGCGCGCGCATCAACCAGCACGCGCAACCACTGGCCGACTACTTCTTCCAGCAGCTGTGCGAAGAAGCCGACCCGCGCTCACTGGAAGGCAAGGCACACCTGGTGACCCTGGCCGCGCCGTTGATCGACAAGATTCCCGGCAACAACCTGCGCGCCCTGATGCGTCAGCGCCTGAGCGAGATCACCGGCCTTTCCGGCGAAGCGCTGAGCCAGGTCGCCAGTGCCCCACGCAGTCACGCGCCGAGCACCACCAGCCAGGCGCCCAGCGGCGATTACCCGGATTACGGCGACATCCCCGACAGCGCCTACTACGACAACCTGCCGGACGTCGGCGGTTACGAGCAGCCCGCACCACCCCAGCAGCACTACGAGCGCAGCAACGAAGGCGGCAAGGGCAGCTGGAAAAAAGATGGCGGCGGCAAGTGGAGCAAGAAGGGCAAGGGCGATTTCGCACCACGTGCCCCGCGCACTGCCGTGAGCGTCGAATCACCGCACCTGATCGCACTGCGCACGTTGCTGCACCATCCGCACCTGGCGCAGAAGGTCGAAGATGTCAGCCATTTCGCCGACGAAGACGACACCTACGCTCAGCTTCTCGTGGCCTTGGTCGGTGCCCTGCAGAAAACGCCCAACCTGCGTTCGCTGCAACTGATCGCCCGCTGGCACGGCACCGAACAAGGTCGCCTGCTGCGGGCGCTGGCGGAGAAAGAATGGCTGATCCAGGGTGACAACCTTGAACAGCAGTTTTTCGACACCATTACTACACTTGCAAATAGTCAATCGCAGAGGCGGCGTGAAAAGGCGCTCCGCAGCATCATTCATAAAAGCCCCAGCGAGCTCACAGACGAGGAGAAGACATTGCTCAGAGAGCACTACAGCCTGACCTCCTCACCGAGCAGCAAGTCCCCAACTGGCGCCTAAAGCCAAAACCGAGGTATAATCCTCGGCTTGTTTTCAGCCCGCCAAGACCTTCAGTGGATAGGGTGTTATGTCCGTAAAAGCGCAGCAGCAATCTCGTATCAAAGAGTTGATCACCCTGGGTCGTGAGCAGAAGTATCTGACTTACGCAGAGGTCAACGACCACTTGCCTGAGGACATTTCAGATCCTGAGCAGGTGGAAGACATCATCCGCATGATCAATGACATGGGGATCCCGGTACACGAGAGTGCTCCGGATGCAGACGCCCTGATGCTGGCCGATGCCGACACCGACGAGGCTGCAGCCGAAGAAGCCGCTGCCGCCCTCGCCGCCGTCGAGACCGATATCGGCCGCACCACTGACCCGGTGCGCATGTACATGCGCGAAATGGGCACCGTGGAACTGCTGACCCGCGAAGGCGAGATCGAAATCGCCAAACGCATCGAGGAAGGCATCCGCGAAGTCATGAGCGCCATCGCTCACTTCCCCGGCACCGTCGACGGCATCCTCGCCGAGTACACCCGCGTCACCACCGAGGGCGGCCGTCTGGCCGAAGTCCTCAGTGGCTACATCGACCCGGATGACGGCAGCGTGCCTGACGAAGCCGCCGCCCCCGTTCCCGTCAAGGAAGGCGCCGCCGCTGAAGAAAGCGACGACGAAGAAGAAGACGAGAGCGGCGACGACGAGGAAGAAGAAGGCGATGGCGGCCCGGACCCGGAAGAAGCGGCTCGCCGTTTCACCGCCGTGGCCGAGCAGCAGGACAAAGTCCTCAAGGCACTGAAGAAGCATGGTCGTGGCAGCAAGCAGGCCACCGAAGAGCTGGCCACCCTGGCCGAGCTGTTCATGCCGATCAAGCTGGTGCCCAAGCAGTACGACGCCCTGGTCACCCAGGTGCGCGACGCCCTCGACCGTCTGCGTGCGCAAGAACGCGCCATCATGCAGCTGTGCGTACGTGATGCGCGCATGCCGCGTGCCGACTTCCTGCGCCTGTTCCCGGGCAACGAAATCGACATGGACTGGGCCGCCGACCTGGCCAAGGGCAAGGCCAAGTACGCCGAAGCCCTGGGCAACCTGCAGGGCGACATCCAGCGCTGCCAGCAGAAGCTGGCCGACCTGGAAGCCGAGTGCAGCCTGAGCCTGGCCGAGATCAAGGACATCAACCGGCGCATGTCCATCGGTGAAGCGAAAGCTCGCCGCGCCAAGAAGGAAATGGTCGAGGCCAACCTGCGTCTGGTCATCTCCATCGCCAAGAAGTACACCAACCGCGGCCTGCAGTTCCTCGACCTGATCCAGGAAGGCAACATCGGCCTGATGAAGGCGGTGGACAAGTTCGAATACCGCCGCGGCTACAAGTTCTCGACGTATGCGACGTGGTGGATCCGTCAGGCCATCACGCGCTCGATCGCCGACCAGGCCCGGACCATCCGCATCCCGGTTCACATGATCGAGACGATAAACAAGATGAACCGCATCTCGCGTCAGCACCTGCAGGAGTTCGGCTTCGAGCCGGACGCCCCCACGCTGGCGGCCAAGATGGAGATGCCGGAGGACAAGGTCCGCAAGATCATGAAGATCGCCAAGGAGCCGATCTCGATGGAAACACCCATCGGGGACGACGACGACAGCCACCTGGGCGACTTCATCGAGGACACCAACAACACCGCGCCGATCGAGGCTGCGATGCAGGCTGGCCTGCGCGATGTGGTGAAGGACATCCTCGACTCACTGACCCCGCGCGAAGCCAAGGTGCTGCGCATGCGCTTCGGCATCGAGATGTCGACCGACCACACGCTGGAAGAAGTCGGCAAGCAATTCGACGTCACCCGCGAGCGCATCCGCCAGATCGAAGCCAAGGCCATCCGCAAGCTCAAGCACCCGTCTCGTTCAGACAAGCTACGGACCTATCTGGACAATCTGTGATGCGCCGCGTGGGCGTCCCGCTCCGCTCCCCCACACCAAACCCGGCCTCGCGCCGGGTTTTTTTCGGCATTTCCTCCCTCAAATACGTGCAATTCATCACGCTGTGAACCCCGAAAGGGGGCGATGATACGTACCCATGAGCGTCACCAAGGAACGGGCCATCCTGTTTGCCGACCTCCGCGGCAGCACCGCCCTTTACCTCAAGCTGGGCAACAGCGAGGCTGCGGCCGTGGTCACCCACAGCCTCGCCCGGCTGGGACAGCACATCGTGCAGGGGGGCGGCCACGTCATCAAGACCCTGGGCGATGGCCTGATGGCCGCCTTCGACGATCCCGATCAGGCGGTCGAGGCCGCGGTCGTGCTGCACGACTCGGTCGACAAGCTCACCCCGGCGCCGGATGTGTTGCCCGCGCGCTCGCACGTGCTGCGCCTCAAGGTGGCCATTGCGTGGGGCGAAACAGTGGAGGTCGACGGTGACTGCTTCGGTGATGCGGTCAATGTGGCGGCACGCCTGCTGGACCTCGCCGGCGAAGGTGAAACGCTGATCACCGGGCCGTTGCAGCGCCAACTCCCCTCTGACCAGCAGGAGCGCTTTCGCAGCATCGATCGCCTGCACCTCAGAGGCAGGCAAGAGCCCGTGGCGGTGCTGCGCATGGAGGCGCGCCGGTTTGGCGACACGCTGTCTACCCAGATGCTGGAGTCACCCGCCACCGACTTTCCGGAGGGGCTGCGGCTGTCATGGCTGGGCAGTGAGCGCATTTTCTCTACTGCCGACATGCCTGTGGTCCTGGGACGTAGCCCGCAGGCCTCGTTCTGCGTCAGCGACAGCCGTGTCTCGCGCTCACATGCGCGCATCGAGTCCCACAGTGGGCAGATCTATCTGACCGACTTGAGCTACAACGGAACGCACGTGCGCTTCGAGCACGACGATCAGATTCTGACCCTGCGGCGGGGCACGTGCACCTTGCATGGCAGCGGCGTCATCAGCCTGGGTGCGCCGCCCCACGATCCGACCAGCACTCAGATCCAGTTCGAAGTGCTGAGCTTCTCCGACACGCTGCCTCAGTATTGACCACCAGCGTCAGACGGCCTCGCAGCGGATACAGTGTAGATAAATGTATCTGACCCGCTGTCCGCATGACCGCTGCCGCTGACGCAGAACGCTTGGCCCTGCTCCGTGCGACGCACCTGCTGGATGGTGCGGACGCCCATCCAGCCTTCGACGCCCTCGTGCGAATGGCATCCGCGTTGACTGGCAGCGCCGTGGCGCTGATCAACCTCGCTGCAGGTGACACCATGTGGGCCGTGGCCCGCGTAGGCACCACGCTCCGCCAGTACGCTCTGGGAGACTCGCTCTGCGGCCGCGTCGTGGCAGCGCAGGAAGCTTTGTCCGTGGCGGATTTGCCACAAGATGCGCGTTTTGCCGACCTCTTGGCCCGCACCGGCCCCGCACCTTGGCGCAGCTACCTTGGCGTGCCGCTGATCGTGGAGGGGCAGGTCATGGGCAGCGTGTGCGTGATGGACCTTCCTGCCCGGCAATGGACCGAAGCAGACCATACCCACATGCGCGACGTGTCGGCCAGCGCCGCCGCTCTGGTCGAGGCGGAGCTGGGACGCCAGCGCGCTCGGCGCAATGAAGCGCGTGTTCGCACCGCCAGCCTCGCTGGATCCGACTGGTTGTGGGAGACTGATGCCGACGGGCGGCTGCAATGGGTGTCCACGTCGCTGCTGCAGCACACGGGGCTGGATCCCACCAGCGAGGTCGGCGTGCGCGGCGCCGACCTGTATGTCCCCCACCCCGCCCACCTCGCCGCCTGGGATCGCTTTGTGGCCGCGCGGGCCCATCATGAGCCGTTCCACGACATGATCGGCGTCCGCGACACGCCGCGTGGGCGGCTCGTGGTCAGCGTCTCGGGTATCCCCGTGTTCGACAGCAACGGCACATTCAAGGGCTACCGCGGCGCGAGCCGCAACATCACGCGACAGGTGGAGGCGGAGGATGCCGCCCGCCAGCTGGATCTGCAGCAGCGCCGGGAGCTGGCGGCCAGCCAGGCCAGGTTGAGCGCAGTGCTTCATGCTCTTCCGGACATCTGGTTTCTGGTTGACGCCCAAGGCACCTGTCTGGACGGACACGGTGGACATCCGCTGATGCAGGCCCGCATCGAGCAGTTGATCGGCCATCCGCTGGGCGCCGACGTGCCTGCAGACATCGGCGCCATGCAGCAGCGGGCGGTGGCGCGCGCCCTGCAAACCGGCTCCATGCAGCATCTGGAGTATGGGCTGGATGACCCCGACGGCGTGCGCCGTCACTATGAGGCAAGGGTGGTGCCGATGCCGGGTGCGCAGGCCCTGTTCATCGCGCGCGACCTGTCCGAGCGCCAGCAGGCGCTTGACAAACTGCGGGTCAGTGAAACGCTTTACCGAACAGTAGCAGGCGCCATCTCCGATGGCCTGCTGATCACAGAGGCTCAAGGACAGGTGGTGGCACTGAATCCCGCGGCCTGCCGCATCCTGGGCGTGGACGCCGCTGCGCTGCGCCAGGTCGACGACCGCAGCCTGGCGGGCCTCAGTCTCATGGGAGAAGACGGTCACACCCCTCTGCTCGGCGATGCCCACCCGGTGATGGCCGCCACCCTCACGGGCCAGTCGCAGCACGACCGTTGCTGCGCGCTGGTACGGCCGGACGGCCGGCGGGTATGGGTGAACCTGTCATGCCATCCTCTGCGCACGGAAGCAGCTACCGCCCCGTTTGCCTTCATGACCCGGTTGCGCGACGTCACGCAGGAACGCGAGACACTGATGGCGCTGGCCCGCTCCGAAGAGCGCTGGAAGTTTGCACTGGAAGGCGCCGGCGACGGTGTGTGGGACTGGGACTTAGCAACAGGTCAGGTCTACTTCTCAAGCCGCTGGAAGCACCTTCTGGGTTACGAGGACGATGAAGTCGACAGCTCGGCAGAGGCTTTCTTTCTGCGCGTGCACGCAGAGGACCGCGAGCGGGTAGCCGCCAGCCTGATGGCCTACATCGGCGAGGGCTGCGGCGAACACCAGATCGAGTTCCGCATGCTGCACCGTGACGGCCGGGTGTTGCAGGTCCTGTCGCGAGGCAAGGTCATGCAGCGCAACGCCGAAGGCATGCCCACTCGGGTGGTGGGCACGCACTCGGACGTCACACTGGTACGGGAGGCTGAGCGCACACTGGTCGCCAAACAGATGGCCGAAGCGGCCAATGCCGCCAAAACGGCTTTTCTGTCGCGCATGAGCCACGAGATCCGGACGCCCCTGAACGCGATTCACGGCTTTGCGCAGCTTCTGCGGCTGCAGCCGGCTGTCCAGCACGGCGCATTCGCGGGTGTGAAGGATCACATCGACCAAATCCTTCACGCCAGCGAGCACCTCTGTGCGCTGATCAACGAGGTACTGGATCTGCAGCAGGTCGAGGCCGGGCAGATGCGCTTCAGCCTTGCGCCGGTGGCGCTGCAGCCGGAAGTGGCCCGCATGCTCACGCTGCTGACGCCCATGGCCACACGACACGGGGTGCAACTGCATGCGACGGTGCCTGAGGCGGCCGTCGTCCTGGCAGACCGTCAGCGTCTCAACCAGGTTCTGATGAACTTGCTGTCCAACGCGATCAAGTACAACCGCCCCGGCGGGCGGGTGGAAGTCAGTGTGCTGCAGGACGGCCCTGCCGCTCGCCTGAGCATTCGCGATACCGGCCAGGGCATGTCTTCGGAGCAACTGGCACGGCTGTTCCAACCGTTCGAGCGCCTGGGGCGAGAAACCTCCGATGTCGAAGGCACCGGGCTTGGGCTTATCATCACCCGTTCGCTGGTCGAAGCCATGGGGGGCAGCTTGTCGATCGACAGCCGACCCGACCACGGCACCCTGGCATCGTTGACACTGCCGTGCGCGGTGGGCGATGCCGATCTGGCCGTCGTTGAAGTCGACATGCATCCAGGCACAAGCCTGGCCGTTTCCGTGGAGCCCATGCCCCCTGTTTCCCCCTCCGCCCCGGCACGCGCGTTGAATGTGCTGTATGTCGAGGACAACCGCATCAACGCGATGCTGTTTGAAGAGGCCCTGCGTCCTTTTGCCGAACTGAACCTCAGCATTGCCGAAGACGGCGACATGGCGGTGGAGATGGCACAACAGGCCTCGCCCGACGTGCTTGTGCTGGACGCCCACCTGCCGGGAATGTCTGGTTTTGACGTGTTGCGTGTACTGCGAACGCTGCCGGGGCTCGAGCACGTGCCTGCCTACATGTGTTCAGCCGACGCGATGCCAGAAGACATCGAGCGGGCGCTTTCGTGCGGCTTTCGCGGCTACTGGACCAAACCGATCGACATCGTGGCAGTGACCACAGAGCTGCGCAGGTTGGCGGCCGCCATGGACAATGGCGAGCCATGAGCGTTGCCAAAGAACCTGCCTACACCCACGGCACCCCGCCCAAGACCGCTGTCGTGCTGGTCAATCTGGGCACCCCGGAGGCCGCCGACGCCCCTGCCCTGCGTCGCTACCTGGGTCAGTTCCTGGCCGACCCGCGTGTGGTCGAGATTCCCAAACTGGTCTGGATGCCCATCCTGCACGGCATCATCCTGCGGGCGCGGCCGCGCAAATCGGCTGAGAAGTACGCGAGCATCTGGACACCGGAGGGCTCGCCGCTGCGAGTGTGGACGCAGCGGCAGGCTGCCCGCGTCGAAGGCACGCTGGGCGAGCGCGGCCACCGGCTGCTGATTCGACACGCCATGCGCTACGGGCAGCCAAGCGTGGGTTCGGTGCTTGACGAGCTCAAGGCCCAAGGCGCCACGCGCATCCTCGTCGTGCCGATGTATCCGCAGTACTCCGGCGCGACCACGGCCAGCGTGATGGACGAGGTGTTCCGTTGGGGCCTGCAAACACGCCTGCTGCCCGAGCTGCGCCACATCAATCACTTCCACGATGACCCGGCCTACATCGAGGCGCTGGCCGCCACGGTGCGCGCTCACTGGCAGAAGGAAGGCCGCATTGGTGTGGGCCACAAGGGCAAGCTTGTGATGAGCTTTCATGGCATGCCGCACCGCACGCTGATGCTGGGCGACCCGTACCACTGTGAGTGCCACAAGACGGGCCGCCTGCTGGCAGAGCGTCTAGGCCTCAAGCCCGATGAGTACATGGTGACCTTCCAGAGCCGGTTCGGCAAGGCGCGCTGGCTGGAGCCCTACACCGAGCCCTCGCTCAAGGCGCTGGCCGAGGCTGGAAACGAGCGGGTGGACGTGATCTGCCCCGCGTTTGTCTCGGACTGCATCGAGACGCTGGAAGAAATCGCGATGGAGGCCCGGGAGACGTTTCTGCACCACGGTGGCAAGGCGTTTCACTACATTCCCTGCCTCAACGACCAGCCGCAGTGGATCACGGCGCTGTGCGACCTGATCGAGCGCCACCTGCAAGGCTGGCCGACTCAGCCGGTGCAACAACCCACCGAGGCGGCGCTGAAGGCCCAGTGCGAGCGCGCTCGGGCCATGGGCGCGGCACGCTGATCAGGGCTGCTCGTCGGCCTCCGTCGCCTCGGCGGCATCTGCGCCGGGCAGCAGGGTCTGGGCCTGGTTATCGGGCAGCGCTTCGACCTGCTTGAGTGCGCGCCCCATGACCCGTGTACGCGTCTCGACCGACGAGATCGTGTTGCTGGCTTCATCCAGCTTCTTGCGCGTTTTGGCCAGCACGTCGCCAAATTTGGCGAACTCGGTCTTGACGGCCCCCAGTACCTGCCAGACCTCGGCCGAGCGCTTTTCCAGCGCCAGGGTTCGGAAGCCCATGTGCAGGCTGTTGAGCGTGGCCAGCAGCGTGGTCGGGCCGGCCAGCATGACGCGGCACTCACGCTGCATCGCTTCTACCAGCCCTGGCCGGCGCAGGGCCTCGGCATACAGCCCTTCTGTGGGCACGAACAGGATGGCGAAATCCGCCGTGTGTGGCGGCGCAAGGTACTTGTCACGGATGGTGCGAGCCTCTTGCCGCAAACGCGCCTCAATCGCCTTGGCGGCCTGCTCGACCGCCGGCACGTCGGCACGGTCCTGCGCCTCAAGCAGGCGTTCGTAATCCTCGCGCGGGAACTTGGCGTCGATCGGCAGCCACAGGGGCTGGTCGGGCTCCCCGCGGCCAGGCAGCCGGATGGCGAACTCGACCCGTGCGCCGCTGCCGGGTACGGTTTCGACGTTGACGGCGTACTGCTCGGGCGTGAACACCTGCTCGAGCAGACCGGCGAGCTGCACCTCCCCAAAGATGCCGCGCGTCTTGACGTTGCTCAGCACCCGGTTGAGCGAGCCCACATCGCTGGCCAGCCGCTGCATTTCGCCCAGACCGCGGTGGACCAGTTCGAGCCGCTCGGCCACCTGCTTGAAGCTTTCGCCGAGGCGTTGCTCCAGTGTGGCGTGCAGCTTTTCGTCCACCGTCTGGCGCATCTGCTCCAGCTTCTTTTCGTTGTCGGCCTGCAGTGCCTGCAGGCGCTGCTCCACGGTGTGGCGAACCTCGGCCAGGCGCCGGTCATTCGCCTCGGACAAAGCCCGCAACTGCTCCGTCGTGGTGTCGGACAGGCGCTTGAGGCTGGCCTCCTGCGCCTCGTTGAAGCGGGCGAGGCCCGATGCCTGAGCCTCGCGTAAGGCGGCCGACTGCAGGCCGAACTGGTGGCTGCTCTCGCGCATGCCGTCCGACAGCGCCTGCTGGAAGGTGGCCAACTGCACGCGGAAGCTGTCGAGCTGCTCGTTCTGTGTGCGGGTGGCATCGCCTTGCTGGCTGAGCAGCGTTTGCTGGAACAGGCCCAGCGTCTGAGCCAGCTCCTGGCGCGTGCCACTGGCGCTGCGCGAGAGCTCGTCGCGCAGCTGGCGCTCGAGCTGCGCCGTGGCTTGGCTGAGCTGGGTTTGGCTGGCCAGGGTCACGCGCTCGAGATCGGCAATGGTGACACCGGGCTGCCGACGAATCACCAGCCACAGAAGCAGAAGACAGCTGACGACGGCAAGCGCAAGAAGGATCCAGTTCATGCGCGGGATTGTCTCAGACGTGATGGAGTACCGGTCCGGCAGGTGTGATGCGGGTCACACCGGGTTCATCTTTTGGCTCGACGAGCCGACTACAGACCCATGTGGCCTTCGCGTGAAAGGAGCGCCCCATGTACGGTCTGGTCAATCGCGCCATCGAGCAACTGGTCGTGTCCCTGCGTGGTCAGGAGGGGTGGCGCCGCGTGTGCCGCCAGGCCGACTGGCCCGACGAGGGCTTTGTGGCCATGCAGACCTATGACGACGGCGTCACCTATCGGCTCGTGGGCGCAGTGAGCCAGGAACTGGGTATGCCGCCTGCCGACGTGCTTCGGGCATTCGGCGAGTACTGGATTCTCTACACCGCAGACGAGGGCTACGGCGACATGCTGACCATGTGTGGCAGCGATCTTCGCAGCTTTCTCGAGGGCATGAACCACATGCACGCCCGCATGGAAGCGACGATGCCACACATCCGCCCCCCACACTTCCGTGTCGAGGACGGCGCGAACGGCGAGATGCTGCTGCACTATGAGTCAGAGCGGGATGGGCTCGCGCCCATGGTGGAGGGCTTGATCGTGGGGCTGGGACGACGGTTCGGGCAGGCGGTAGAGGTTCATCACCGACATCCACGAACGCCAACACACCCGGTCGATGTCTTCGAGGTACGGCCCTTGCCATGACCGCCCCCTTGCCTGCCTCCGTGACCGCCCGCCCAGTCTTGTGCGGTGAGGCGTTCGAAGCGGCATTTCCATTTTTCCTGTTACTTGACGACGATTTGCGCGTGGTGTCGGCTGGCGCCGCGCTTCTGCGCGCTGTTCCGACCCTGATCGTCGGCTCGCCTGTGCGCGATGCCTTGACACCGACACGCCCCCGGGGTCTGGCCGATCACACGGACTGGCGGACGTTTGATCGCAGCGCCGTGGTGCTGCGGGGCAAGACCGAGCCAGCCCCGATGTTCCGCGGGCAGCTTGTGGGGCAGGCGGACGGTGGCGTGCTGCTGCTGCTGTCACCTGTGGTGACCAGACTGGACGACCTGCGCAGACTTGGACTGCAACTTGGCGACCTGGCCCTGCATGATGCAACAGGCGACATGCTGTTGCTGCAGCAAGCGCTGCAGACATCGGTCGATGATGCGCAACGGCTGGCCCAGCGCCTGAGGGTCAAGGGGCAGCAACTGCAGTGGATGACCGAACTGTCGGGTCATGGGGTGGCTTACTTCGATCAGGACGGTGCTTTGCTTCAGCACAACCCGCTGTTCACCACCCTACTGGGATGGCCTGCGAGCACCACCATGCCCTGCAGCATCGAGACCGTCACGGTCAGGCTCAGGGAGATGCTGATCCCCACGGATGCAGACAGGCTGGATCTACCCGCCCTGGCCACGGCCGATGCACAGGCACCGGCGACCGCTCAGGCCCCGCCAGCCCTGGTGGTCATGACGCGCACGGGTGAGCATCTGAAGATCCGCTACAGAAACGCGGGCTGCGACGCGCACGTGCTGTACATCCGGGACGTGACCGCTGAAACGCAGCTGGATCGGATGAAGACCGAATTCATGACCACGGCGGCCCATGAACTTCGCACGCCGATGACCAGCATTTACGGATTCAGCGAGATGCTCGTCAAGCGCGCCCTGCCGCCCGAGAAGGCCAAGTACGTGGCCGAAACCATCTACCGGCAGTCGTCCTGGATGGTCACCCTGCTCAATGAGGTACTGGATCTGGCGCGCCTCGAGGCGCGCCAGGGCAGCGACTTTTACATCGAAGCCGTGCCCGTGCCGGAGTGGCTGGAAGAGGTCTTCACGGGCTATTGCGATGCCGACGCCATGGCGCGGTTCAGCCTGGCGATCGACGAAGAGCTGCCCGACATCGCTGTGGACCGTCTGAAGGCGGGGCAAGCGCTGGGCAATGTGTTGTCCAACGCCTTCAAATACTCGCCAGAAGGCGGACCTGTCACCCTGTCGGTCACCGCCACGCCGCTTGGGGACCGCAAAGGGATACGGTTGTGCGTCTGCGATCAGGGCATCGGCATGACCGAAGCCCAGCTGGCACGCATCTTCGAGCGCTTTTACCGGGCCGATCCGTCAGGCAACATCCCGGGCTCAGGGCTGGGCATGAGCCTGGCCCAGCAGATCGTCCACCTGCACGGCGGGGCCGTCGAGGTCACGAGCGAGCCGGGCGTGGGCACGCAGGTGAGCCTGTGGCTGCCCGCCTCGGTCAGTAGAAGTTGACGACCAGCTGGAACTGGGCCGTCATTCGCCCGCGTACCTGTTCGGGCACCTTGTTCATTGCGTAAGCCAGGGTGAGCCGCGTGCTGGTGTGCTGACCAAACGCGGCGTTGACGGCCCACCCCACACTGGTCAGATGCTGGTGACTGGACAAGGTGGTCTCGGGCGGCCGCGCGCTGGGCTCCGCGGAGGCCTTCGCAAAGGTCATCGAGCCGGTCGCCGACCGGCTCGGCGCGGCCATGGGCGCCTCGCGCGCCGCGGTCGACGCCGGCTACGC